>Ga0157380_10003709_pt1 | contig 10500 bp, 8 predicted proteins | sample S35metaG_FD_119757 | JGI IMG/M metagenome (GOLD analysis project Ga0157380, IMG submission 119757) | Switchgrass rhizosphere microbial communities from Kellogg Biological Station, Michigan, USA - S3-5 metaG | ecosystem: Host-associated > Plants > Roots > Rhizosphere > Soil | place: USA: Michigan...
AGGCTTCCATCAGCAGCTTTTCCATGAACGGATCGCCGACCTGCACCGCGGGCCGCTTCTCCGCCGACTTCTCATCGAACTCCGCCGATGCCATGGTCGCGCCGTGGATGCCGTCACGGCCGGTCTTCGCGCCGACGTAATAGACGGGATTGCCCGTGCCCTTCGCCGCGCCCTTGATGATGTCGTCCTTGTGCGCGATGCCGAGGCACAGCACGTTGACGAGCGGGTTGCCGGCATACATCTCGTCGAAGACGATCTCACCGCCGACCGTGGGAATGCCGATGCTGTTGCCGTAACCGCCGATGCCGGCGACGACGCCCTCGAACACGCGGCGCGCCAGCGGCGTGTCGAGCGAGCCAAAACGCAGCGCGTTGAGCAGCGCAATCGGGCGCGCGCCCATCGTGAAGATGTCGCGGATAATGCCGCCGACGCCCGTCGCCGCTCCCTGGTATGGCTCGATGAAGGACGGGTGATTGTGGGACTCGATCTTGAAAACCGCGCACAAGCCGTCGCCGATGTCGACGGCGCCGGCGTTTTCACCGGGCCCCTGCACGACGCGCGGGCCGCTCGTCGGCAGCGTCTTCAGATGCACGCGCGAGCTCTTGTAGCTGCAATGCTCCGACCACATCACCGAGAACAATCCGAGCTCCAGCAGGTTGGGCTCGCGGCCCATCAACTGCTGGATGCGTTCGTATTCATCCGGCTTGATGCCGTGCCGTTCGAGAACTGCCGTGTCGATCACTGTCATACAGGGACTTGGGACTTGGGGCTTGGGACCTGGGCCGCAATCGCTTTCACGACCGAGGCGAGTACGACGCGGCCATCGGCGCTGCCGAGCGCCAGCTCCGACGCGCGTTCGGGATGCGGCATCAAGCCCACGACGTTGCGCTGGCGATTGCAGATGCCGGCAATGCTGTTGAGCGATCCATTCGGATTCCATTCCGCGCCAAGCTCGCCCGAGGGGCTGGCGTATCGGAAGATCACCTGGCGGTTTTTCTCAATCTCATCGAGCTGGTCGGGCGGCGCGTAGTAGTTGCCCTCGCCGTGCGCAATCGGCAGGCTCAACATCTGCTTCGAGAAGCATGCCGCCGTGAACGGCGTGTCGGTTTGTTCGACGCGGATCGGCACGAGCTTCGAGACGAACTTGATGCGATCGTTTCGCACCATGGCGCCGGGCAGTAGTCCCGCCTCGAGCAGCACCTGGAAGCCGTTGCAGATGCCCAGGACCGGGCCGCCGCGATCGGCGAACGACTTCACCGCGGCCATGATTGGCGAGAAGCGCGCGATCGCACCGGTGCGCAGGTAATCGCCGTGCGCGAAGCCGCCGGGAAGAATCACGGCGTCGGCGCCTTTCAGATCGGTGTCTTTGTGCCAGACGAGCTCGGCCTGCTCGCCGACGACGTGCGAGGCCGCGTAGAACGCGTCGTAATCCGAATTCGATCCGGGAAAGACGACGACCGCGAATTTCATTGCAGAACCTCGACGCGGTAACTCTCGATGACGGGGTTGGCGAGAAGCTTGTCCGCCATCTCGGTAACGCGCGCCTTGGCGGTCGCCGGGTCGGCATCCGCCAGCTCGACCTCGAAGAACTTGCCCTGCCGCACATCCTTCACGTCCTGGTAGCCGAGCGTGACGAGCGCTTCGGCAACCACGTGGCCTTGCGGGTCGAATACCGAGGGTTTCAGGGTCACATATACACGGGCCTTCATTTACGCTCCCAGGTAAAACACACGTTTGAACACGGCGTCCACATTACGAAGCTGTTCCTTCAAATCGAACGCCTTTTCGATCTCAGCGGCCGGCAGAACTTTCGCGATGTCGGCGTCGGCCAGCAGCAGGCCCTTGAAGTCCTGCTGTTCGTGAAAGGACTTCATGGCGTTGCGCTGCACCCATTCGTACGCCTGCTCGCGCGAGATGCCGCGGCGGGCCAGCTCGAGGAGCACCTGCCCCGAGAACACCACGCCGCGCGAGCGATTGAGGTTCTCGAGCATGCGATCGGGATAGACGACCATGCCGGAGACGATCCGCGTGAAGCGGCGAAGCATGTGATCGAGCGCAATGAAGCTGTCCGGCAGGATGACGCGCTCGACCGACGAGTGCGAGATGTCCCGTTCGTGCCACAGCGCGACGTTCTCAAGCGCCGCCATCGCGTTGGCGCGAATCAGCCGCGCCAGGCCGACGATTTGCTCGCAGCCAATCGGGTTGCGCTTGTGCGGCATCGCCGACGAGCCCTTCTGTCCCTTGCCGAATGGCTCCTCGACCTCGCCGATCTCGGTCTTCTGCAGGCCGCGGATCTCGAGCGCGAACTTTTCAAGCGACGCCGCGGTGATCGCCAGCGTGGTGAGAAGCTCGGCGTGGCGATCGCGCTGAATGACCTGCGACGAGATCGGCGCCGGCATCAAGCCAAGGCGCCGGCAGACATCGGCTTCGATCGAGGGATCGAGGTGCGCGAACGTGCCGACGGCGCCGGAGATCTTGCCGACGCGAATCGTCTCGCGGGCGCGGCGGACGCGCTCGATGTCGCGCAGCCACTCCGCATACCAGAGCGTGAGCTTGAGGCCGAACGTCATGACCTCGGCGTGAACGCCGTGGGTGCGGCCGATCATCGGCGTTTGCTTGTGTTCCTCGGCGCGTGTCTTGATGGCCTCGCCGAGCGCAGTCATGTTCTTGAGGACGAGGTCGCAGGCCTCGACCATCTGCAGCGCCTGCGCGGTGTCGACCACATCCGACGAGGTCAGGCCGAAATGCAGCCATCGGGCCGACGGCCCGACGATCTCGGCGACCGAAGTCGTGAACGCGATCACGTCGTGCTGCGTGGTTTTTTCGATTTCGTCGATGCGCGCGATGTTGAAGGCGCCCTTGTCTCGCAACTCGCGTGCCGCTTCGGCCGGCACGATGCCGGCGGCAGCCATCGCGTCGGCCGCCGCGATTTCCACTTGGAGCCAGGTCTCGTACCGGCGCTGCTCGCTCCAGATGCGACCCATCTCTGGGTTGGTGTAACGAGGAATCATCGTCGGGAACCGGGAGCCGGGAGCCGGGAACCGGTTGCAAACCTACAGCGCAAGTTGCTCCTTAGTCACTTGGAGACCGTTAACGTTTCCGAGCACCGTCACCGCAAGCGATCCGTTGGTGAAGAACCGATCCGCGAGCTTGAGGACATCCGCTTCGGTCACCTTCTCGATCGCCGCGAGCATTTCATCGAGGCCGAAAGTGTGATCGCGATACATCTCCTGGCGCGCCAGGTGCGACATCCGGCTCGACGTGCTTTCGAGGCCGAGCATCAGCGAGCCCTTGAGGTGATCCTTGGCGCGGCGCAGCTCCACCGGATCCAGTCCGCCGGCTTTCATCTGCCGTATTTCCGCGACGACCACGTCGATCAATTCCGCGACAGCATCGTTCGCGCAGCCCGCATAGATGCTGAGCGCGCCCGCGTCCTGATACGCCGACAGCCCTGAGAATACCGAGTAGGCAAGCCCACGCTTCTCACGGACGTTCTGGAACAGCCTGGAGCTCATCGAGCCGCCGAGCGTGGTGTTGAGCGCATAACCGGCGTAGCGATCGGGGTGATGCTGCGGCAACGCCTCGGTGCCGAAGACGATGTGGCTCTGCTCGAGCTCTTTCTTGCGGACCTGGATCTGCGGCGCGACGATCGGCGCGGATTGCTCCGCTTCAGGTCCGTTGTGCGGCGCGTTTTCGAGCGCGCGTTCGAGCAATTCCTGCACGCGCCAGTGTTCGAGGTTGCCGACGGCGACGACCACGAAGTTCGCCGCGACGTAGGTCTCGGCGAAATAGCGCTTCAGCGTCTTCTGGTCGAGCGCGTTGACGCTTTGCGGCGTTCCCAGGATCGGACGGCCGAGCGGATGATTGCTCCAGAACCCTTCCGCGAAGATCTCGTGGACCAGGTCGTCGGGCGTGTCCTCGACCATCTTGATCTCTTCGAGGATCACTTTCTTCTCGCGCTCGATGTCTTCGTCGGCGAAGAGCGGATTGCAGATCAGATCGGAGAGGATGTCGACCGCCAGCGGCAGATGTTCGTCTAACACCTTGAGGTAATAGCCGGCGTATTCCTTGGACGTGAACGCGTCGATCTGCCCGCCGATCGAATCCACCTGCTGCGCGATCTCTTCGGCGTTTCGGCCGGGCGTGCCCTTGAAGAGCATGTGCTCGACAAAGTGCGCGATGCCGGCATGCTCGCCCGGTTCGTGTCGCGATCCGCGCGTGAGCCAGACGCCGACGGCAATCGACCGAACGTGTGGCATCCGCTCGGTGGCGAGGCGGACACCGTTGGCGAGCACGGTTCGGCGGATATTCGATTCAGTCACGTGGGGACCTGCCGTGATTAAGTGATTACGGCAGAGGGAATTACCTGAGGATCATATCAGATTCCCTGTCCTTGTATTCCAGTGTACAAAGGCTGATGAGCCGCTTTGGCTTCGCTTTGCACATTACTGGCTGAAGGGGCATAAATGTCGACGACCACTCACGTTCGCCAGCACAACAGCGTACTCGCCGCGGCTGAAAAGCGCGCGCTCATCTGGATCGCCACCAAGCTGCCGCGCTGGATCAACTCCGACCATCTTTCCGCGCTTGGGCTGGCGGCGATGGCCGGCGCGGGCATCTCGTTCGTCGTGGCCGGGACGGATCCTGTTAGAGGCGCGATACTTGTGGTGTTGTGCTTGCTCCTCAACTGGTTCGGGGACAGCCTCGATGGCACCCTCGCGCGCGTCCGCGACCAGCAGAGGCCGCGCTATGGGTATTACCTGGATCACGTCAGCGATCTCGCGGGCACGGCGCTTCTGTTTGCCGGGCTGGCGGCATCTGGCTATATGTCGCTGACGATTGCCACGCTCGTGGTGGCGGCGTTTTTCCTGGTGTCGGCCGAGACCTATCTCGCGACCCACGCCCGTGGGGTATTCAAGATGTCGTTCATGGGGGTCGGACCGACGGAATTGCGCATCCTGCTGGCGGCCGGTGCGATCGCGCTCATCAACTCCCCGACGGTGAGTCCGTTCGGGATTGGCCCGGTGAGATTGTGGGACCTCGGCGGGGTCGTCGGCGCGCTCGGCATGGCGATGACGTTCGTCATCAGCTCGACGCGGAACGTGCGCGCGCTCTACGTCGAGGAGACACGTCGATGAGCCACCGAACAGGCATCCACCGATTAGACACAGACTCCTCTTCTGCGTCTCGGAGTCCAGCGCGCTTCGTCCGGTTCGCGCTCGCCGGTGCGACGGGATTCGTGATGCAGATTGCGGTCGTTGCGTTACTGGCGAACTGGGCCGGCATGAACTATCTGGCGGCAACAGCCATCGCCGTCGAAGCGGCGATCGTCATCAACTACCTCTGGCACGAGCGCTACACATGGCGCGACCGACCGGCGATGACCACTCGCGAGCGCTGGTTGAGGCTGGGCCGATTCAATGCGATGACGGCGGCAACGTCGATCGTCGGCAGTCTGATCCTGACCGCCGTGCTCGTCGAGTCGTTCAACCTTCAGCCAATCGGCGCCAACATTGTCTGCGTCGCCACCCTCGCGGTGATCAACTTCATCGGCGCCGACAAACTCGTGTTCCGGACCGGGGCAGTTGCCGCGGTGGTGCTGATGGCATCGCCGACCGACGCCTCGTCCTCGTATGAAGCGATTCTGCAGGCGAAGACGCAAAAAGATTTCGCGAAGTACGTCGCCACGGTAGAAGCGCGCCGCGCCAGGGAGATCACCAACAACGAGCCGTTTCTCGACATCGAGCGGCAGCCGGCGGCGCAGCTGGCGCAGACGATGGCGGCACTGAAGCGAGGCGAGGTGATCGTGACGCGCGGCGCCGCCTACGACGGATCGTCGAACGAGATCCCGATCGACGGCGGGCTCGTGAATCACTGGCGCGGCACGGTGTTCGTGCCAAAAGTCAAGCTCGATGCGCTGCTGAAAGTGCTGCAGGAACCGCAAACCGACAAGCACAAGCAGGAAGACGTGCTGTCGTCGCGCGTCGTCTCGCGCGACGGCGATTCGCAGAAGGTCTACCTGCGGCTGCGGCGAACCAAGTTCGTGACCGTGGTGTACGACACCGAGTACGACGTCGATTACCAGCGGCTGACGCCGGACCGCGCGCTCAGCAACAGCATTTCGACCAAGGTCGTCGAGATCGAAAACGCGGGAACGCCGCGGGAACGCGCGCTGCCGGAAGGCAACGATCACGGCTACATGTGGAAGCTGAACTCCTACTGGCGATACAAGCAGGTGGACGACGGCGTGTTGGTCGAAATCGAGTCGTTGACGCTGAGCCGCGAGCTGCCGGCGATTATCGGGCCGCTGATCCGGCCGATTGTGACGAGCACAGCCAGGGAATCCATGACGAGGACGCTCGCCTCAGTGCGGGCTCGCTTCGCCTCCTAGCTTTCGCCTCTCGGCTTCCGGCTCTCTGCTGAAAGCCGATCGCGGATAGCTGGTAGCATGAGCAAATGAAGACCGACTTGGCGGGGCTCGAGCTGAAGGAGCTCGAGGACTTCGTCGTGTCGCTCGGCGACAAGAAGTTTCACGCCAAACAGATCTTCAACTGGATTTGGAAGCGCGGCGTCACCGACTTCGCCGGGATGACGAATCTCAGCCGCGAGCTGCGCGCCGCGCTTTCGGAGAAGTCGATGGTCTCGCTGCCGGAAGTCGTGCAGCATCAGGTCTCCACCGACGGCACGCAGAAGTTCGTGCTGCGGCTTGCCGACGGCAGGCAGATCGAATCCGTCTTTATCCCCGACACACCGAAGCAGACGTTCTGCGTCTCGACGCAGGTTGGGTGCGCCATGGGCTGCGCCTTTTGCCTGACGGGCAAGATGGGGCTCCTCCGGCACCTCACCGCGTCGGAGATCGCCGGCCAGGTGCGGCTGCTTGCGGGATCGCTTCACTTGCTCGACAAGTCCTTCAACATCGTCCTGATGGGGATGGGCGAGCCGCTGCAGAACTACGACAACACGATGAAGGCGCTGCGGATGCTGAACGAGAAGGAAGGGCTCGACATGCATCCCAAGCGCGTGACGCTTTCGACCGTCGGGCTCGTGCCGCAGATGGACAGGCTCGCGCAGGAAGAGTTGATGCCGAATCTCGCCGTCTCGCTGCATGCGGCGAGCGAGGAACAACGCGCGGCGATCGTGCCGCCGAGCAAGAAGTACACGATGCAGGACGTGATCGATGCCTGCAAGCGCTTCCCTCTCTCGAAGCGCCGCCGGATCATGTTCGAGTACGTGATGCTTGCGGGTATCAACGATTCGGACGAGGACGCTCGCAAGCTCGTGAAGGTGCTCTCAGGCGTCAAGGCCAAGGTGAACTTGTTGCCGCTGAACGAAGCGCCTGGCATCCCGTTCGAGCGCCCATCAGACGAGCGCATCAACAAGTTCGCGAAGATCCTCGTGGGCAAGGGCCTGATGGTTTCCGTCCGCAAGAGCCGGGGGCGGGATATTCGCGCGGCGTGCGGACAGCTGATAGTCGAGGGCCAATCGGTCAAGAGATCTGCAGCGCAAAAACTCGCTTCCGCGCTATGACAGTTCCAAGGGTTCCAAGAGTTCCAGCGGTTCCATGGGTTTGGTTCTTACCGGTGTTCCTGGTTCTCGGGTGCAATTCCGAGCCGCGAACCTGGAAAGATCTGCAGTCGCACGTCGCCGGCCTTGACGCCGCGGCCCAGGATGTTGCGATCGAAAAGTTCGTTGCCGCCAGGGGCGGGAATCCGATCATCGAGAACCAGACGCGGCTTATTTTCCTTGTCAAGGACAGGGACGGCGTCGCCCCGCGCATCGTCGGCGACTTCAACGGCTGGGCGACGACGCCGCAGGGCTACGACGTGTCGGTCGGCAAGACGATGCGCCTCGAGGGGACGTCGTGGTCGTATCTCGAAAGCACGTCGTACACGAACGCGCGGCTCGAATACGTGTTCTTCTACGACAAGGACGCGGTTCCCGATCCGTTGAATCAACGAACGGTCCAGGCGTTTGCGGGGCCGCGGTCAGAAGTACGGATGCCGTTCTTCGTCGCGCAGCCGGAGGTCGACGAGGCCGGTTCGGCCCCGAAAGGCGAGCTCCTCGCCGAGACGTTCGAGTCACGATCGCTCGGCGGCAGGCGGCGTGTATGGTTTTACCTGCCGCCCGGATACCAGGCGGCGAAGGACGCACTGTTTCCGGTCGTCTACGTGCTTGACGGATCGAATTATGTCGAGAAGATGGACGCGCCCAGAGTGCTCGACCACCTGATCGCGAACAAATCGATTCCGCCGGTGATCGCCGTGTTCTCCGAGCCCGCCGATCGGCAGGAAGAGTATTCGCGCAACCCGAAATGGCGCGCCTTCATCGCCACCGAGCTAGTGCCGGCGGTCGACAAGCGCTTCCGCACCTTTCCTACCCCGGACCATCGCGCCATTCTCGGCAGCTCGCTTGCCGCATACGGCGCGATTGATCTCGCCGTCGCGGCACCGTCCGTGTTCGGGTTGTGCGCGGCCATCGCGCCGCCGGTCCAGACGGCCACGGTCGTCTCGAACCAGGCCAACGCGCGCGCGGCCGTCGTGTCGATCAAGTTCTTCGTGATGGGCGGCGTCTACGACTCGATGATCGACGGCGCGCGCCGCCTCAGGACGACGCTCGACGAATATCAGGCCCCGGTCACTTATCTGGAAGTGTCAGAAGGCCACAACACCAACACCTTCCTCGGCCACCTCGACGATGCATTGAAGGCGCTACTCCCTCAGTAGGGCTTACCGTCCCACGGGCTACGGGCTTGGCTACGGGCTTCGGGCTGACGGGCCACGGGCTTACGAAAGAGGCTCGCTAGCCGGCGACCCCCGCAAGCCCGTTGACCGCAAGCCTGTAGGCCTGTCGCGGAGCCGAGCCAACGACGCCGCCGCTATTGCCGTCTCACTGCTGACGGCCGGAAGACGCTCGGCACACAGCGCGGACGATGGGCCGCGTTCGTGGCTGCGCTGACCAAGGCCGCGGGACTCGAACATGCCTGACTATCGCGATCGGCTGCGGGAACGGCTGGCTTCCGAGGGGGCCCTTCCGTCCGCTCACGCTGAAGCGATCGACGAAATCGCCGAGCATTTGAGCGATCTCCATGCCGCCGCTGAACGCAGTGGGAGAACGCAGGCGGACGCCGATACGATCGTCGAAGCTGAGCTCGCCCGCATGGGTCCGCTGGCGCGGGCGGTTTCCGCGCGCGCGACGAAGCGACAACGTGCTCGTCCAGAAAGTCACGACTGGAGCGGTGGCGTCGCCGCCGATCTCACCCACGCGCTACGGGCGGTCTGTCTCAACCGCAGTTTCTCCGCGATCGTCATCCTCACTCTTGCGATCGGCATCGGCGCCTGCACGGCGGTCTTCAGCATCGTCAACGCCCTGATCTTGGGCTCGCTGCCGTATCCGAATCCCGAACAGCTGACGCTGGTTTGGGAAATGGAGCACGACAACCGCGACGCTCGATTCATCGTGGCGCACCCCACCTACGAAGACTGGAAGAAGGACACGCGCAGCTTTTCTGCGATGGGCATCTGGGAGTACCGCACCTACAACGTGGCGTCCGCGCACGAGCCTGAGCAGGTGCAAGGCATCCGCGCCACGACGAGCCTGTTCACCGCGCTCGGTGTATCGCCGGCGCTCGGCCGCATTTTCACGGAGGCCGAAGAGGCACCCGGCCATCGCGTCGTCGTGATCAGCGATAGTGTCTGGCGAAATCATTTCGCCGCCGCGGCCTCGGCAATCGGCTCAACACTGCGATTGAACGGCGAACCATTCGAAGTGATCGGCGTGATGCCGAAGGGCTTCGAATTCCCGTACCGGCGTAACGGCGTCTGGGTGCCGTTCGCCAAGGAGTACCAGGACGAACAGCGCGGGTCGCACTCATTCTGGGTCGCCGCGCGCATGAAACCCGACGTGGGGTTCGAGCAGGCGCGCGCCGACGTCGAGCAGGTTGGCCGCTCATTGCGGCAACGCTACGAGGAGAGCCGCGACGAAGGGTCAACGCTGACGATGATGGCGGACCAGGGCCTCGGCACGCTGCGGACGATGCTGTCGGTGCTGATGGGCGCGGTCACGCTCGTGCTGATCATCGCCTGCGTCAACGTCGCGAACCTGCAGCTCGGGCGCGCGTTGACGCGGCGCCGCGAGTTTGCGCTGCGGCTCGCGCTCGGAGCGGGCATGAGCCGTCTCGCGCGCCAATTGTTTGTCGAGTCCCTGATGCTTGCCGCGGCCGGCGGCCTGGGCGGGCTGGCGCTGGCGTGGGTCACAGCTCGCGCGGCCGATCTCATCCTCACGCCGGGCTTCCGTGCCTTGCCCTTCCGAGGCGAAGTCCCGATCACGATCGATGCGCGCGTGCTGATGTTCGCCGCGCTCGCGGCTCTCGTCTCGGCCGCTCTCTTCGGCTTCACGCCGCTCGTCAGCCTCCGCGATCGCAATCCACAGGGACTGCTTCGCGAGGGCGAGCGCGGATCCACCGGCGTCGCCAGCATCGCGCGACGAGGGCTCGTTGCCATC
>Ga0157380_10003710_pt1 | contig 10498 bp, 10 predicted proteins | sample S35metaG_FD_119757 | JGI IMG/M metagenome (GOLD analysis project Ga0157380, IMG submission 119757) | Switchgrass rhizosphere microbial communities from Kellogg Biological Station, Michigan, USA - S3-5 metaG | ecosystem: Host-associated > Plants > Roots > Rhizosphere > Soil | place: USA...
GGTCCGGACCAGGCAGAAGAACCAGTCGGCCTGATCGGCATAGCTGGTCCACACCTTCTGCCCGTTGACGAGATAATGGTCGCCTTTGTCTTCGGCCTTGGTCTGAAGCCCGGCGAGGTCCGATCCCGCGCCCGGCTCCGAATAGCCCTGGCACCAGCGGATTTCGCCCCGGGCAATTTCGGTCAGATATTTCTTCTTCTGCTCCTCGGTGCCGAACTTGAGCAGCGCCGGACCGAGCATCGAGATGCCGAAGCTGGTGAGCGGCGGGCGGCAACCGAGCGCGGCCATTTCTTCCTTGAGGATCTTGGCCTCGGCAGGTGACAGTCCGCCGCCGCCATAGTCGCTCGGCCAGTCGGGCACCGTCCAGCCGCGCGACGCCATGGAGTCGAGCCATTGCTTCTGCGCTTCGCTCTGGAATTGGGCATGGCGGCCGCCCCAGCATATGTCCTTTTCGCCCTTCATCGGCGTGCGCATTTCCGGCGGGCAATTGGATTCCAGCCAGCTACGGGCCTCGTCACGGAAATTGTCGAGATCGGCCATCAATCTTGCCCTTCGCGATAGAGCGTCCTAGCGCCGTTTTGGAACCGTTATGCGGGTCCGCGCAAGGGAGCGGTCAGCAATGGATTTTGACCTTACGGAACGTCAGGCTTTTTTCCGCGACCGGGTCCGGCAGTTCATCGGCCAACAGGTCCGCCCGCGAGTCGCGGACTATAAGAAACAGATCGATGCGGGTGACCGCTGGCAGCCGATCCAGCTGATCGAGGATTTGAAGCCCAAGGCGCGCGAGGCCGGGCTGTGGAACCTGTTCATGCCGCCGGGCGGCGCGCTCAAGCATGTCGACGAGACATTCGAGTTTGAAGGCGAGCAACTCACCAACCTCGAATATGCGCTGTGCGCCGAGGAAATGGGCCGCGTTCTCTGGTCATCGGAAGTGTTCAACTGCTCCGCGCCCGACACCGGCAACATGGAGGTGCTGCACCGCTACGGCACAAGGGAGCAGAAAGAGGAGTGGCTTGCGCCGCTGATGCGCGGTGAGATCCGCTCTGCCTTCCTGATGACCGAGCCCGGAGTGGCTTCGTCCGACGCGACCAACATTGAGTGCCGCATCGCCCGCGATGGCGACGATTATGTCGTCAACGGCCGCAAATGGTGGTCGTCGGGCGCGGGCGATCCGCGCTGCAAGGTCGCCATCCTGATGGGCAAGACCGACACCGAAGCGCGCAAACATGCCCAGCAATCGATGATCCTGGTGCCGATGGACGCCCCTGGGATCACGGTCGAGCGCTCCCTCAGCGTCTACGGCTATGACGATGCCCCGCACGGCCACATGGAAATCGAGCTGAAGGACGTCAGGGTGCCGGCGTCCAGTCTGCTGCTCGGCGAGGGCCGCGGGTTCGAGATCGCGCAGGGCCGGCTGGGCCCGGGCCGGATCCACCATTGCATGCGCACGATCGGCGCGGCGGAGGAAGCGCTCGACCTGATGGCGCGGCGGCTGCAGAGCCGGACCGCGTTCGGCAAGCGGCTCAGCGAGCATAGTGTGTGGGAGCAAAGGGTAGCCGAGGCGCGGATCGAGATCGACTGCACGCGCCTGCTTTGCCTCAAGGCCGCGGACATGATGGACAAGGTCGGCAACAAGGCGGCCAAGGCCGAAATCGCGATGATCAAGGTCAAGGCTCCGCGAATGGCGCTGAACATCATCGACGATGCGATCCAGGCGCATGGCGGCGCGGGCGTCAGCCAGGACACGCCGCTCGCCGCCAGCTGGGCCGGGATCCGCACGCTGCGCCTCGCCGACGGACCGGACGAAGTCCACAACCGCTCGATCGCTCTGATTGAGTTCGCCAAGCATGCGGAGGGCCTGGCATGAGTTGTCCGCGCCTGTTCGACCTGACCGGCAAGGTCGCGGTCGTCACCGGCTCGTCGCGCGGGATCGGCCTCGCAATTGCCGCGGCGATGGCCGAACATGGCGCCAAGGTGGTGATCAGCAGCCGCAAGCAGGACGCCTGCGACGAGGTCGCCAACGCCATCAACGCCCAGCATGGCGGCGAGCGCGCCATCGCGGTCGCGGCCAACATCTCAAGCAAGGAAGACCTGCAGAATCTGGCCGACGAGGCGCGCAAGGCGTTCGGGCGGATCGACGTTCTGGTCTGCAACGCCGCGTCCAACCCTTATTACGGGCCGATGGCCGGGATCAGCGACGACCAGTTCCGCAAGATCCTCGACAATAATGTCGTCGCCAATCACTGGCTGATCTCGATGGTCGCGCCCGAGATGCTGGAGCGGGGCGAGGGCTCGATCATCATTGTGAGCTCGATCGGCGGCCTCACCAGCTCGACCATGATCGGCGCCTACAACATCAGCAAGGCAGCGGACTTCCAGCTGGCGCGCAACCTGGCGGCCGAGTTCGGGCCGAAGGGCGTGCGGGTAAACTGCATCGCGCCGGGTCTGGTGAAGACCGATTTCGCCCGCGCATTGTGGGAAAATCCCGACACGCTGAAGGCGGTGACTCGCTCGACGCCGCTGAGGCGGATCGGCGAGCCGCACGAGATTGCTGGTGCTGCAGTCTATCTCGCATCGCCCGCTTCGACCTTCATGACCGGTCAGGCGATGATCGTCGATGGCGGCTCGACCATCGGGGTTGGTCTGTGAGCGGACGACTCACCGGCAAGGTGGCGATCGTCACCGGCGCGGGTTCGGGCATCGGCAAGGCCAGCGTCGAACTGTTCCGTCAGGAGGGCGCGACCGTGGTCGGGGCCGACCTGCGCGGCACCGACTTTGAAGTCGACGCCGGCGACGAGGAGCAGGTCGAGGCGCTGGTCGCCCATACGGTGCGCGACCATGGCGGGCTCGATATTTTCTTCGCCAACGCCGGCATTTCCGGCGGGTTCGACAGCATCTTCGATCAGGACTCCGCCGACTGGGCCGAGATATTGCGGGTGAACCTGATCGGCCCATTCCTGGCGGTGAAATATGGCGCTCCGCCGATGAAGGAGCGCGGCCGCGGATCGATCATCGCCACCGCGTCCGTGGCCGGTCTCCGCTCGGGCGCGGGCGGGCCGGCCTATTCGGCGTCCAAGGCAGGCGTGATCAATCTGGTCAAGGTTGCGGCGACGCAGCTGTCTGGAGCCAACATCCGGGTCAATGCAATCTGCCCCGGCCTGATCGAGACCGGGATGACCGAATTCATCTTCGATCGGGCGCGCGCCAAGGGCCAGCAGGACCAGATCGGCCACCTCAATCCCCTCAAGCGTGGCGGCGCTCCGATCGAGATCGCCAATGCGGCTTTGTTCCTCGCCTCGGACGAGTCGAGCTATGTCAACGGTCAGGCAATCGTCGTAGACGGCGGCCTGTCCTCGTCGCACCCATTCAACCATCAAAGCTACGGACGGACCACGACATGACCGACGTCATCGACAAGCCCACCACCAGCCCGATCTCCACCACTCGCCATGGCGACGTGCTGATCGTCACGTCGAACAATCCGCCGGTAAACGCGCTCGGCGCAGCGGTGCGGCAGGGGCTGGTCGCGGCGATCGAGGAGGCTGAAGGCGACGATGCGATCAAGGCGGTGGTGATCCGCTGCGAAGGGCAAACCTTCTTCGCCGGCGCGGACATCAGCGAGTTCGGCAAGCCGATGGTCATGCCGATGCTGCCTCAGGTTGTCGACATCATCGAGAATTGCTCGAAACCGGTGGTCGCGGCGATCCATGGCACGGCGCTGGGCGGCGGGCTCGAGGTCGCGCTGGCGAGTCATTATCGGGTCGCAGTGCCCGATGCGAAGCTTGGCGTGCCCGAGGTCAAGCTGGGCCTGCTGCCGGGAGCCGGCGGAACGCAGCGGCTGCCGCGCGTCGCGGGCGTGCTTAAAGCGCTCGAGATGGTGACCAGCGGCACGCCGATCGGCGCCAAGGAGGCCTATGCCGCCGGCCTGGTCGACCGCATCGTCGAGGGTGAACTGGTCCAGCATGCGGTCGCCTATGCCGAGGAAGTGCGCGACATCCGCCCGCTGCCCAAGTCGAGCGAGCGCGACGAGAAGCTGGCCGAAGCGCGCTCAAATCCGGCCATTTTCGACGAATTCCGCAAAGCCAACGGCAGGAAATTCCGCGGCTTCGAGGCGCCCGAGGCCAACATCAAGGCGGTCGAGGCGGCGGTCGCCAAGCCCTATGCCGAGGGTGTCATCGACGAGCGCAACCTGTTCATGGGGCTGATGTCAGGGACCCAGGCGAGGGCGCAGCAATATTTCTTCTTCGCCGAGCGCAAGGCGGCCAAGATCGAAAATATTCCCGACGACACCCGGCCGCGCGAGGTCAAGAAGGTCGGGGTGATCGGCGCCGGCACGATGGGCGGCGGCATTTCGATGAACTTCCTGTCGGCCGGGATTCCGGTGACCATCTTCGAGATGAATCAGGAGGCGCTCGACCGCGGCACCGGCGTCATGCGCAAAAACTATGAGGCCACGGCCGCCAAGGGGCGGATGACCGGCGAGCAGGTCGAAAAGGCATTGGGACTACTCTCGCCGACGCTCGAGTTCGATGCGCTGGCCGATTGCGACCTGATCATCGAGGCGGTGTTCGAGCAGATGGACGTGAAGAAGGACATCTTCACCCGGCTCGACAAAGTGGTGAAACAAGGTGCGATCCTCGCTTCCAACACCAGCTATCTCAACATCGATGAGATCGCCGCGGTTACGTCACGGCCGCAGGATGTGGTCGGCCTCCACTTTTTCTCGCCGGCCAATGTGATGAAGCTGCTGGAAGTGGTTCGCGGTGCCAAGACCGCGCCGGACGTGCTGGTCACCGCGATGCAGCTGGCCAAGAAGATCCGCAAGGTCGCGGTCGTCGCCGGCGTCTGCCACGGCTTCATCGGCAACCGCATGCTGATGCCCCGCCAGATCGAGGCGACCAAATTGCTGCTGGAAGGCGCGACTCCGGAGCAGGTCGACCGAGTCCATGTCGAATTTGGAATGCCGATGGGCCCGTTTCAGATGGCCGACCTCGCCGGGGTCGACATCGGCTGGCATCGCGATCCCAACCGGATCGAGAATATCCGCGATGCGCTGTGCGCGATCGACCGCTGGGGCCAGAAGAAGGGCGCGGGCTTTTACGACTATGACGAGAAGCGCCGGCCTTCGCCGTCGCCGGTGGTGCAGCAGATCATCGAGGATTTCGCCGCCAAGCAGGGCGTCACGCGGCGCCAGATCGACGATGAGGAAATTGTCGAGCGCACGCTTTACACGATGGTCAACGAAGGGGCGAAGATCCTCGAAGAGGGCATGGCCCAGCGCGCGTCCGACATCGATGTGGTGTGGGTCTATGGCTATGGCTGGCCGGTCTATCGCGGCGGGCCGATGTTCTGGGCCGATACCGAGGGCCCAGCCAAAATCGTCGAGGGGCTGAAGCGGCAGGAAGAGCGGATGGGAAGCGATTTCAGCTTCTCGAAGCTGCTGCTTGAAAAGGCCGAAAAGGGCGAGAAGTTTACCCGCTGACATGATGCCCCGCTGGGTCCGGATCCTCCTGACCGTACTGGCGGCCATGATCGGCGGCTATGCGGGGCTAATCATTGTCGGCGGCGGAGCGGCGGGTGTCGCCTGGATTTTCCTGTTCGGCGACGATCCCTGGCCGCGCTGGAGCGAAATCGCCATCCCGCTCGTTGCACTCGCAGGCGCAATTGCCGGCGCGGCCAGCTTTGGGCTTGCCGCCTGGCGCGCGTTCGACAAAGCTAAGTCGTAACGCAGCCGTTCTCGATCCGCGCAAACGGGAGATTGTGATGAGCGATTATATGGTGACCGAATCCACCGGCTTGCGGGCGGTTCGCTACCGCTCCATCGTCGTCTGGATTCATTGGATCACGGCCCTGGTGGTCGTATCCCAAGTGGTGATCGGCTTCGCTTTTCACCGCTTCACCGAGCGCGGAACGCCCGAGCGTATGGAGCTTCTGGCCTGGCATAAGACGATTGGCGCGGTAATCCTGCTCCTCGCGCTACTGCGCCTGGCGGTGCGGCTGATGAACCCGCCGCCGCCCTATCCTTCGGACTTCCCCAAATGGGAACGTTTCGCGGCGGTGTGGAGTCACCGGCTTTTCTACATATTGCTGATCGCCTTGCCGCTGACCGGGCTGGCCGCGGTGTCGGGCCGGGCCCAGGATGGGACCGTGCCATTGCTGTTCGGCCTGTCGCTTCCCGCGATCCCGGGAATTCCGAAGGAGAATGATTTCGGCGACGTGCATGTGATTCTCGTCTGGACGACGCTTGCCTTGCTGGTGATCCACGTCGGTGCGGCCCTTCGGAACCAGCTCGCGTCGAGGACCGCCGTGGCCGACCGAATGCCGCCCTTCCGGGCTCAGCATCGCTAGGGCCGATCGCTCGATCTAGCCGGAAGCAGCCACGCCATCGCTCCCGCTAGCGCCGCCACGCCGGCGGCGACCGTAAAGGTTTCCGCCGGCCCTCCGCGGTCCCACAGCACGCCGGCCCCTAGGCTGGCGAGCAGGGCGGAAATGCCGCTTGCGAAGAAGAAGGCGCCGAAGCTGGTGGCGCGCTGATGATCGGGCGCGGCATCGGCGATCATCCGCGAAAAAATGCCCTGCGTCAGCGCCATATGTGCACCCCATAGGACGACGCCGAGTGCAACGATCAAGAGGCCGCTTGCCTGTGCGAGCAGCAGGTCGGCGGCAACCAGGGTCGCGATTCCGGCCAGCAACACGGACTTGGGATCCACCCGGTCGCTAAGCGCTCCGGCGGGATAGGCGAGGAGGAGATAGGCGAGACTGAACAGGGCGAGCACCATCGGTGACCAGGCCGCCGCCAGCCCCACATCCATCGCCTTCAGGATCAGGAAGCTTTCGGAAAAGCGCGCCAGGCCGAACAGGAAGCCGACCGCGATCAAGCGCCGGACCTGCTTGTCGAGCGAGCGCCACCCGCCCCATTTGACCTGGCTTCCCGAGGCAATTTTGCGCTCGGGTTCGCGCAGCATGGTCCAGGCAACGAGGAAGGAGAGGAGGGCGGGAATGACCGCGATCCAGAACACCAGCCGGATGTTTTCGGCAAGGACCAGCATCAGTCCGACCGCGGCCAGCGGAGCGAGAAACCCCCCGACCGTGTCCATCGCCTGCCGCAACCCGAACGCGGCACCGCGCAGCTCTGGCGGAGTCTCGTCGGCGAGCATCGCATCGCGTGGGGCGCCGCGGATGCCCTTGCCGATGCGGTCGACGAAGCGTGCGCCAAGCACTGGCAGCACCCCTTGAGCCAGCGGGAACAGCGGCTTGGACAGCGCCGCAAGTCCATAGCCGAGCAGGATCCACGGCTTGCGCCTCATGCTTCGGTCGCTGAGCCGGCCGGAGACGAGTTTGGTGATATTGGCAGTGGCTTCCGCGACGCCGTCGAGCGCACCCATTGCCGCCACCGGCAACCCCAGGGTAATCGTCAAGAAGGCCGGCAGCAGTGCGTGATAGATCTCACTCGAAAGATCCATCAGCAGGCTGACGATGCCGAGCACCCAAACGGTGCGGGGAAGCTTGGGTTTCGAACTCACGTCCGGCGAGCGTAGCGACGCAATTCCGCGACACAACTGAATAGCGTTATTGCTGTTCGACTGCTCGCAATGACGGTTTGTCTCAGCAATCTTGCTAATGCGCCAATCTTTGCTAGCGTGCAATCATGTGGGGGACGGCATCACCAGGCGCCATCGCGGCGCGCTTCGCGCGGCTGGTCGAGCAGTTGGGCGGGGATACCGCCGCAGCAAAGGCCATGGGCCAGCAGCGCGATCTGTTGGCGGCGGTCGGCGCGACCGAACCGGCGACACTCAACCAGGTCGCGGCCAAGGTTCATCGCGGAGCGCCGGCGATTAGCAGGGCGATCGACACGCTGGTTCGTGGCGGACTGGTTGACCGGCAAGCCGATCCGGACAACCGCCGCCGTCTGGCGCTGAGATTGACCGAGGCCGGGCGCGAATATCTGGACCGCCCGCCGACCGCCGATCGCTCGCTGGAGGGGCGCCTTGGCAAGTTGGCGGCAAGCGAGTTGCGCGCGCTTGAGCGCGGAATTGAAATCCTCGAACGGCTTCCGCGCTAATTAACCGTTGCCCCGGCGGCGGCGGGTCTCCCATCCTTTTTCGCGGCGGCCGAGCGGCTGCGGCTGCGGCCCGATCCGTCGTTCTTGCCGCCCTTGTCCTGCTTGTTGACCGTCCGCCAGGCCCGCTCCTCGGCTTCCTTCTTGGAAACGCCCTTGTCGCGATAGCCTTCGGCAATATGGTCGGCCTTGCGCTCCTGCTTCTGGGTGTACGCGCCTTTCGGCATCACTCATCTCCTTCCAAGGCGTAAAACGCATGGCCAGGCCGAGGGATGCCATTGCCGCAGCGCAGCATTTCCTGTAGGGGGCGCGCCAACTCTTACTCACGGACATCGATAATGAACCTGCGCAACGTGGCGATCATCGCCCACGTCGATCATGGCAAGACCACGCTCGTCGACCAACTTTTCCGCCAATCGGGCACCTTCCGCGACAACCAGCGCGTCGAAGAGCGCGCAATGGATTCGAACGACCTCGAAAAAGAGCGGGGGATCACCATCCTTGCCAAATGCACCTCGGTCGAGTGGACCGACGGGCAGGGCGAGACGACGCACATCAATATCGTCGACACCCCCGGCCACGCCGACTTCGGCGCCGAGGTCGAGCGGATCCTCTCCATGGTCGATGGGGTGATCCTGCTCGTCGATGCAGCTGAAGGGCCGATGCCGCAGACCAAGTTCGTCACCGGCAAGGCGCTCAGCCTCGGCCTGAAGCCGATCGTCGTGGTCAACAAGATCGACCGCCCCGACGCGCGGCCGGCCGAAGTGCTCGACGAGGTGTTCGAACTGTTCCTCAACCTAGAGGCCAATGACGAGCAGCTGGACTTCCCGACTCTCTATGCTTCGGGCCGCGCCGGCTATGCGGGCCTGACCGACGACGTTCGCGAGGGCGATCTGACGCCGATGTTCGAAACGATCGTCAAGCATGTGTCGGCGCCGAATCTCGATACTGGCGGCGAGTTCAAGATGCTCGCGACGCTGCTCGACCGTGATCCGTTCCTCGGCCGCATCCTGACCGGCCGGATCGAGAGCGGCACGCTCAACGTCAACATGCCAATCCGGGCAATGGACGTGAACGGCAATGTCGTCGAGGACGGCCGGGCGACGAAGGTGTTCGCGTTCCGCGGGCTCGATCGCGTGCCGGTCGAGACCGCTCAGGCAGGCGATATCGTCGCCATCGCCGGGATGGTGAAGGCAACCGTTTCCAACACCATCGGTGAGACGATTATCTCCGAACCGCTCCACGCACGCGAGATTGATCCGCCGACGCTGGCGATGAGCTTTTCGGTCAACGACAGCCCGTTCGCCGGCAAGGACGGCGACAAGGTGCAGAGCCGCGTCATTCGCGACCGGCTGGAGCGCGAAGCCGAGGGCAATGTCGCCATTCATATCAGCGAGACCCAGGGCGGCGACGCCTTCGAGGTCGCGGGCCGCGGCGAGCTTCAGCTTGGCGTGCTGATCGAGACGCTGCGCCGCGAGGGCTTCGAGCTTTCGATCAGCCGCCCGCGCGTCCTGTTCCGCGACGGTCCGTCGGGCCGCGAAGAGCCGTATGAAACCGTCCTCATCGACGTCGACGACGAATTCTCCGGCACGGTCATCGACAAGATGGCGATGCGAAAGGCCGAGATGACCGACATGCGCCCCTCGGGCGGCGGCAAGACCCGGCTGACCTTCTCCGCACCTTCGCGCGGCCTGATCGGCTATCATGGCGAATTCCTGTCGGACACGCGCGGGACCGGCATCATGAACCGGCTTTTCGAGAAATACGGACCCTACAAGGGACCGATCAGCGGCCGTCAGAACGGGGTGCTGATCTCGATGGAGCAAGGTCCGGCAGTGGCCTATGCGCTGAGCGCGCTCGAGGACCGCGGCATCCTGTTCATTACGCCCGGCGAGATGCTCTACGAGGGCATGGTGATCGGCGAGAATGCCAAGACCCAGGACCTTGAAGTCAATCCGCTGAAGTCCAAGCAGCTGACCAACTTCCGCGCGTCCGGCCCCAAGGATGAAGGCATCCGGCTGACGCCGCCTCGCCGAATGACGCTGGAACAGGCGATTGCCTATATCCAGGACGACGAGCTGGTCGAGGTCACCCCCAAGGCGATCCGCATCCGCAAGCGCTTCCTCGACCCGCATGAGCGCAAGCGGGAGTCGCGGAAGATGGAAGCGGCGTAACCTCGCCTTCTTGCTTCGGCCTCGGAAAATCAGGCCGCTGAGACCCGACTGCGGGTTTCGGCACGATAATGCGACGGCGTCATACCGAGCTCAGATCGGAAAGCGGCCGTAAAATGGCTGTGGCTCGAAAAGCCGAGCTCGAACGCGAGATCGGTGATGTCGTTACGATCCGGCAGCCGATCCAAAGCCCGGCCCAGCCTGAGAATGGTTTGATAGCGATACAGGGGGATACCCTCGGATCGCTTGAACGACTGGGTTAGATGAA
>Ga0157380_10003712_pt1 | contig 10497 bp, 6 predicted proteins | sample S35metaG_FD_119757 | JGI IMG/M metagenome (GOLD analysis project Ga0157380, IMG submission 119757) | Switchgrass rhizosphere microbial communities from Kellogg Biological Station, Michigan, USA - S3-5 metaG | ecosystem: Host-associated > Plants > Roots > Rhizosphere > Soil | place: USA: Michigan...
CAGCACCGCTGTGTTTCGAACAATTGCGTAAGACTTCTTGTGCGATTCTGAAGATGCACAATGTCGCGTCTTTAGGAAGGTCTGCCGGAAAACCGCTTTGATGAAAGTGGATCCTGGCTTTCCCATTCTGCTCTTCGCATAGACTCTTTACGGCAGCCGCCAACCCAAGATGATCTAACTTCGACGGATGCAACTTGTAAGACAGCCGGTGGATGTCGCTGGCAATTTCTTGAGCTTGCACTTGGAGCCTCTGAAAACGCCTGCGAAGCGTGAAAGGTCGCTCGATTAGCTGTCCCATTTGTTCCATTTCGATCGACAACACGGCCATTCGCTGAATCAGATCGTCGTGCAGCTCTCGAGCGACTCGTTTCCGCTCTTCTTCCTGCGCCGCGATTAGCCGGCTACCCAGATACTTCAGAGCCTCTTCCGCGCGCTTCCGTTCCGAAATATCGATCATGAAACCGTGCATTTTTCCATGCGCGCGATTTTCCGGCGTGATGCTCACGAGATTCTGCACCCAAACCACGCGGCTATCGCTACCTACCATGCGAAATGTCAGATCAAAATGGTCTGCGGCCGTAGTTTGCTTCTGGTAAGCGTTCAGCACACGCTGGCGATCATCGGGATGAATATGTGATGCGAGGAAGTTAGGTTCGTACCACATGCTTGTTGGATACCCGAGCATCTTCACCGCCTGCTCACTCACATAGGTAAATCGCTGCGGGTCAACATCCCCTTCCCAGGCCATCACCTTTGTGGTTTCGAGCAACTGAGTCAGACGCGCCTCAGTGTGGTTGACATCCTCGCGAACAGAGGCAACGTCTTCGTGCGTAATAAGGACTCTAAAGGTCGAGCCCGGCAAATTCAGGCGAGCGGCGTGCAATACAAATGGCCGGCCTTGATTAACCGATTGGCAGTGATACTTGCGATGAAATTCGTGCTCATCACCAAATAGAATCTGTTGAAGATCGTCCGCGAGAGAGATCTGTGCGTCCTCTTCAAACGCCGAGTCAGTTACTCGCTTACAGTTTTCGAAATAGTAAGGGGTGACATCGAAGGTTTCGGCTGCACGTGCTCGGCCTCGCTGGAATAAGTGCCACGCCTTGCTCGCATACAAGATCTTTCCAGATTCGCTTAATACAGCAACGTTCGAAATACACGCATTAACGAGTGCACGTAGCGTCTCATCCGATAAAACATCGTCCCTTTTAATGGACGACGGCTCAATTCTGCTGGTACCTGGAGAAGTCATATCGGGAGACCATGTTTGTTGCGTTTGAAATCGCCAATGCGGCCAAACTGCAACTTTTGAGTTCATCGGGTCCTGAGACATATTTGGTTTTCCGTGTGTCTCACTACTTTCACTTCGCGTCGGTAGTTCTAAAGCTCGGACGTTTCCGACGTCACCCGTGCCCTTAAATCAGTGCTGCGACTGCTCAATACTGCTAGCGCGCCTTTGAGAACTGCGAAATCATCTGAAGAAAGATACTGATCAAGATCCGATTCCGATTCCCATTCGCTTAACAGCAACGAGGAATTCTCATCCGCGGCGTCAAGATAAAAACGAAAGGTCCGGCATCCCTTGATGTGGTGAATAGGTCCGAGCAAGCCGGCGATAGTTTGCGAGAGCTCCATTCGCTTTTCTGGTCGAGCAGTAATCCTGGTTGTTTTAACGATCATGACGTTTACCCTTGTACGTGCATCTCTCTCCAATCCGCACACTTCAGCGTCACCCGCACGCTGCATGTCTGGTTGTAGTTGTCCTGTGCTGAGTACTGACTGGGCCTTTGCTATCTACTTAGCAAACGCTATGCACAAGAGAGCACGGCTCCGGGCATGCTAGGGTCGACCCTTCTGTTATAAGGACTTAACGTCCTGACAAACTTCGTGGGGTGGGTAGGAATCCTCTAGAGGTACCGTTGTATTTCGTGGGATCCGTTTAACTCCACGGATAGCGATCCGTGGTTAGCGCGACATTGAAGTGTTAGTGCGCGGAATGCGACGGGGACCCCGCAGACACATGCGTGTCACGCCGGTGTATGCCGAGCTTTAGCATGCGCGTCCGCAATGTGCTCGGGTTGAGCCCGAGGATATTCGCAGCGCCACTCGGGCCTTCGATCCGCCATCCAGTGTGTTCCAACGTCTCCATTATGTACTCGCGTTCAATCTCACCGAGCGTCTTGGTGGAGAACGGCTGCTCGTCGACAGCGATTTCAAAATGATCCACCAATTGCAAGACGCTTCCCTTTGCATGGATAACAGCGCGCTCGATCACGTTAGCCAATTCCCTGACGTTACCCGGCCATGAATGCGCTTGCAATCGCTGTAACGACTTCGGCGACACTGACGTGATTGTCTTCCCAAACTTCTTTGCGTATCCATTTACGAAGTGCTCAACCAAGAGGGGGATATCCTCTTTGCGTTGTCGCAAGGGAGGCACTGTGATCGGGTAAACATTCAGGCGATACCAGAGGTCTTCGCGAAAGTTCCCTTTTTCAACCTCGAGTTTCAAATCGCGATTCGTCGCCGCGATAATGCGAACGTCTGACTTGATCGTTCTAGTTCCACCCAGTCGCTCGAATTCGTTTTCCTGAATCACACGCAGAAGTTTCACCTGTAACTCGAGCGGCAGCTCTCCGATTTCATCGAGGAAAATTGTCCCACGGTCTGCCAACTCGAACCGGCCCGGTTTTCGCGCGCCGGCTCCAGTAAACGCACCTTTCTCATGGCCAAACAACTCGCTCTCGATCAGGTTGGGAGAAAGCGCAGCACAGTTCACCTTTATTAATGGACGATCCTTTCGCGAACTCGCTTCTTGAATAGCGAGCGCAACAAGCTCTTTGCCAGTACCCGTCTCACCTGTGATGAGCACAGTAGTATCAGTCGGTGCGACTTGCGTAACTTTGAACAGGACATATTTGATCGCATCGCTCTCGCCCACGATCTCCCCAAAAGTCGAATCCCGTTGCAGTTCTTGCTGAAGGTAGATATTTTCCGCCTCCAATTGGTTCTTCATACGATACAGTTCTTCGTGAGCCTTGCGCAGACTCACTTCCGACTCTTTACGTTCGGTAATATCAAGACATGAGCCGATATACCCAAGAAAGACGTGGTCGGGTGTGGAAAAACAAGGCGTGCCGTTGTCGTAGACCCAACGATACTCACCGTCGCTTCTGCGTAGTCTGTACTCCATGTGGAAAGGTGTTCGCAGGTCAAAACTTTTCGCGTAAGTGTCAAGACACCGATTGCAATCTTCCGGGTGAATGCCTTCGGACCAACCGGTTCCCAGTTCCTGCTTCAGGGAGCGACCGGTGAAATCGAGCCATTGCTGATTGAAGTAAGTGCCTCCTTTATCCAGACCCGACATCCAAATCATGATCGGCGTCGCATCGGCCATATTTCGAAAACGTTCTTCGCTTTCCTGTAAAGCCTTTTGCGCTGCGACTCGCTCGGTAATATCAGTCGATGCGATAAGCAGACACTCCTCATTAACGAATTCAAGTTTTTCAGCCGATGAAAGCAATACTCTTATTGAGCCGTCTTTCGTCAAGAATCTTGTTTCGCGAACACCGACCGAATCGGAACGATTCAGTTCCTCGATGAACTCCTCCTGCTGCTCTTTGGTCTTCCAGATCCCAAGCTGCAACGCGGTGTGTCCTATTACTTCCGCGCGTGTGTAGCCGCTCATCTTGAGGAAGCTTTCATTGACGTCGACAAAGACTCCGCCGGCAATCGTGACGATCGACATTGGTTGCGGATTCGTCCGGAACGACCTTGCAAAGGTCTCCTCGCTCTGCATTCGTGCCGCTTCCGCCTCATGCCGCTCAGTTACATCAAGCGTAACGCCCCGGATTCCCACGATGGTCTCTGTTTCATTTAGTTGCGGCGCGACGTGCGCCTCTGCCCAAACAATGCTGCCGTCTTTCGCGCGCATGCGGAATTGAAGAAGAGTGGGGGTGCCGGAAAAAACCGCCGCCGCTTCACGGGCGACTCTTTCTCGATCGGCTTCATGTACCAGCCCAAGCGCGAAGCTGGGACTCGACACGCATTCAGCTACCGTGTACCCCACCATCTTCTCAGCATAATCGCTAATGAAAGTCGTTCTTACTTCGTTTGTGACTGGATCTATTTGCGCTTCCCACACAATTCCAGGAACGTGGGAAACAACTTCATTGAGGCGCACGCGTTCTGAGTCGGCCAGAAGTGCCAGTCGACGACTTTCGACCTCTGCCTCGCGGCGTCGCGCACGCGTCACCAAGAGCCAGATGATCAGAAGTGCTTGCACCAGGAACGTGGCAAGACCAGCAACGACAGGCCATTGATCAAGTGCGAGGAATGTCTCGACCTCGATCGGCGTCGGCGCTTTGGCTAGAACTGATGAGAGCCAGAGTGCAGAAATCGCAAAGAAAAAAAGAAAGAGGAATGCCTGCCTGGCGAGTCGGAGTATTAAAGATCCTTTCGCCGGAACCAACCATCGCGAAGGCCAAGACGAAGAGTATGAAACTCTATTCGGAGGTATCCGAGGGGAGATAAACGGAAACATAGCAACACTCTCAGCGTCTGGCGCCTCTCGACGCTCTAAGAGTGCTTAGGCGAGAAACACCTGTCGAGGAGAGGTGACTTCAATTAATCCGCTTGAACTGACCAACGTTCGCACTAGAGCGAACAACAAAAATCGGTAAGGGTGAATCGGAGCGAAACTCCGTCCAGCGCCTCGCTACTCCTCCAACACCGCCAAAACCAACGAGACCCAGTCTCTTTGGAATTTGGACCCTGAATTACCCTTTTCAATTCGGCGCCGCGGGGTGTTGGCGAAGTGAGCCCTATTCTTACTTCACTTATGACCCGCGGCGTCGCCTGCGCAGATCGCCCCTGAGGTGTCGTTCCAAAACTACTTAGCGGCGACCGCCGCCGCCTCTAAAACCTCCACCACCTCTCATGCCACCACCGCGGAAACTGCCGGCACTGCTGCTTCGACTTGGACTTGAACTGCGATTGTAAGTGCCGTAATCGCGACTGCGTTGTGTTCCTTCTCTTCGCGCCGCACGATCCCGTTCCAGACTCTGACGGGTCCCTCGATCCATTTGGCTCCCTGATGGCTGACCTGTGCGGTCACCCCTGGCACCGTCTCTTTGACCTCGTTCTTGCTGTTTCGCACGGTCGTTCAACATGCTATCGCGAACCGATTGATCCGGCTTGTTCGTCGAATTCCATCCGCCGTTGTCCCACTTGCTCCAGTTGCCATTCTGATCACGACGGTAGACATTTCCATCTCTGCCGGCGTAAACGTTCTCGCCATTCGATCCAACAAAGCCACGACCACCCTCTCCACGACGAGAAATCAGCGTTCCCTGATCACCGCGGGTAACGCGAGTGGTGTTGCCCGCGCTGTTGGTAAATCGTTTGGTGTTAACCCAATCGTCTCCACGTTGTACCGTTGTCGATCCCCAACTGCCGTACACACCCGAACCTTGTCGCGTTTTCGCGTAAGTTCCGGTACGCGGGTTATAAGCCTCAGCGGCGCCGCGCGCGCCATATGGTCCATACGCGAATGCTCCGCGAGAATAGGTACCAGTGCCCGGGTTGTAACGTGCACCAAACCCAACACCGCCGTATGGTCCATAGATTCTTCCCGCAGTTCCGTACCTCCCAGTGTATGGGTTGTACCAGGATCCGTAACCGTAAGTTCGCAACGGCGGGTAATAGATTGGGTAGTAACCGCCGTACCAGTAATAAGGCGGGTAATACCAACCTGTTCCCCACACGGCACAGCCCCAACCGATCATCAAACCGGAGTAGCCTGCGTACGCCGCATAGGTGACCCAATCATCGTTCTTGTCTTCGTCTTCTTCGACCGTTACGTAGGTCACGCTGTGTGCCGGCGAGTTTGCCGGAATATCGTAGATTTCCTTGGGAACAGAAGTGGCGAGAGTCCATGGACCCTTCGGCGTATTCGCCATGAACCAGATTCCCTCGAAGAGCATGTAATAGGTGTCCCCGAATTTGATGATTTCTTTGTCGGTGTTTTTGGCGCGTTGGAGTTGCGTGCCCTGTATTGCCTCGTATTCAGGTTCACCGTTGTAAGCAACCTCGGGAGCAGTCATTTCTTTCTTGTTAACACGCGCAATCTGCGGCACCTGCGCAAGCAAAACTGCTTCGGCGGCTTGTTGTGTTCCAGGCACTGAAGCCAGGACTCGTGAACGCGGATGTTCAAGCGAGATAAGCTTGAAGTCTTCCGGAAGGTCAGGTGTGGTGAAGTTCCAGGGTCCAAGTAAGGTTGGCGCCTTGAACCATCTGCCGGCTACGAGGTAATAGAACGGGCCATCTTTCCCATAACGGAAGATATCGCTCTCGGTATTACTGACCCACAGCAATTGAGTACCGGGAACGGCAACATACTGAGGTTCGCCATCGAGCAAAATCATTTCGGACGGATCGGATGTGACGTAAACACTTGGAGGCCGCTTAACAGGAACTCCTGGAAGACTGGCGCGAACATCTTTCCAATTCTCGTCGTCTGGTAACTGGTTGAAACTCTCAGGGAGTTTGCCCGCGGCCGACCATGCGCCATTCAAGGTCGTTGCTCTAAGCCAGGTAGTGTCATTGCGCAGATAGAACAATCCCGTTGGTGTGTGCTGAAAGACATCCCAGTTTGTATTGACAGCGAATTTGAGTTCGTTTTCTTTGATCGGACTCCAGATAGGCTCACCATCAAAGCTTACGAGGATTGCCGGCATGTTGCTGAAATAGATCTTGGGTGCGTCGCCCTTAATACCCGCGACGTTTTTCGGACGGATGGAGCTCTTGTCAACATAGGCAAGCACCCGATCGAGCGAGATAATGCGTTCCTCATCAGGCAGGTTTTTCTCTAGCTCGTTAACGATCTCACGCGTTTGCTCTTTGGGAAGCGTTTGAAAATTGGTCTCCGTGATCTTCAATTGCGTGAACTTCACCAATCGTTGTTCCAAGGCAACTGCGGTATCCGCTTCAATCTTGATTGTGCCCAGTGCGGGTTTCTGTTCACCCTTCGCTACATATGAAACCGCGGCAAGCGCGACCGCGTGCTTTTGATCATCCCAACTAGCGAACTGCGGTTGAAACACTACGATTTGCGCTTCGCTCGGCAAACTGTAGCCACGCGGCCAACCGCGATCGGCAGCTTGTGTCGGGACCTGCGTTTGCGTCATCGACGGCGAGGCTGTCGACTTAGCGGCGCTCTTCCAGGCCACGTCGGTTGAGATCAATGAAAGAGTGATGATGAAAACGACTAGCGCTGAACTGACCATTCGCTGCATGACGGGATCACACCTTTCCCAGCTTTGGCCTCGATCTTTCCCAAACTAATCCTGCGGCTGATCTTATGAACCAGTTGAGAGGATGATACTGTCACTTTTGACAGTGAAGACGCAGATCCGTCGCTGCTCGACTCAGAACGGGAGCGCAGCGACCGCTGTGAACCTACGTTGTGCGCCCGTTAAGTTGAAAGCAGTCGCTTCGCTCCTGTTCTGAGGCTTGCCGGTTGCTCCCGGCTCTGTGTGACTACTTGCCGACGTCAATAAGTCTTTCGAGGATCAGTTTGTAAGCATCTGCCGAGATTGACGCGTAACCGAAAAATGGTTTGTCGTTGACGACTATCATGAAGACAACCATGGCAAGAAAGCCCCCCATGAGGGCTATTAGTATTGCGTGCAACCTCCAGTCCGGAATCTTGTAAAAGTATGCGACCCCGATACTGATAGCCGCCCCCACCCAAATTACTGCCCACATTGTGGACGACAGACCGCTGCCAACAGCATCGATACGTAACCGGCGGTAATCGTGGAGCGTGTTGAAAGCCCTTATGGTTTCGGCGTGCACCACCGACTCACCCGCGTTCGATGGGTGGAAGGCGTAAAGCTGGCCTGTGAAGTCGTCCATGATGCGCACGCCATAGTCGAGTGTTTGACCGCGCCCACTCTTCTGCGCGGGCCAAGCTTCGTTAATGATAAAAACCGTATACTCGCGTAGCTTCGACCGCAACTCTTCGCGCACAGGCGACGGATAGCCGCCAACGTCTCTGTACAACGAACCTATTGAGGCAGCTTCTTTTGAGACCAACTCAGAAGCATTTGAGTTTGTATTCCAAACTCCCGCCGCGATTAGCCCGACAGTGATTCCATAAAACACACCAATCGCCTGCACAGTTCCACTTACTGCTTCGTGAACGCCCTCGTGATATTCGAGTCGAGATATCAAAAAATGCCTTGCTACCCACAGCCCAAGCAGCGCGGCGGTCTCGATGAAGACAAGCATAATGAGCACGCCAATGACCGGTGAGAGTTGGTAGAGAAAAATTGGCAATTCACCCTCTGTCGATTCTAAATTGGACCAAAGAGATTTCGTGAAGCCAGTTGTGCTTCGGTCTTGCCTGCGTCATTGAACACCGGATATTGCCTTTTCATGCAATCGCAGAAACGCCTTGCTCCACCTGCTCGCGGCGTTTATTGTCGCCGCCGCCCATGCCTTGCAAGTCGCCCGTTTCAGCAAGCGATTGGTCGTAAAGATCCACAAACATGCGTTTGGATGTTGCCTCTAACAGACTGAGCTCCAAGCGTAGCAGCGGCGCGCGCTTCTCGGGCAAAATCTCAATCATGTTGTCTAACATCGCTTTCAATCGACGCGTTACCTGAATACTGTCGCCTCCATAGTGGCGAATCTCCGTAACAGCGAGATGAACAAAATCCTCCCAGTTTGGTGTTCGATAAAGGAGTCGAACGTGTCCGGTTCTGTCGATTTCCCTTCCGTCGCCGAGATTGCGAGAGCCAACGTCACGAAGCAGATGATGGATGTGATCCAGCGCTAAGACGGCACTGGTTGGATCGTTAATGGCTGGCGAAAGCGCCTTGGAAGCGATATCAACAATAATGCGGAACGCAAAGGTTGGATCTTGATCGAGAGTACGTTCCTGGCCCAGTGCGACTGACGAGCGCAACGTGTCGGCAGAAAGACTTTCGCCGCCTTCATAGAGCCGAAACATCAGATCGCCTTCCGCAAGGAAGTCACCGACTTGAGGAACTAATTCGATCACGCAATTCGATCGTTCAGCGAGTGATACGAGCCCTTTCCGATCAAACGCCAGCACGACTCCATCGACTTCGTTGTGAATTACTCGCCGTGGCTCCCTCTTTGAATACTCGTTGGGTTTTGAGACTGATGGATCGTCTCTTTTGAGCTTGGAAGGGTAGACACTCTCGACGACGTCGCGGCCTAACGATCCCACAACCTGTAACGCTGAGCTTGGTCTTAATGCCTTTCCGACACCATCAAGGAAATAGAGAAACAGTGCGAGGTTGAATAGAAACCCATACGCAGCTATGTAACTGCTCAACAATGGAACGGTCCCACCTATCCGAACAAGAACTCCGACAGAAAATGTAAATGTAAACACGAATGCTGAGACACAGAGTTTGCGAATCCGACTGCGGTAAACCAGGAGAATGATCCGAGGCGTGAGTTGAGCACTACCAAGTTGGACCGCAACCAGCACCGCCGAAGAGGCCACGACCACGAGTGTGAACATCGATGCGGCTACGGTTCCTATAACTGTTCGAGCAGTTTCCGGAGCCATTTTTAACTGCCAGCCCAATGTGGCATCAATCTGGTTAACCAGAGCCACCATAATCAAGCCGGCAAAAATGCTGAAAACGGGCAGAATCCAAATTGAGTTCCGGAAGTAAAGCTGGAAGCGATATCGGGCTCGCCACTTCATGTCTCAAACTCTCAAACCTCAGATTTCAAATTTCAGATCTCAGAATTATTTCCCTTCGAACTCTGACTGAAAGGTCCGCTTGCTAGTTTTACTGACGCCCTTCAACGAAAGCTTCGAGACGGATTTGCCGTCATCGCCTAGCACCAATCTCCCAGTGCCTTGGATACCGCTTGCAGTAGCACCGCCGACGATCTCGAGATCGAACGCCGTCTGCGAATCACCGCGATTGGACCATGTCGCATTCAAGAACACGGTGATGTCGGTAACGAGCGTGATCTCGGCCTTCCGATCTGGCAGCAGCTTTACGATCACGGATGAAATCTTGAACGTCTCTTCTCCCACCTTCATCCAACCCTGGCCTTCGGAGTGGGCTAAGCGCTCCTGACTCTCTTGTGCCTGCACGGCTGACTGTAATGGCCCAACCGTCGCGAGCGTCACGACGAAAACGATTAAGATCAACTTCCTGACTGACTGCATGCCGCCCTCCTCAGGATTACGAATATGGATTCCGCAGCAGGCTATAGTGATTGAATTGAAGTGGTAACTGTTACTTCTGACAGTATCTTTGAGGTCTAATTGTGAGGGGCCAATGGTTGTCTGATGTTGTAGCGGACCTGCAACATGCCATTGATAACCGCAAACATGAACGCGGTTGAGATGCCGCAAAGCAAAACCCCTGAGATTCCCTCGATGGCGCCGAGCAGTCGCACCTGTGCGCCAACACTACATCGCCGTAGCCGATCGTTGCG
>Ga0157380_10003717_pt1 | contig 10491 bp, 7 predicted proteins | sample S35metaG_FD_119757 | JGI IMG/M metagenome (GOLD analysis project Ga0157380, IMG submission 119757) | Switchgrass rhizosphere microbial communities from Kellogg Biological Station, Michigan, USA - S3-5 metaG | ecosystem: Host-associated > Plants > Roots > Rhizosphere > Soil | place: USA: Michigan...
CCAGCACGATCCACGAGAGCAAGCCGCCGACCAGGCTGAGCGCCGGCAGCCGTGCCGACGCCGTCTCGACGAACAGCCCGGCGTTCAGGATCGCGAGCAGGAGCGCGAGGCCGAAGAGGGCGGAAGGCGCTATGCGGTGGTCGGCCAGGTAGAGCAGCAGCACGAGCGACGCGACGAGCACGGCGCCACCGCCCCAGGGCGGCGCGAGCGGGCGCTCGAGGCGCCGGGCCAGGACGGGGACTCCGAGGTAGGCGAGCCCGAACGCCAGATACAGGAGCAACGCCGACCCCAGCCGCTCGGGCGCGAGGTAGCGCGCCGACCACGCCGCCTGCGCCACCAGCACGAAGAAGACGGCGACGTAGTAGAGCGCGCCGCGCTCGCGCAGGATCGCCGCCGCGGCGGCGAGCCCCAGCAGCACGAAGGCCGTGCCGAAGAGCAAAAGCGGCGAGACGGCCGAAGGCTCGAGCGCGACGAGAGCGGGAACGGCGACGAGCAGGAGCGGCGCGACCAGGGTGGCGCGCGCCAGGGCGGCGTCGCCCGTGCGCCCGAGGGCCGACGCCAGCGGCTCGGCGAGCAGGTAGAGCAGGAAGAAAGCGCTGACGATGGCGAGCACGGCCGGCCAGGCGGCGCTCGCGTACGACTGGGCGAGCCAGACGGCGAGGCTCACGAGCGTTCCGAGCCCGCCCGCGAGGTGCAGCAGGAAGTCGCGGCGCGCGATCCCGATCGCGAGCAGCCCGGCGTCGATCAGGAACAGCAGCCCGAACAGGATGCCGAAGCGCGCGCCGTAGCCGGGCACGGCTGCGAGGTACAGCGTGAAGACGAGCGGCAGCGCGGCGCCGAGCAGCGCGGTGTCCTGCAGCCGCCCGTCCGCCGCCGAGGAGCGCCTCTCGCTCCGGCGCGCGAGCGCCAGGACGCCGAGCGACGCCGCCGGGAAGGCGAGGAAGATCGCGCCGGCCAGCGGCAGCTGCGCCGAGTCGAGGAACTTGAAGACCCAGGCCCACTGGTAGAGCGTCGTGAGCACGAGGCTCAGGCCGGTGAGCACCGGCCACGCGCGCGCGCGCGCCACCCACGCGAGGCCGAGGTTGAGCAGCAGCAGGTACGCGAACAGCGGAATCGGCCGGTTCTCGCCCGTCGACAGGAGCGCGGGCGTCGAGAAGCCGCCGAGCAGGCCGAGCACGGCGATGAAGATCGACTCGTGCCGGATCGACAGCAGCACCGCCACGGCCGCCACGAGCGCGAGCAGCAGGAACGTGAGCCAGACGGGGATCAGCTGCCACAGCGCGTGGGCGGCGAAGAACGTGGCGAAGAGGACCCCGACCGCGGCCGCGTCGAGCGCGTTGGCCGTGATCGGGTAGCGGCGCGCCGCGCGGCGCTCGCAGACGACGAGCAGGCCGACGCCGAGGATCACGCCGATCGCGACGCGGACCGGGGGCTGCAGCCAGCCGCGCTCGATCGAGTAGCGCAGGAAGAAGATCGCGGCGAAGACGAGCGCGATCCCCGCAACCGCCGAGAACAGCCGGACGCCGACCAGGCTCTCCCAGTCGAAGCCGCCTGCTTCGGAAGGCGGCGCGGGCGGCGCCGGGCGCTGGACCGGCGGGCCAGGCGGCGTCGGGGGAACGCGCGGTGTCGCGGGCGTGGGAGCCGGCGCCGCTGCTGCTGCGGCGGCCGGCGGCTTCGCAGCCGCAGGTGGAAGCGCGACCGGTGACGGCGTGGCGGCCGCAGGCGGAGCCGGTGATGCGGGCGCCGGTGACGCGGGTGGCCGCGGCGGCGGCGCGGCGGCGGCGGGCAGCGGAGGAATCGGAGCCGGGGTCGGCTGGGGCGGAGCCGGCTGGGCCTCTCGCGGGATGGGACCCGGCGAACGCGCCACGCGTGCGCTCAGCTGTTCCTGGAGGCGAACGACGGTCTCCTCGAGCGCGCGAAGCCGCCGCTGGTTGCCGAGCGCCAGCAGGAACGACACGATCGGAAGCAGGAAGGCGATCCCCGCGAGCGCGAGGCCGAAGAGGACCATCAAGCCTTCCATGGGCGCCGCCTCCTGGGCGGCAGCATCTTAGCGCTTCGGGCGCCAGCGCTCGAAGAGCGGCCGCCAGGGCCAGGGGAACGGCGGCTCGTCTGGCACCGGCTCCAGTCGGAGCGCGCGAGCGAGCGTCTTCGGCTCGGGCCCGCCGAAGGCGGAGAGGCTTCGCCGTCCGCCGAGCAGGAGCGGCGCGCGGAAGAGCGCCACCTCGTCGACGAGCCGCGCCGCCAGGAAGGACCCGAGCACCTCCGCGCCGCCCTCGACCATCACGCTCGCGAGCCCCTCGCGCCGGAGCGCCGCGAGCACGCGCCGCGGATCGAGGCGGCCGCGCGTCGCCGGGCACCGGATCACGCGCACGCCGCGCGCTTCCAGCGCGCCCCGCCTCGCGACGGACCCTGCCGCTGTCAGCACGAGCACCGGCGACGCCGGGCTCGACGAGCGCACGAGCCGGCTCGCGAGCGGCAGCCGCAGCCGCGTGTCGAGCACCACGCGCACGAACGGACGCCGCGTGCGCGGCTGCGGGAGCAGCAGCGGGTCGTCGGCGAGCGCCGTGCCGATGCCCACCACCACGCCGTCGTGCAGCCGGCGGAGCCAGCGGGCCTGGCGGCGCTGCTCGCGGCTCGTGATCCACTTCGACTCGCCGCCCGCGGTGGCGATGCGGCCGTCGAGCGTGAGCGCGGCCTTCAGCAGCACGAACGGACGGCCGCGGCGCGTCGCGGCCAGGAAGCGCGCGTTGAGCGCTTCGGCCTCGCCGGCGAAGAGGCCGGTCGTGACGCGCACGCCCGCGGCGCGCAGCAGCCGGAGGCCGCGGCCGCTCACGCGCGGGTCCGGATCGCGAATCGCGGCCACGACGCGCGCCACCCCGCTCTCGCGAACGAGCGGCGCGCAGGGCGGCGTGCGCCCGTGGTGCGCGCAGGGCTCGAGAGTCACGTAGAGGGTCGCGTCCTTCGCACGCGCCCCGGCCCTTCGGAGCGCCACCACCTCCGCGTGCGGGCCGCCGGCGCGAGCGTGGAAGCCCTCGCCGACGACGCGCCCGCCCCGCGCGACGACGCAGCCGACGAGCGGGTTCGGGTTCGTCTCGCCGAGGCCGCGCGCGGCGAGCGCGAGCGCGCGCCGCATCAGCCGCTCGTCGAGCCGCTGGCTGCCGGAGGACGCCACGCTAGGCGCCCACGAGCCCTTCGGCGAACGCGGCCGCGTCGAACGGCAGCAGGTCGTCGAGCTGCTCTCCGACGCCGACGTAGCGGATCGGCACGCCGAGCTCGCGCACGACGGCGACCGCGACGCCGCCCTTCGCAGTGCCGTCGAGCTTGGTGAGCACGAGCCCGGTCACGCCGCCGGCCTTCGCGAACTCCCGCCCCTGCGCGAGCCCGTTGCTGCCGACGGTGGCGTCGAGCACCAGCAGCGTCTCGTGCGGCGCGCCGGGCGCCTCGCGCGCGGCGACGCGCGCCATCTTCGAGAGCTCGGCCATCAGGTTGGTCTTGGTGTGCAGGCGCCCGGCGGTGTCGACGAGCACTGCGTCCGTGCCGCGCGCGCGCGCCATGCGCAGCGCGTCGGTGAGCACGGCGGCGGGATCGCCGCCTTCCGGGCCGCGGTGGAAGGCCGCTCCGGCGCGGCCGGCCCAGGTCTCGAGCTGCTCGGCCGCCGCCGCGCGGAAGGTGTCCGCCGCGCACAGCAGCACGCTTCGGCCTTCGCGGCACCAGGCGGCGGCGAGCTTGCCGATCGTGGTGGTCTTGCCCGCGCCGTTGACGCCCACCACGAAGACGACCCACGGCCGTTCCGAGAACGGCGTCCGCCCCGCCGGCCGCTCGAGCGCGCGTTGCAGCTCGTCCCGCAGCGTCTCGCGCATCGCGGGAAGGCCGCCGCGCGCGATCGCGCCGCTCTTCGCGCGCAGGACCTCGAGCGCCTCGGCCACGGCGGGCAGCCCGAGGTCGGCCGCGATCAGCGCCTCCTCGATCGACTCGAGCGCGGCTTCGTCGAGCGGGCGGCGGCCGCGCGCGAGATCCTCGATCGGCATCTCGAGCACCTCGCGCGTGCGGGCGAGCCCGCCGCGCAGCCGCTCCAGCAGCCCCAACTCAGATCTCCTGGTTGAGCTTCAGCCGTGCTTCCTCGCAGTGGCGCGCTGCGAGCGCCGGCAGCGCGCGCGGCCCGAGCGAGACGACGAGGTAGTAGCCGTCCTTGAGCGTCGCCAGCACGACCGTCCCCGAGGCGTGGCGCGAGACCAGCGTCTTCACCTCGCCGCCGCCCACGCGCTCGGCGGCGCGCGACACCATGCCGAGCGCGATGCCCTGATAGGCGCCGATCAGGCGCTCGCGCTCGTCGAGCTCGCCGGCGCCGACCACGACCTCGCCCTGCGTGTCGAGCAGCAGCACCGAGCGCGCGCCCGCGACGCGGCCCAGCAGCGCTTCTAGGATCTTCTTGTAGGGCAAGGCGCGCCTACTTCGGCACCGACTTGAGGGCGTCAGCGGCCGCGCGGCCGAGCGGCCCGCCCGGGTCCTTGCGCACCACGTCCTCGAGCCGCGTGCGCGCCTCCGCGAAACGGCCGGCGCGCAGCAGCGACTGTCCGAGCGAGAGCTGCAGCGAGGCGTCGTTCGGGATCTCCTTGACCGCCGCCTCGAGCTGGACGACGGCCTCGTCGGGGCGGCCGACGGCCGCGAGCGCGTCGGCGAGCCCGAGGTAGGCGTCCGTGTAGTCCTTGTTCCGGTTGAGGCTCGTCCTGTACCAGTTGATCGCCTCGGGGTAGTTCTTCTCGTCGAGGAACGCCTGGCCGAGGTTGCGCGCCGAGACCTCGGGGGTCGGGTTGGTCGGGTCGGAGTACGCGGTCAGGAACTCCTTCTTGGCGGCGTCGCGGTCTCCGGAGCCGATCAGCGCGGCGGCCAGGTCGTTGCGTACGTCGACGTAGTAGGGGTTGAGCTCGAGCGCGCGGCGGAAGGACGCGATCGCCTGCTTCCAGAGCTCGTCGCGCGACTTCGGCTCGTTCGTCCGCGTCGCCTTCGCGGAGTAGGCGAGGCCGAGGCCCTTCTGGAAGTACGGGTTCTTGGCGTCTTCCTTCACGGCCTTCTTGAACTCCTCGAGCGCGAGGTCGATGCGCCCCTCGCGCAGGTGCATGACCCCCGTCGAGAAGCGCATCTCGGCGTCGGCCGAGCTCTGCGCGAGCGCGGGAAGGCCGGACAGCAGGAGCGCTACGGCGAGGCGAAGCACGGCGGCAGGACGGATCATGATCTCCTTCTACACCGATGGTACGGGCGCCTCGGGCACGACGGCGGGCGCCAGCGTGGGCGGGGCGTCCCCCATCAGCGCGTGGATGTCGAACTGGCGCTGGGCGACCGAGGCCTTGCGCGCCTTGGCCGGCGTCACGTCCCCCATCAGGAACGCCCGCTCGAAGGCGTCGACGCAGCCCGGGTCGAATTTCTTGCCCGACAGGAACTTGAGCCGCGCGATCCCCGCCTCGAAGCTCATCGCCTTCGAGTAGGGCCGGTCCGTCGTCATCGCGTCGAACGCGTCCGCCACGCTCACGATGCGCCCGAGCAGCGGGATCTCCTCGCCCTTGAGCCCGCGCGGGTAGCCGCTGCCGTCCACGTTCTCATGGTGCATCAGGCCGTCGCCGGCGCGCTCCTTGAGCAGCGGCACGGCGTCCAGGATGTGCTCGCCCTTGGTCGGGTGCTGCTTCATGATCTCGTACTCGTCGTCGGTGAGCGCCGCCGCCTTGCGCAGGATCTTGTCCTCGATCCCGATCTTGCCGACGTCGTGGATGATGCCGGAGAGGTGCACGCGCCTGATGTTCTCACCGTCCATCCCCAGGTGCTTGGCGCAGCAGGCGGAGTAGTACGCCACGCGCTCGGAGTGGCCGCGGGTGTAGGGGTCCTTCTCGTCGATCGCGTTGGCCAACATGCGGATCGAGCCCATGAAGAGCTCCTCGTTCTCCTCGGCGCGCCGCTTGACCTCCTCGATCGCCTTCTGGATCTCCTCGCCCATCACGTTGAAGGCGTCCGCCAGCACGCCGACCTCGTTGTGGCTGCGCACGCTCACGCGCGTCGCGTAGTCGCCGCCCGCGAGGCGCCGGGCGCCTTCCGCGAGCTTCTGCACCGGGCGGCTGATCTCCCCCGCGAACAGCGTGCCGAGCAGGATGGCCAGCACGGTCACGATCGCGACCGTGCGAAAGGAGTCGTTGCGCAGCTGGATCGCCGTGGCATAGGCGGTCGTCTCGTCCGTCTGGACCACGACGCCCCAGCCCGACTTGTCGGTGAGCGGCATGAACGTCCCGACCATCGGCCGCTGGTCGAGCGTGAAGTTCACGGTGCCGCCCGCGCGCTGGCGGCCCGTCATCAGCTCCCCGACGATCGGCACCTTCGAGAAGTCGGCGGCCAGCGGCTGCGACGGGTCGGAGTGCGCGACGATGCGCCCGCGGCTGTCGACCAGGTACACCTCGGAGGCGCCGGAGCTGGCGCTCGTCATCTCGCGGATCGGCTGCAGGCTGGCGACCCCGAGCACGACCCCCAGCACGCGTCCCGCGAGCTTCACGGGCTCGCCGAAGATGATCACGGGCTCCTGCAGCGAGTCGGCGATGATCGGGACGGAGATCATCGGCGTGCCGTTCTGGCCGCGCTGGAAGCCCTCCTGCAGCTGCTCCCGCAGCTTGGGGTCCTGCAGGTCGAGCCCGGACTGCGCGCCGATCCCGTCGGTGTCGACGACGCTCAGGTACACGAGACGGCGCTTGCTCGGGTCGCCCTCGAGGTAGGGCACGAGCGCGTTCTGCTCGCGGATCCGCTTGAGCCGCTCGGCGAACGGCATGCGGCCGGCGTCCATCTCGAGCGTGCGCGCGATCGTCACGACCTGCAGGTGCGTGCTGCTGACGTAGAGCTCGGCCTGGCTCGCGAGCGTCTTGGCCTTGGCGATCTGCGTCTCCTTCAGGCTCACCTCGAGGTCTTCGTGGCTCTTCGAGACCAGGCGGTTCGAGGTCCAGACGAGCGGCAGCACGCCGACGCCCAGCAGCAGGCCCAGGATCGAGAAGAGGATGCGGCCGCGGCGGTGGGGCGGGGACTTCTCCGCCATCGCCTCAGGCCTCTTCCTCCGCGGCCGGCGAGGAGGCCGAGTTCTTCCACCCCGTGACCTCGAAACACGGCACCTCGAGCGACTTGCCCTTGAGGCTGAATCTTCCGAGCGAGCGGAACTCGAAGAGGCCCTCGACGAGCGCGTGCGTGTTGGCGCCGATCACCACCGAGCCGGGCTTGGCGACCGAGCTCTCGAGCCGGCTCGCGGTGTTGACGGTGTCGCCGAGCACCGTGTACTCCTTCTTGTTGATGCTGCCGATCTCGCCCGCGACCGCGTTGCCGGAGTTGATCCCGATCCGGATCCGGAACGCCGGCCCCTCCTTGCGGTCCGCGTTCCACTCCGCGAGCCGCTCCTGCATCTCGAGCGCGGTCTTGATCGCGCGCGTCGCGTGGTCCGGCATGTCGAGCGGGGCGCCGAACACCGCCATGATCGCGTCACCGATGTACTTGTCGAGCGTGCCCTCGTACTTGAAGATCACGTCCGTCATGCGCGAGAGGTAGTCGTTCAGCAGCAGCGCGACCGAGGACGGGCTCATCGTCTCCGACATCGAGGTGAAGCCGCTGATGTCGGCGAACAGGATCGACACCTCGCGTACCTCGGGCGCGCCGAGCTCGGCGCCGTGGTCGGAGGCAGCCAGGATCCGGTTCGCCACCTGCGGCGACAGGAAGCGGCCGAGCCGCTCGCGCTTCTTCTCCTCCGCCACGATCTTCTGGTTGAGCCGCGCGCGCTCGACCGCGACCGCCGCGTAGTTGGCGAGCGCGGTCAGCACGTCGAGGTCGTTCACCGTGAAGCAGTTCGTGAGCATCGGCGAGTCGACGTGGATGATCCCGATCACCTCGTCCTTGTTCCAGAGCGGCGCGCACATCGCGCTCCTGATGCCGTGGAAGCGGATCGAGTCGCCGGCGCCGAAGCGCGGGTCGACCATCGCGTCGGAGGTGAGGATCGAGACGCGGTCGTGCATCACGCGGTCGGTGATCGTCTTCGACACCGTGATGCGGCCCTCGCTGCCGCCCGAGCTCCTGTGCTTCACCACCATCGGCACGAGCTTGTCGGCGACGGCCTCGTCCTCGAGCATCAGGAAGCCGCGGTCGGCGGGCATGTGCTCGAACACGATGTCCATCACCTGGTGCAGCACCTCTTCGACCGGACGCACTGCGATCAGCGTCTCCGCCACCTGGGTCAGCACCTTCAGGATGCGGTTCGACTTCTCGATCTCCTGGACGTCGGCCGGCGCCTTCTTTGCGTCCTGGGGGGCCTTGGGACCCGTGCCCGTGAGCAGCTTCGACAGCTCGCCCACCGAGCGGATGATGGTGCCGGCCTCCTCCGAGAGCGGCTTGCCCTCGTCGAGCACCACCTTGCTCTCGAGCGCCTTGCCGAAGGTGAGCTCGAACTTCCCGAGCGTGATGCGGTCGCCGTCCTTGAGCGGCGCCTCGACCACCTGCACGCCGTTCACCTGGGTCCCGTTCTTGGACTTGAGGTCCATGATCCGGGCCTCGCCGCTCTCGCCGACCAGCACCCGCGCGTGGTTGCGCGAGATGCCGAAGTCGCGCAGGACGATCTGGCAGTCGGGGGAACGGCCGATCACGACTTCGCCGGAAGCGAAGGTGAAGCTCTGCGGGGTGTCTCCGTCCTGGTAGGTCAGCCGGTACATCGCTCCCGCCGCATTGGCGCAGCCAAGCCGCTCAGAATCGGCAGTTTACTCCCTTTTGAGGCTCGGGAGCATCTCGCCCTTCGAGCGCCGCGCGGGACGGATCGACCTGCGACGGAAACCGTTCGGTAGCACGGTCGGTCGGTGGGGTGTTAGGTTAATGGGCCCATGTTTTCGCAGGTCAAGGCGCTCGTACAACAGATGCTCGGGCCGGCCTACGACTACGTCATGCCGCTCGTGGGCATCCTCATCCCCTTCCGGTATCCCGGCAATTTCTACTGGCTGTTCTGCCTTTCGACCCTCGCCATCGCCCTCGTGCTCTACGTCGGCTCCGCGACGGACGAGGAAGGCCGCTCGCTGAAAGGGTTCTGGCGCTTCCTGGCGCCCCGGGAAGTCTACGTGACTCGCTCGGCGTGGGTGGACGGCCAGTACTACGTGGTCAGCTCGCTGGTGAACATGTGGCTGCACCTCACGGCGTTCGCATTCGCTTTGGGCAGCACCCTGTCCACCGCCCAGGCGGCCAAGCTCGGCCTGACCTGGCTGCTAGGGCCGGGCCCGGAGGGGGTCGACCCTACGCTCGTAGCCCGGATCGCGTATTCCATCCTGTGGGTCGCGGCGGCCGATCTCGCCAAATGGATCACCCACTTCCTGCAGCACAAGGTCCCGTACCTCTGGGAGTTCCACAAGCTGCACCATTCCGCGACCGTGCTGACGCCGCTCACCAACCTCCGCGTGCACCCGGTCGACGTGATGTTCGAGAACTTCCTGACCGCCATCACGACCGGCGTGGTGGCCGGCGCTTTCGGCTATGCCTACAGCGGCGGCATCCTGGAGATCACGATCCTCGGCACCTCGCTCGTCTATTTCTTCAGCTCGCTGCTGGCCAACCTCCGCCATTCACACATCCCGCTCTACTACAACGAGACCTTGAGCCGGTTCCTCTCCAGCCCGGCCATGCACCACGTGCACCACAGCTGCGAGAGCAAGCACTTCGACAAGAATTTCGCCGTCGTCTTCTCGCTGTGGGACCACCTGGCGGGGACGAACTACATCCCCGCCCGGGGAGAGCGGTTCGAGCTCGGCATCGGTGCCGAGAGCGCAGAGTTCAGCTCGTTGTGGCGGGCCTACTTCTACCCGTTCTACAGCCTGGCGAAGAAGATCCGGCAGCAAATCGCCGGCGCCGCGGCCCCGCAACCGCAGCCCGAGATGGCGCGCGCGACGGCGCCCGCCCCCGAGCCGACCAACCAGCCGCTTCCCTGATCCGCTCCTGCGGGCGGTCTCATTCCCGCTTGAGGCTCCGCAGCATCAGCTCCTCCAGCGCCTCGCGCGCGGGCTTGCCCTCGTAGAGCACGGCCCGCATCTGGCGGACGATCGGCATGTCGATCCCGTGCCGCTCCGCGAGCGCCGCGGTCGCGAGCGTGGTGCGGACTCCCTCGGGGTGCAGGCCCGCGCCGGCCTCGCCCAGGCTCTGGCCGCGGCCGAGCCGCTGCCCCACCGTCCGATTGCGGGAGAGCGCGCCGGTGCAGGTGAGCACGAGGTCCCCGAGCCCGGCCAGGCCGGACAGCGTGTCGGGACGGCCGCCGAGCGCCACCGCGAGCCGCGAGATCTCGGCGAGGCCGCGCGTCACGAGCGCCGCCACCGTGTTCGTGCCGTAGCCGAGGCCGTCCACGATGCCGGCCGCGATCGCGATCACGTTCTTGAGCGCGCCCGCGAGCTCGACGCCCACGACGTCGGTGCTGGAGTACGCGCGGAAGGCGGGGCTCGAGACCAGCCGCTGCAC
>Ga0157380_10003719_pt1 | contig 10488 bp, 8 predicted proteins | sample S35metaG_FD_119757 | JGI IMG/M metagenome (GOLD analysis project Ga0157380, IMG submission 119757) | Switchgrass rhizosphere microbial communities from Kellogg Biological Station, Michigan, USA - S3-5 metaG | ecosystem: Host-associated > Plants > Roots > Rhizosphere > Soil | place: USA: Michigan...
AACGCCTGACTGCCGGCGCAGGAGTTCATGTAGTCTATGACGGTGTAGGGAAGTCTACGTTTGATAAGGATCTAAATGTTTTGCGTCTGCGCGGCCACCTGGTTCTTTTCGGCGGCTCAAGTGGAGCAGTACCGCCTTTTGATCTTATCCAACTCTCACAAAAGGGTTCGCTTTACCTGACTCGTCCGAGTCTGCATCACTACATTCACACTCGAGCGGAACTTGAGCACCACGCAGGCGACGTGATGAAGATGATCACTGCGGGCGAACTGAAGCTGCGAATCCATGCCACTTATCCCCTCGCCGAAGCGCAACAAGCGCATCGCGATCTCGAGGGCCGAAAGACGACCGGCAAACTGCTGTTGATTCCTTAGGATGGGCCACGGGTGTCGGGTGTCGGGTGCCGGGTGCTGGATCGAGTACGAGAATATGGATTACTTTTGACGTTCTGATCCGCGTTTTCAGCGTTCATCCGCGGCCCCTATTAGTTTTGATCAGTCTCTATCAGTGAAAATCTGTGGCCTTGTGTTTAGGAGTCCCAAACACTCCTTGACGCGCAATCCTGCCGTTAGTATTCTGCCGTACATTCCCAGATCGAGTTGCTCGCCTTTTAGTCGAATTAGCAAAGGTTGTTTCGCCATTCGCTCTCCCCGATCGATAAGCTTCGGCTTTAACGATCTATCTCTTACCCAGACATTCGAAGGAGAAACAAGATGCTTCGTAATAGACCCCTGATCCTGATCCTGGCGATGGTTGTCAGCTCTGGTGTGATCGCCCTAAGTGGTTGTGCACCAGTTGAGGAGCCGCGAGGGCCAGTCGCGACAAACTCAGAGAGCGGAAAGATTCCCGTAACTACAGCTTCGGAAGAGGCGCGTAAAGAATTTCTACATGGCCGCGACTTGTCGGAAAAGCTCCTGATCCAGGATTCCATTCAATACTTCGATCGCGCGATTGCGCTCGATCCAAACTTCGCCATCGCCGAACTTAACCGCGCAAACGTTAGCCCGACCGGCAAAGAGTTTTTCGAACACCTGAAGAAAGCCGTAGCGCTTTCCGATAAAGCTTCAAACGGCGAACGGCTGTTGATTCTTGGAAATGAAGCCGGGGCGAATGGCAACGCAGCGAAGCAGAAGGAATATCTCGATCAGCTCGTTGCCGCTTACCCTAACGATGAGCGAGCGCATTTTAACCTCGGCGGCTACCACTTCGGCCAACAGGAGATTCCAGCGGCGATTGAGCATTATAAAAAGGCGACGGATATTGCACCGAACTACTCGCCTGCTTACAACATTCTCGGTTACGCCTACCGGCAGAACGAGGACTACGCCAATGCTGAGAAGGCATTCAAGAAATACATCGAGTTGATTCCTAACGACCCGAATCCTTACGACTCCTATGGTGAGTTGCTTTTGAAGATGGGCAAGTTTGATGAATCGATTGTGCAGTATCGCAAAGCACTCGCGATCGATCCGAACTTTGTCCCTTCGCATTCCGGAATCTCCGCGGATCTGATGTATCAGAACAAGCCTGCTGAAGCGACGGCAGAAATTCAACAGATCGCGACCAAGGCACGAAGCGATGCAGAGACGCGTACGGCGCTCTTTAACCAGACTGTTGTTGACGTTGATAGTGGTCAGTTGGACAAGGCCCTCGCGGAAGTGGATAAGCAATACGCGCTCGGTCAAAAGACCAACGACATTCCGGCGATGACTGGCGATCTTCAGCTCAAAGGAAACATCCTGTTGGAGATGGGCAAGTATGACGAGGCGAAAGCTCAATTCGAACAGCTTCTAAAGATGACCGACGAATCCAGTCTGTCGCAGGAAATCAAAGACAACGCGAAACTCTTCCATCACGTCAATCTCGCCCGCGTGGCTATTGGTAAGAAAGCTTTGACGACGGCGAAAGCTGAAGCTGCGGAATTTGAGAAGGGCGCGCTGGCCAAAAAGAATCCGGCGCAGGCCCGGCAAGCACACGGACTGAACGGCCTGATTGCGTTGGAAGAGAAGGACTACGATAAGGCCCTCGCCGAGTTGCAACAGGCCAATCTGCAAAACCCGTACGATCTCTATCGCATTTGCCTCGCTTATCAGGGGAAAGGCGATGCCGCGAAAACGAAAGAGTCGTGTACAAAAGCGGCTAACTTCAATCCGCTGCCGGCACTTAACCAGGCTATCGTGCGCACGAAAGCAGCAAAGCTCGCCAACGGGTGAGCCAGCGATTAGTGATAGGTGATGAGTGATAAGGCAGAATTACTAAGGTACACTCTGCCTCGTCACTTATCACTAGTCACTAGTCACTAGTCACTGGTCACTGCAATGAATAACTCCTGGCCCGAACTAAAGTTCTCCGAATGGCAAGACACCTGTGCCACGCTTCACATGTGGACGCAGGTCATCGGCAAGATTCGACTTCATCAAACTCCACTCGTGAACCACTGGTGGAATGTTCCGCTCTACGTATCGGCTCGCGGTCTGAGCACCTCCGCAATGCCGTATGGAGATCGCATCTTCGAAATCGAGTTTGACTTCATCGATCATCAACTGGTGATTAAGTGTAGCGACGGCGCCGAGAAAAGCCTGGCCTTGCGGCCGCAATCAGTCGCCGCGTTCTATGCAGAAGTGATGAAGGCGTTGGATGAGTTGGGGTTGCCGGTAAAGATCTGGACGATGCCGGTCGAAGTTCCGAATCCGATTCGCTTTGAAGAAGATCACGAACACGCGTCTTACGATGCGGAGTACGCGAACCTCTTCTGGCGTGCAATCGTGAAACTCGATGACGTTCTAAAAGAGTTTCGTTCGCGCTTTGTCGGGAAGGTGAGTCCTGTGCATTTTTTCTGGGGGAGTTTCGACATGGCGGTCACCCGCTTCTCCGGCAAGTTGGCGCCTGAACGTCCGGGAGCGGACCTCATTACGCGCGAGGCTTACTCGCACGAAGTGATCAGTCACGGTTTCTGGCCCGGCAGCAAAGACATGGAAGCGGCGTTTTATTCGTACACTGCGCCCGAGCCGGCAGGGTTGGCAGATGCCAAGGTGCTTCCACCCGCTACTTTCTACAATCGTGAGATGAAGGAATTTTTCCTGCTTTACGATGAGGTTCGTCAGTCGGATTCCATGGGTTCGCCTGAGAAGAAGTTGATGGATTTCCTGCAGACAACTTACGAGGCGGGCGCAAACCTGGCGGGATGGGATCGAGCCTCATTGGAGCGACCATGATCTCGTAGGGGCGTCACTCCGTGGGCGCCCCTTTTGTTCGACAGTTACCGTGCTCAATAAATGATTAAGGGCGCCCACTGAGGCGCCCTTTGTGATCAGTGATGTTACAGAATCCAAGGGCGTCCACGGAGGGACGCCCCTACAAAATGCTTACTCAATCGTGCTGGAAGCAGTTGTTACCAGATTCACCGCGACCTTTGCCGAGTCATTGCGGAGAACCGGCTGGCGACTCTTGCCATAGCGCGAACTGATAATCTTCACGTAGTTCTGAGTTTCACGATAAGGAGGTATGCCGTTGTACTTGTCGACGGAACCTTCACCCGCGTTGTAACCAGCGAGCGCCAACTCAACATTCCCTTCGAACCTCTTCAATAACCAGCTGAGATATTTTGTGCCGGCCTCGATGTTCTCGGCCGGGTTCTGTGGATTGCGGCAACCAAATCTGCGCGCCGTAGCCGGCATCAACTGCATCAGACCCTGAGCTCCGGCGTGTGAACGCGCAACCGCGTTGTATTTTGATTCCTGCCAGATGACGGCGTGAATGAATCGCGGATCGATTCCTTCCTGTTCGCCAATCCGAGCGATGAGCTGATCAAGCTCGGCGTCGCCGGAAGACAATGTGTCGATTAGAGCGTCTCTTGAGGCTGGATCAATCGAGGGAGCAAAAGCTCTTCCAAAAAGGACTCCGGTAAAATTAGTCAAAAGAAAAAGTACGATGATTGCAAATGGTGCAAACTTGACGGTGTACAGACGGGGAAAATGCCGGGACAAAATCATTCAGTCGTTCTCCATGTGAGCGATGACCAAGGGTCACCAAATTAACATTCCAACTTCGGCTGCGCATGGTGGAACCGATTAGCAAAGACCTGCAATCGAGACCGGGACTATGATGGACATCTTCACGAGCTGGTTGCTTTTGAGTGACAAACACAAGTCGGTTAACTTATTACAAATGCTGTACTTAAAGCACGCACCAGCTAAGGCCGTATTTAGGGGCTTTGAAGCCTGGATCGTTCAGGATGAGAGTCTCGAATACACTCGAAACCGACCTGATTTGAGGCTGGTGTTCGGGTCGTTGAGGCATATCGACTGAGGAAACTTTTAGATTGGAACGCCCTGCTTGATACGCAGCTCAATGCCTTGAATATTCGCGAAGTCGTCGAGGGGATTTCCGCCAAGGGCCAGCAGGCTGGCTTCGTAGCCGTCTTTGAGAAAACCCAGCTTGCGCTTGGGAAAGATGGTCCACGAAGTGTTCTCACACCACATTTTCAGCAGCGTCAACCTATCGAAAGCGCCAAGCCTGTTGAGGCTGAGAGCCTCCGGTTGTGAGGTCTTGCGAAAGGCGTCGCTGCCAATCGCGATGCGGACACCGTGACGATGTAGTATCTGCAGATTGTGGGTCAGCATTTCCCGCACAGCTTCCGCCTTCTTCGGATCGATACCGTCTTTGAAACTGAAATCGATCGTCTCACCCGATGTCGTAACTACGACGATCTTGCGTTTGCTCGCGAGCTGCGCATCAGCGTCTGAGATTCTGTAGCGCGTGAGGTTGTCGTAACCGTTAACCGGATCGTTGTTCTCGGGACGGAAACCAGGCAGGTGATTTATCTCATCGACTCCTGCGACGACGGCATGGTGGAAATCTGTTGCCGACTCAACATGCGTTGAGACGCGCAAGCCGGCTCGGTGTGCCCGGCGCGCAATCTCGGGAAGCAGCGCCGGATCCAAACCCTTCCATGAGAAATACTTCTTATCGTCGCGTCGTTTCTCAAACTCTTCAGAATAGACAAGAGTCGTTTTGATGAAATCAGGTTTGCCGGCAAGGATTCTGGGCCACTTGCGATCCAGATCGCCGACGTTATCGATTATCCAGCAGAAGCCTCCGTCGGCATCCTCAGGAAGCATGCCGCCGCGTTCAATGTTTCTTTTGACCAGACCGAGCGGATGTCCGTCAGTAGCAGTCAATCCTCCGTGCGAAAAAACGATGTCAATACTGGTTGGAATGTTGATCCTGCCGGCGAGCGGCGCGGCCGCGCGGGGAAGATTGGTCGGGTTCTTGATGTAAAAAATCCCGTCGCGCAAATACATTCCCTTAATTCGCGCCCACTGTTCCTCATCGGAAAAATCTGCGTTGTGATTGTGCGCCTCACCAAATGGAGGGACCACGAACCAGTTCTTCAGATCAATGACCGCATCGATGCGGGATGGTTTCTTCGACGTGAAGTAACCGGCAGCAGAGTAGACAGTCTTTTTACTAGTGGCGTGGTCCTTGAAAGTCTGCCCATCAAACCAGTGACCACCGGTCAGTGCGAGATTTCCCTGATCTGATTCAGCGCGATTGGCTGCTTGCTGACCACGAAGTTGAGAAGGTAACAAGAGGCCGGCTACTGCTGCCGTGGAAATCAACATGAAGGAACGTCGATCACTCACGCGTTATTCCTCCTGGTCAATGAGAGGCTTTGCCGCCTCCCGCGCGGTGAGGCTTGCCTCACCGGCAAGTCCATTTACTACAACGCGCGAGGCTGAGCCTCGCGAAGAAAATAACGGAAGCGTGACGGTAAGCCGGAGGCTTACCGCACTGCGGTCGGCGGAACCGTTGGTGGAGATGCACCGAACAAATAGGCTTGAATGCAAAAGCTTCCGATTCGGGTTCTGTCTATTAGGAGATACCCGCCGCGCTCGACTTTGTGGCAATTCAGGTATCCTGCGATATCTATGAGGTGAGTTCGTTGTAAGGCAATTACTGAGACCAAGGCGCAGGCTTTCGAACCCAGCGATGCTTTACGAGCTCTGCCCGCAGCCTCTCTGGTAACGGACCAAGATTGCTAGCTTCGATATTCGTTTTGACGTGGCGCACCTTGCGCATGCCGGGGATGATTGTGCCGACGTCGGGGTTACTGAGGATGAAACGAAGTGCCAGCTCGGGCATCGTGATCTCGGTGGAATGCTCTCGGTTCCAACGCTCCAACAACTTCTTTAACTCCTCAGCACGCTCGACACTCGGGATCAGGTTCTCAGGAACAAAGTACGTGTTGCGCCAGTCGCCTTCGGGCCACGTGCTTTCCTTTGTGAGATTACCCGTCAGCGTGCCTTCGTCGAAAGGCACGCGCGCTATCACCGCGACATCCATCTCACGACAAGCTGGAAACAATTCGTCTTCGGGATTCTGATCGAAGATGTTGTAGATCACCTGCACCGCATCAATCTGGCCGGTCTTAACGGCAGCGACGCCATTCCATGGTTCCCAGCGATTGAGGCTAATGCCGATCGCCTTGATCAATCCCTGGCTGCGAAGGTCGTCGAGTTTGTAGAGCCAGCGATCATCTCTGAGCCATTCATCATGCCAGGTGTGAAACTGCATCAGGTCGAAACTTTGCAGCCCTGCGTTTTCCAAACTGCGATGCGTAAACTCTTCTACATGATCCAGCGGATAAGCGTTCATCAAAGGCGACTCGCCTTTCGCGGGCCATTGTTTGTCTTTGGGAGGGATCTTAGTGGCGGTGTACAGCCGCTTATCCGGATTAGCGCGAACGATCTGGCCGAGAAGTTTTTCGCTCCGGCCGTCGCCGTAGACATAAGCCGTATCGTAGAAATTACAGCCAAGGCTAACTGCTGTCTGCAGAGACTCGAGCGATTCCTGATCGTCGGAATTCGACCAACCACCCATTCCCCACATGCCATAGCCGATCTCGCTGATCTGCCATCCAGTTCTGCCGAATTGTCTGTTGTTCATGAGCGTGAGTAGCAGGGCAATGTGTTTTGGCAAGAAGCTATGGAGTCGGTGTTCCTGATCGCTTCGCGAAGTAGCCCGGACGGTGTCGCAGCTTTACCTGTTCTTTTTGCAGGTCGGGATTAGTGATCTCGATGCTCATCTTGCGATACGCCCCATCGCGTTTCTTATTGGATGACGAGTAAGCAAGCAGGTATTGGGTACGCAGTTCCTGCTCGATCTCAGCGAAGGCCTTTCTCAGATCCACTTCCTTCTTCGGAAAAAAGGCACGGCCTCCTGTGCGCTCGGCGACAGTGCGCAATGTACCTTTATCGACGCCTTCGTATTTGTTGTCGCCGATCCCAATCGCATAAATAACGGTTTCGGCCCACAACGCTCGATCTATCGCCTGCCCGATCTCCAGGATGCTGGACGTGTCCTGACCATCAGTAAGGAGAATGATCGCGCGCCTGCGCTGCTCCTGGCCCTGTTCGGGGGTTTGTCCCAGGACTTCGGTTGCCGTCAGGGCGATCGCGTCCCAGATTGCAGTAGTGCCTTCGCGTGGCATTCGCCTGGTTCCTGGTCCGGAAACGATGCCGCTGAGAGGCCGGCCCGAACCAAGGTAAGCCGGCATTGCGACTTCAACGCGTTCCAAAGCGCGATAGATACCAAGAATATCGCGCGTTAGAGGTTGTTCGAGAAATGCCGAACCGGTGAAGGGAATTATTGCCGCCTGATCTTTCCGCGATTGAATCACGGTCTCGATAAACGAACGCGCTGCAGCTTTTTCAATGGGCAACGTGCGCTCTTCCGAAGCGCTAATATCGATCAGGAACGCGAGCGCCAATGGCCGATCGGTTTCGCGCTGAAACGTAAACAGTTGCTGCGGAACTCCGTCTTCAAGGACTCGAATGTCTCCTTCCTGGAGGGTCGTTATAAAGCGTTTCTGTTTGTCGATTGCCGTGAAAGGAAGGTTGGTGACGTCGGTTTCTACGCGAATCACCTCGTCTGGGTCAGCGGGATCCTGGGCAAATAAAACCGAATGCCCGCCGCCAGATAGAAGCAAGATCACTACGAACAACCATGCGAGACGAGACAATTGCATTTGATCTAGAAAGAAGCCGGTTAGGTGCCCAGCTATTTAACGCTCTTGGCGTTTGCCGGCTTGGTGAATAGCGTTTCGGGGAGCGGGCGGTTGTACTCAATAGACTCGTAATTGATCCGGCTTGTCTGTTTGCCATCGACAAAGTGGTCGATTACGTAGAACGCAGTGACACCATTGAGCACAATGGGCTTGGCAAGCCAGTCTTCTTCTGTGACCTCTACAGTCTCCTCGGAGTCGGGTTTTGTTCTCGTGCGTTTATAGATCACCTTCGCCGGTATGCCATCTCTTGCCCCAACCTCAAACTCAACCCAAAACCCGTCGGGATAGGTAATACGCAAAGCCTCGTTGCGTTTGGCGAGACCTGCTTCGCGCCGGCCGATGTAGGTCAACGTCGCATTTTCCTTTCGCCACCATCCGCGAAGGAGGTTCTCAAAGCTGGCGCGCATCCCGCGTTTGAAGTCTTCGACTTGCGGCGCTTTCAAATCATTCAAGCTTTTTGTGGCGCCGTCGTAGAGCCAGCCGGTGGAGCCGATGTTTGTGTTGATTACGCGCACGCCATTGGTCGTAAACTCCGTGCGCTCCTTGTCCGGAAAAGCAATGTAATCAACAAACCTCGTGGGCAGGAGCGGCGCGCCATCCTGGTAGGTCGTATAGAAGCCGCGCCCGACAACAGTCTGCACGTTAAGAAACGAACTGCTGCCGATCGCTTCGGTAGCGCGATTGATGACGGCTTCAGCTTTGTTGTCGGCAGCTTTCGGTGTGGCCGACGCGTTAGGTGGTTGGGCCGCAGTGCAAACCGCGGTGAACGCGATCGCTGCAACGATCGAAACGCCTCTCTTGAATTTCAGACTCGATCTAATCATGACTATTCGACTGGAACCCGTGCCACTTAAACGCAATTGGAAAAAAAGGGTTTCAATGAATACTCACTGAAACCCTCGTCAACCGAAAGCTGAAGCCGACTAATTCAGTTCAGGTTTGTTTCCGGCAGTCGTCTTCACGACCGTCTCGCCGTTTTCGACGTCAACCAAAAAACTGGATCCGGTCTTCCACATAGCGGTAATGGGCAACTTAACTTTTTCGTCAATGTGCCGCTTCAGGAAACGGGCTCCGTAGGCTGTGCTGAAACCCTTCTCGGTGAGAAGGTTCACCGCTGCCTCGGTCACCTCGACTGTCTTGCCCTGGCGCTCCATCTGACGTTTGAGTTTCTCGAGATAGAGTTTGGCGATGCGGCGCACTTCATCCATGGTGAGCGGCGCAAACACGATAATCTCGTCGATGCGATTGCGAAACTCCGGCGAGAAGCGGTGCTCTGCAGCCTTCATCACTTCGTTATTTACCGCCCGGAAGTCTGTCGCGGTTTTCATCCCAAAACCGAGCGGCTTCTCAAATCTCTTGAAGCTGTCGGAACCAAGGTTAGAAGTCATGATCACAATCGCGTCAGACAGATAAACCTTTTTACCACGGCCATCCGTTAGCCAGCCTTCGTCAAAAGCCTGAAGGAAGAGGTTCATCAGATAAGGCGATGCTTTTTCAACCTCATCGAGGAGCAACACGGTGTAGGGATTCTCACGCAGTTGCTCGGTAAGAATGCCGCCGCGTTCCGAACCGACGATTCCGCGAGGCATGCCAATGAGTTTCTCGATGCTGACGGTGCCATCGCTGTACTCAGACATGTCGATCCGGATCATCTTTTCTTCGTCACCAAACATGAATTCGGCAACTGCCTTGGCGAGTTCGGTTTTGCCTACTCCGGTTGGCCCAAGGAACAACAGCACTCCATCAGGTTTGTAGTGCGACTCCTTCAACGGGCCCTTATTGAGGCGTAGCCGTTGGGCTACTGCTTTGATCGCGGCCTTCTGCCCGATCACCCGCGCGCCCAACATCGCTTCTGTTAGGGCGAACCGTTCACCGGTGTCTCGGAAAATCATGTCGCGTGGAATGCGCGACTCCTGGGAGATCACGTCAATCACATGCTCCGGCTTAACGACCATGGTCTGCGGCTCATTGATTTCCACTTTGACCGCTGCGGTGTCGAGCCAGCCGATGGCCTTATCTGGGAGGTGTAGATTGCGGATGTACTTCGGCGCCATCTCGAGCGCCGTGTTGATGGCATCGTCGGAGATTTTCACCGAATAGTTCTTCTCAAGGCGTGGACGCACGCCCAGGAGAATTTCGCGCGTTTCACTCAAAGAAGGTTCGACAACTTTGACGAGTCGGAAACGACGCGCCAGGGCCTCGTCTTCAGCGATGTACTCTTTGTACTCCGAGAGAGTGGTCGCGCCAATGATTCGCATGTCGCCACGTGCGAGCGCCGACTTGAACATGTTGGCAGCGTCCGAGGATGTTCCCAGAGCTGCGCCTGCGCCGATGATCGTGTGCGCCTCATCGATAAAGAGAATCAGGTTCGCGTGTTCCTTCGCCTCATCGATAATGCCCTTGATTCTTTCTTCGAACAT
>Ga0157380_10003720_pt1 | contig 10488 bp, 8 predicted proteins | sample S35metaG_FD_119757 | JGI IMG/M metagenome (GOLD analysis project Ga0157380, IMG submission 119757) | Switchgrass rhizosphere microbial communities from Kellogg Biological Station, Michigan, USA - S3-5 metaG | ecosystem: Host-associated > Plants > Roots > Rhizosphere > Soil | place: USA: Michigan...
CGGAGAGAAGAGCATGTCGATCTACCTCAACAAGGACTCCCGGATCATCGTCCAGGGCATGACCGGTGGGATGGGCTCCAAGCACACCACGCTCATGGTCGGGGCGGGCTCCAACATCGTCGGTGGTGTGAACGCACGCAAGGCCGGTACGTCGGTCGAGCTCGGTGGCAAGGACCTCCCGGTGTTCGGAAGCGTCAAGGAGGCGATGGTCGAGACGGGTGCCGACGTGTCGGTCGTCTTCGTGCCGCCCGCCTTCACCAAGGACGCGTGCATCGAGGCCATCGACGCCGGCATCGGCCTGCTCGTGGTGATCACCGAGGGGGTGCCGGTGCAGGACACCGCCGAGGTGTTCGCCTACCTCGAGGGGCCCAGCAACCACGGGGCCACTCGCATGATCGGTCCGAACTGTCCCGGCATCATCACCCCGGACGAGGCGCTCGCCGGCATCACGCCGCACACCATCGCCGGCAAGGGCCCGATCGGGCTGGTGTCCAAGTCGGGCACCCTGACCTACCAGATGATGTTCGAGCTCAAGGACCACGGCTTCACCACTGCGATCGGCATCGGCGGCGACCCGGTCATCGGCACCACGCACATCGATGCCCTCGAGGCCTTCGAGTCAGACCCGGACACGAAGGCGATCGTGATGATCGGCGAGATCGGTGGCGACGCGGAGGAGCGCGCGGCGGCGTACATCAAGGACCACGTGACCAAGCCGGTCGTCGGCTACGTCGCCGGCTTCACCGCGCCCGAGGGCAAGACCATGGGCCACGCCGGCGCCATCGTCTCCGGCTCCTCGGGCACCGCCCTGGCTAAGAAGGAGGCCCTCGAGGCCGCCGGCGTCAAGGTCGGCAAGACGCCCTCGGAGACCGCCCAGCTGATGCGGGAGATCCTGACGGCCCAGGGCTGAGCGCGCGGAGACCTGGGCATCGCGAAACTCGGCCGACGGGCACTTCCCGCGGCGGATGCCCTCAGAGCCTGTGGACCTTCGGGCCCAGCGACTTCGCGGCAATGTCGCCGCGTGCGAAGTTCATGGTGTCGGGCTTCGTGACGAATCCACTGCTGAACCAGGCGATGGCGAACAGGAGCAGGACAGCGAGTGCGCAGATGATCCAGAACATGGCGACCTCCATCACCTGGATGCCGTCAAGGATCTCACCTGCGGCTCCGGACCGCCAGAGACCGCTCCGACAAGCCTCCGCCACCTCAGCCGTAGCAGTCCTGGCTGTCGAGCGCGGCCACGAAACCGATGACCTTCCCGTCCTCCAGGGTGAACGTGAGGCTGCGCCCCGGGTGGTCGGCGTCGGTGAATCGCACGAGGCCGCCGTCTGTACCCTTCGCCGTGGGGTACGCCGCATGCAGGGCCGCCTCGGTGCTGCCGACCCGGATGCCCTCCGCCGTGCGGGTGACGCCCGGCCGGGCGAAGACCGCGGCCAGGCCGTGCTGGTGGGAGACGAAACCGTCGACCGCGTTCTCTAGCGGTCCCCATCGGTTCACCACGAGCCCGTCGCACGCGGCGCCCGCCACGGGGGTGGCGAGCGTGAGCTGACCGGTGGCGACCAGGTCGTCCCGGGTGGTGCCGAGCCGGAGGTCGCCGGCGCCGTCGAGGGTCAGCACGTCCGAGGAGGGCGCGGTCTCGGGGTCGGCGAGGGCGCGCAGCAGCGGTGCCAGGTCGCGCCCGTCGGTGTCCGCCTGCTGCGCGACCTGGTCGGCGCGGCCCTCACCGGCGCGGGTGCTCACCACGAGGGCGTTGCCGAGCCGGGCGACGACGATCGACTCGATGCCGATCGCCTTCGCGTCCTCCGGGGACGCGAGCACGGCGAACGACTCGTCCCCGACGACCCCCGGCCGGGTGCGGTAGCGGGTGGCCGTGGGTCCCTCCTGGACGCCCGAGCAGCTCTCCGCCGCCGTACGGAACGTCTCCAGGGCGCGTCGGGCGGTCGCCACGTCGGCGTATGTGGTGAGCTCACGCGTGCGGAAGTCCTCGGGGGCCTGGTAGCGAGCGGTGAGCCGGTCGGCCTGCTTCGCGACCGGGTAGGCGGTGCGTCCGCAGTAGGGGATGTCGCCGAGTGCCGGTGTGCTGCCGCCGACCCTGACCGAGCCGTCGCCGCCGGGGTCGTTCCAGCCGTTGGTGATCGGCAGGCCGGACGGGATGACCGTGCTGATCGCGGGCCTGGTGGTGGGGTGGGTGATCGGCAGCTCGCGGGGGGTGCGGTCGGGACCGCTCAGCATCGCGCCACCACCGACCACGACGGCGACCGCCGCTGCGGCGCCGGCCACCTGCCAGGCGCGGCGCCGGTGCCGGAGCCGGTCGCCGCGGCGGCGGACCTCGTGGGCGGGCAGGGGGGCGAGGTCGTCCTCGGGGGAACGCTTCAGGGCGTCGAGCAGGTCAGCCATGGTGTGCTCCCTCCTCTCGGGTGCGGGGATCGTCGAGCAGGGCGGCGAGCGCGGCCCGGCCCCGGGACAGGCGGGCCTTGACGGTGCCCTCGGGCGCGCCGGTCTCGGCCGCCACGGCGGCCACGCTCAGGTCGCAGAGGTGGTGCAGCACCAGCGCCCGGCGCTGGTCGAGCGGGAGCCGCGCCAACGCGGCCAGCAGGGCGACCCGGTCGGGGTCGGGGCCCGCGACCGGCCGCTGGGGCTGGAGCGCACGGTCGGCCGGCCGGCGTCGTACGACGGTGCGGCGCCAGCGGCTCACCGCGAGCCGGTAGGCGGTCGTGCGCACCCAGGCCTCGGGGTGCTCGGTGCGGTTCAGCTTCGCGCGGTGCGACCAGGCCCGGGCGAACGCCTCCTGCACGCAGTCCTGGGCCTCGTCACGACTGCCGATCATGGCCTGGAGCTGGCCGACCAGCCGCGCGAACGACGCTGTGTAGAACTCGTCGAACTCGGTCTCGTCCATGCCCCCGCTCCTGACCACTGGCAGTGCCGCTGCTGTCTCCAGCATGGCCGTCGAACCGGCCGGGTCGCTCGTCATGCCCTCTCTACGCCCGGCGTGTTCGGTCGGTTGCACGCACGGATAGTCCCGACCGTTTCGCACGATCCCGGGTGGCCAGGAGATGCGAAACGATCGGGACTATCGAGGTCAGCGCGTCGAGCCGAGGGCTGATCCGTAGCCGCCGTCCAGGGCGGGGGGTGTGAGGAGGGTGCCTGCGGTGACCCGCTTGTTGGGCAGGCCGACCACGACGGCGCCGTCGCCGGTGGCGTTGCCGGGGACGCCGACCAGGAGTCCGCGCGACCAGGTGCCGGGGCCGGGGGCGCCGATCCCGAAGTCCCTGGCGGCACCGAGTCTGGCGCCGAACCGGTCGCCCTTGCCGCGAGTCCCGGGCACGCCCGGGGTCGCTTCGTCGTACCACCGGTTCTCGCCGAGCGACAGCACTGCGCCGGCGTCGACGACGCCCTCGGTGTCCTCGCCGGGCGCGCCTGCCACGAACAGTGGAGCGCCCGGGTCGGGGATGTTCCCGCCGTTCTCATCGGAGGGCTGGAGGTCCAGCGACCCCACCGCCACCCCGAAGCGGTCCCCGGCCTCGGCCCCGCCGGCGACCCCGGCGGAGTCCTGGGTCCACGACCGGGCGCCGGAGACGATCACCTTGCTGCGCGTGCCCTGACGAAGTGGCGGGTCGAGCACGAGCTGGGTGAGCGCGCCGGCGTCGGCCTGGCCGTTGACGTCCTCGAACGGGGCGCTGACGAACAGCCGCATCGCCTGGTCCTCGCCGATGCGCTGGGCGGCCATGTCCACCTCGGAGCCGAGGAAGATGGTGGCACCGAAGCCGTCACCGGTCTCGGCGGCGCCGGGGATGCCGGCACTGTCCTGGTGGAGGTACTGCACCGACTCGGGAGTCCAGAAGGTGATCGCCCCGGTACGGGTCGCGCCGCCGACCGACTCTCCGGGCGCGCCGACCAGCAGCTCGTCGGGGAACGGGGTCGCACTCATTGCGGCACCGAAGTGGTCACCCGGCTCCGCAGCCGAGCGGAAGCCTGCGTCCTGGGTGATCGTCTCGACGGACGCCACGGACGGCCGGCCGGACTCCGCCATGGTGAGCGTGATCCGCTGGACGACGCCGGCGTCGGTGATCGCCCCGAGGTCGTAGTCGGGTGCCGAGGCGTACAACACCGGAGCGCGGTTCAGCTCTCCCTCGGCGTCTCCCGTGCTCTGCTCGGTGATGAGGGCGCCGAAGTGCGCGCGTGCCTGAACGCCGGGTGCCTCCTCGTTGAAGTCCTGGTCGAGGCGGGTCGGAGCCGAGGCAAGCGTCGGGTAGACGTAGACGGCGCCGGCGTCGACCTCGCCGTTCACGTCCTGGCCGGGGGCGCCGACCATGAGTGACGAGCATGAGTTCAGCGCGTCGCTCCCGGAGGACAGGTCGACGTCGCCGACCGAGGTACCGAAGTGGTCGCCGGCGTGGCGGATGCCGGGTGCGCTCAGGTTGACCACGCCTCCGGCGCTGAGCCGGATCTGCACCCGGCCGGCCTCCGGCACACCGCCAACCGTGGCGTTGGGACTACCGACGACGATGTCCTTGTGGCCGTCGCCGTCGAAGTCGTTCATGCCGCCGCATACCGGCGCGGCGTGGGCGGTGGCGGGTAGACCGACCACCGTCATGGTGATGCTCAGCATCGTCGTAGCGATGAGGTAAGGGTGAAGGTTCATGCTTGGTGTGATGCTCGTTGCCGCGAAAAAGTTCTCGCGAAGCTCAGAAGCCTGCCCGGCCGCCGTCGCGCCGGCGTCCTTTACCGCTGTGAGCCGGAGGTGGCTCAGGTGACCGCGTTGCGCTCCGCGTACGACGGGTCGAGGTGCTCGCCCTTGTCCAGCACGGCCGCGAGCTGCTCGACCGCGTCGCGCACGTCGGCGTGCGTGACGTAGAGCGGCGCGAACCCGAACCGCGCGATGTCGGGATCCCGGAAGTCGCCGATCACTCCCCGTGCGATCAGCGCCTGCACCAGCCCGTAGGCCTGCGGATGGCGCAGCGAGACCTGGCTGCCCCGGCGGGCGTGGTCGAGCGGCGTCACGACCGGCAGGGCGTCGCCGAAGCGGCTCGACACCAGCGATACGAACAGGTCGGTGAGCGACAGTGACGTGGCGCGCAGGTCGGCCATGCTCACGCCGTCGTACACCTCGAGTGCGGCGTCAAGTGCCGACAGTGCCAGCACCGGGTGCGTGCCGGAGGCCATCTGGGCGATGCCGGGCAGCGGCACGTAGTCGCGCTCCATCGCGAAGGGGCGGGCGTGCCCCATCCAGCCCGTGATCGGCTGGTCGATGTCGGCCTGCAGTCGCGGCGCGATCCAGGTGAAGGCGGGGGAGCCGGGCCCGCCGTTGAGGTACTTGTACGTGCAGCTGACGGCGAGATCGGCGTCGGCCCCGGTCAGGTCCACCGGTACGGCGCCCGCCGAGTGGCAGAGGTCCCACTGCACGAGCGCGCCGCGTTCGTGCGCGGTGGCGGTGATGCCGGGCAGGTCATACATCGCACCGGTGCGGAAGTCGACATGTGTGAGTGCGAGGAGCGCGACGTCGTCGTCGACCGCGGCCAGCGGGTCGGCGGGGTCGCACCAGCGGAGCTCGGCCCCGGTCAGCCGCGCGACCCCTTGCGCGACGTAACCGTCGGTGGGGAACGTCGATGGCTCCACCACAATCACGCGACGGTGTGGGCGCATGCGCAGGGCGACCACCATGGTCTTGAACAGGCTGACGCTGGTGGAGTCGCCGACGTGAACGTCGCCGGCCGCGGCACCGACGAGGGGTGCGATCCGGTCGCCGACGCGGCGATGCAGCCCGATCCAGTCTGCGTCGTTCCAGGACCGGATCAGCCCGGCGCCCCACTCGCGGGTGATCACCTCCTGGAGCCGCCCGGGTACGCCGCGCGGCAGGGCGCCCAGCGAGTTGCCGTTGAGGTAGATCACGCCGTCGGGCACGTCGAAGAACTCCCGGTGCCCGCGGAGCGGGTTCCGCTCGTCGAGCTCCTCGGCGGTGGTGATGGTCATGGCGCGAACGTACCGTCGCGAGTTTCCGAGTCGCCGACCGGGATAGTCCCGACCGCCTGACACGATTCTTCCGCCACTGGACCTGCCAGATGGCCGGGACTATCGGCCACGTGGGCTCCCGACCAGGCTCTCGTCAGGCGTGGGAACGGCAAATCCTCCGGTTCGCGGGCGAGGATGGCGGCGATGAACTCACCCCCCCAAGCCGCTCGCGTCGCTCACACCTCCGCGGGGATCCCGACGTGACCGACCTGCTGACCCGCAACCCCTCCGCCTCGGCCCGGAACGAGGCGCCCCCCGGGCGTCCGCTGACCGTCACGGCGGCGCTGGCCGGGCTGGTCGCGGCAGGCTCCGGACTCGTGGTCTGCCTCGCGGTGGCGGTGACCGGCTGGTTCCTGGCCGACGGCGGCGCGCACGGTGACACCCGCGACGCCCTCCGGGTCGGCGCCGACGCCTGGCTACTCGGCCACGGCTCGCACCTGACCTACGGCGGGGTGACCTACGCCGTGGTCCCGCTCGGTCTGACCGCTCTGCTCGCGTGGGTCGCCTTCCGGACCGGCCGCTGGGCCGGCGCCACCTCGCCCCCGGCCGACGACCGCGAGCTCCTGGTCGGCGTCGCGCTCATGACCAGCGCCTACGTCGTGGTCGCGATCGTCACCTGCGTCGTGGCAGCCACCCCCGAGGTGGCCGGGTCGCTGGTGCTCACGCTGCTCGGCGCGATCGCGCTCGCCGGGGGTGTCGGCGGCTGCGGGCTGGTGACCGGCGCCGGCCGGTGGCCCGTCGTGCGGGCACTGCTGCCGTCGTGGGCGTGGCCCGTGGTGCGCGCGGCGCTCGCGACCGTGGTCGGCTTCCTGGCCTGCTCGGCGCTGGTGGTCGTGGCCGCGTTCGCGCTCGACGCGGGCTCGGCCGCCACGGTGGTCTCGCGGCTGGGACTCCACGCCGGTGACGCGCTGATGATGGTGCTGCTCACTGCACTCGTCGCACCCAACGCCGTGCTGCTCGGCGGCGCCTACGTGCTCGGCCCCGGATTCGCGCTCGGCACCGGCACCCTGGTGTCCCCGAGCGTGGTCCAGCTCGGCCCGGTGCCGGCCTTCCCGCTGCTCGCGGCGCTGCCGGACGACGGCGCGACATCGTGGTTCACCACCGCACTCATGGGGTTGCCGGTGCTCGTGGCCGCGGTGTCTGTCGCCCTGGTCCAGCGTCGGCACCCGGTGCGCGCCTGGGACTTCGCCGCCCTGCGTGGGCTGGGGTCCGGCGTCATCGCCGGGGTGCTGACCGGCATCCTCACCTCGTTCGCCGGCGGGGCGCTGGGCGACGGACGGATGGCCGACCTCGGCGCGTCCACCGGGGAGGTGCTTGTCGCCTCGATGCTGGCGATGGGCACCGGCGGACTGCTCGGCGCGCTCGTGACCACCTACCTCCAGCGCCGTAGCCCGGTCGCCGACGACGCCACTGAGGCGACCGTGCAGGTCTCGCCGGCCCGGACCTCCGCGCCGCGCCCGGTGCCGAGGGTCCACGACGTCCGCGAGGCTCGGGACGACGAGGAGGACACCGTCGAGGTCCGGCTGGACAGCGACTAGTCTCTCCGCGTGTCCCCGCCTCCCACTGCTCCGGCGCGGCTCGTGGTGCTCGTCTCCGGCTCGGGGACGAACCTGCAGGCGCTGCTCGACGCGTCTGCGCTGCCCTCGTACGGCGCGAGCGTGGTGGCCGTGGGCGCCGACCGCGACGGCATCGAGGGCCTGGCGCGGGCCGAGCGGGCGGGCATCCCGACGTTCGTGCACCGGGTCAAGGACTTCGGCAGTCGCGCCGCCTGGGACGCGGCGGTCACCGAGTCGTGCGCGTCGTACCACCCCGACCTGGTGGTCTCCGCCGGCTTCATGAAGCTGGCCGGCGCCGCCTTCCTGGACGCGTACGGCGGCCGCTACCTCAACACCCACCCGGCGCTGCTGCCGTCGTTCCCCGGGATGCACGGTGCGGCGGACGCGCTCGAGCACGGCGTGAAGGTGACCGGTGCGACGCTGTTCGTCGTCGACGCAGGTGTCGACACCGGGCCGATCGTCGCCCAGACCGTCGTGCCCGTCGAGGACGACGACACCGTCGAGTCCCTCCACGAACGGATCAAGGCCGCCGAGCGGGTGATGCTCGTCGAGAGCATCGGCAGGCTCGTGCGCGAAGGCTTCACCATCGAGCACAGGAAGGTCCGGATCGGACAATGAGGAACACCCCACGAAGTCCCCACGACCGGATCGCGATCAGGCGGGCACTCGTCTCCGTCTACGACAAGGCCGGACTCGAGGACCTCGTGCGGGGGCTTCACGACGCGGGGGTGGCGCTGGTCTCCACCGGAGGCTCCGCCGCCCTGATCGAGAAGCTCGGGCTGCCGGTGACCAGGGTCGAGGACCTGACCGGCTTCCCCGAGTGCCTCGACGGCCGGGTGAAGACGCTGCACCCCAGGGTGCACGCCGGCATCCTCGCCGACCGCCGGCTCGAGTCCCACGTGCAGCAGCTTGCCGACCTGGGGATCGAGGCGTTCGACCTGGTGGTGTCGAACCTGTACCCGTTCACCGAGACCGTGATGAGCGGCGCCGGCCCCGACGAGTGCGTGGAGCAGATCGACATCGGCGGCCCGTCGATGGTGCGCGCTGCCGCGAAGAACCACCCGTCGGTCGCGATCGTCACCTCGCCCGAGCGCTACCCCGACGTGCTGGAGGCGGTCGGAGCCGGCGGGTTCACGCTGGCCGAGCGGCAACGGCTCGCGGCAGAGGCCTTCATCCACACCGCGACGTACGACGTGCACGTGGCCTCGTGGATGGGCAACGTGCTCACCGACACCTCCGAGGGATCCGGCTACCCGGCCTGGATGGGCGCGACGTGGGACCGCAAGGCGGTGCTGCGCTACGGCGAGAACCCGCACCAGAGCGCCGCGCTCTTCACCAACGGCTTCCAGCCGGAGCCCGGCCTGGCGCAGTCGACGCAGCTGCACGGCAAGGAGATGTCCTTCAACAACTACGTCGACGGCGACGCGGCTCGGCGGGCGGCGTACGACTTCGACGAGCCGGCCGTCGCGATCATCAAGCACGCCAACCCGTGCGGCATCGCGGTCGGCGCCGACGTTGCCGAGGCACACCGCAAGGCTCACGAGTGTGACCCGACGTCGGCGTTCGGAGGCGTGATCGCGACCTACGTGCCGGTGTCGGTGGAGATGGCGACCCAGGTGGCCGAGATCTTCACCGAGGTGCTGGTCGCGCCGTCGTACGACGAGGGAGCGGTGGAGGTGCTCCAGGCCAAGAAGAACATCCGGCTGCTCGTCTGCGCGCCGCTGCGGCGCGGCGGCAACGACCTGCGGCCGATCTCGGGCGGTCTGCTGCTCCAGGGGCGCGACGTGATCGACGCCGGAGGCGACGACCCCGCGTCCTGGACCCTCGCCCGGCGAGGCGCTCCCCGACGCCGAGCTGGCCGACCTGGCGTTCGCGTGGCGCGCCTGCCGTTCGGTGAAGTCCAACGCCATCCTGCTCGCCCGCGGCGGTGCCTCCGTAGGTGTCGGCATGGGCCAGGTCAACCGGGTGGACTCCTGCAAGCTGGCCGTCACCCGGGCCGGCGACCGCGCGAAGGGCTCGTTCGCCGCCTCCGACGCGTTCTTCCCGTTCCCCGACGGCACGCAGATCCTGATCGACGCCGGCGTCCGCGCGATCGTCCAGCCCGGCGGCTCCGTCCGCGACAACGAGGTGATCGAGGCCGCCACCACCGCCAGCGTCACCATGTACCTCACGGGCACCCGCCACTTCTTCCACTGACCGGTCGCGAGCGATCACGGACAGGCACCTGGCGGTGTCCAGACCGCGCGTCCCTAGGATGACGCCGTGACCGCACAGATCCTCGATGGCACCGCCACCCTCCGCACGATCAAGGCCGAGCTGACCGCACGCGTGGCCGCGCTCCGGGATCACGGTGTCACCCCCGGACTGGGCACGGTCCTGGTCGGCGACGATCCGGGCTCGCACTGGTACGTCGGCGCCAAGCACAAGGACTGCGCCGCGATCGGGATCACCTCGATCCGGCGCGACCTGCCGGCGTCGGCCAGCCAGGCCGAGGTGGAGGCGGTGATCGACGAGCTCAACGCCGACCCGGCCTGCTCCGGCTTCATCGTCCAGCAGCCGACCGGGCTCGACGAGTTCGCGCTGCTGTCCCGGGTCGACCCCGGCAAGGACGTCGACGGGCTGCACCCCTACAACCTCGGCAAGCTCGTGCTCGGCGAGGCCGGACCGCTGCCGTGCACGCCGGTCGGCATCATCGAGCTGCTCCGTCGCCACGGCGTCCCGATCGCGGGTGCAGAGGTCGTGGTGGTTGGCCGTGGGATCACGGTCGGCCGGCCGCTCGGGCTCCTGCTCACGCGTCGTACGGAGAACGCGACCGTGACCCTCTGCCACACCAGGACCCGCGACCTCGCCGCCCACGTGCGCTCGGCCGACATCGTGGTGGCCGCGGCAGGCGTGCCCGACATCATCACCGGCGAGATGGTCA
>Ga0157380_10003722_pt1 | contig 10487 bp, 6 predicted proteins | sample S35metaG_FD_119757 | JGI IMG/M metagenome (GOLD analysis project Ga0157380, IMG submission 119757) | Switchgrass rhizosphere microbial communities from Kellogg Biological Station, Michigan, USA - S3-5 metaG | ecosystem: Host-associated > Plants > Roots > Rhizosphere > Soil | place: USA: Michigan...
ATCACAATTATCTGTTGCTGCTGGTGCAAGTGCCAAGGCTGCAGTAATACCTGTAGTATTGCTACATTCCAAGGTCGCATTAAGTGCTCCCGCTACAGTTGAAATCACTGGTGCTGTATTATCCTGAACTGTGATTGTCTGGGTATAGGTTGCACTAGTATTGAGGCAATCATCTCTGAATACCCACTTCTTCACTCTTGTATATTCTTGTGAACATGCACCTGGTGTAGTCACATCACTGCTCAACGATATCGTTGGCGTGGCATCACAATTATCTGTAGCAGCTGGTGCAAGTGCCAAGGCTGCAGTTATACCTACTGTATTGCTACATTCCAATGTGGCATCAAGTGCTCCCGCTGCAGTTGTAATCATTGGGGCTGTATTATCCTGTACAGTAATGCTCACACTACAAGTAGATGTGTTTCCTGCATCATCAGTCGCTGTCCATGTTCTGGTCAGTATGTATTCCTGTGGACATGTCCCAGGCATTGAATCCGTTACGAAAGTGATATCCACCAAGATGTCACAAACATCTGTGGCTGTAGCAGTCCCAAAGCTTGGAACAGCAGGACACTCGATCGGATTAGTCACCATCGGACAGGTAATCTCCGGATCTACATTATCTAACACTATAACATATAGGAATCCGATATCGCAAATAGGCATCAAATCATTCGTATCACAAATCATATAACTGATCGTGTCTCTTCCTTCAAAATTCAGATTAGGCGTATAAGTAATGGTTCCATCCATATTGGCCACTGCAGTTCCATGATCTGGTTGTACGACAACGGACAGTAATGTAAGATCAAGAAGGGTGTTGGATGCAACATCATTATCAAGGACATCGACAGTAACCCCGACATTTACACAGGTAGTGGTTGAGTCAGGAATAGCGTCAACAAAGGCGACCGCAAAATGAACCACACTCGTATCACATAATTGAATGCAATTCACTCCATCATCGCATATAACATACGTCAGTGAATCAGCTCCTGTATAATTAGCAAAAGGAGTATAGGAAATCGTTCCGTCCATATTCACACTTGCTATACCATGTAATGGACCAACAAGAATCTCCAGCGTTCCTAAATCCAAAGAAGAATCATCACTATCATTATCTAGCACTGGTACTATAACTTCCTGGCCGGAAATTGCTCCAGCGAAATCTTCAACAGCTATTGGTGCGATATTATCAACTGTTACCGTGATGGTCTGTTGCGCAGGGATCGGATTAGTATTGCCGCAATCATCACTAATTGAGAAAGTCCGGACGATGATAATGCTGCCTGGTTCAATACCAGGAAAAGTATCACGATCTTCAATAATCAATGGTGTAGCACCGCAACCGCCTGTTCCTTGAGGCATAACAAACAAGGGGGTCTGTGTACACGGTATTGAGAAGCTTTGAGGTACAACTGTAAATTCAGGAAGATTAAGGTTGACAATCACAATCCTTTGAGTAAACGTATCACTCTCATTGTTACAATCATCACGGAAAATCCATTTTCTAATTAATGCATAAGCCTGAACACATTGAGCTTGAATGATTTCAGAACTTGTTAATGAGATCGTAGGAGTTGCATCACAATTATCTGTCGCTGCTGGTGTCATTGCTAATGCAGCAATTAATTCTTCGCCATCTTCACAACCGATCAACGCATCCAGTTCATGCTCCCCTGTAGTGATCAATGGAGCTACAGTATCATCGATGTAAACCGTTTTTGTACAGGTAGCAGAATTATTACAATCATCAGTTACTGTAAAAGTGACCACCAGTCCAGTACTCAGGTTGCAACTGAGGGCAGGTACATCCGTACCGTTATAATTATCGGCAATAGAAAGTGTACCATCACAGGAATCATCAGTCTGCATATCAGCCAGGATCGTTGCTTTCGCAGCGACAATCCATGTTTCTATTTGCGCTGGATAGTCTGTTCCGACTGCACACTCCATCACCAGGTTATTTACACCGCTGCAATCAATTGTTGGCACGGTGCTATCATCCAGGTAAACTGTTTTTGTGCAAGAGGCGCTATGGTTACAATCATCAGTGACCGTAAATGTCACTACTATGCCGGTTGTAAGACTACAGCTCAGTGAAGGAACACTTATACCATTATAATCATCATCAATGGACAATGCGGCATCACATGCATCCGTAGTTTGCATATCAGCAAGGATCGTTGCCTTAGAAGTGATGACCCAGGCTTCGATCTGAGATATGTAATTGGATCCTTCTGCACATTCAAGCACAAGATTTGAAATGCTACTGCAATCAATAGAAGGAGCGGTATTGTCCTCTACAGTGATTACCTGCTCGCATATAATTCCGGAAGTACTGCTTGTCCAGGTACGGTTGATAATCAACACCACCGGACATACTCCAGACATTGTTACATCTTGATAGGTGATTGTTCCGCATTGATCTAAACCTGTTGGTTCACCAGTTTCCGTCGGGTCAGTGGAGTCACCACATTCTACTATGATGTCGGTTGGACATACAGGTACACAACAATTATCTTCTATCAATACTATCAGGAAATCACTAACCGCATTACATGGTCCAAGTGGATTGTTGGTAGTTAAGGTTAAAGTCACTGTGCCAGCCATAATATCGGCAGCACTAGGATTATACACTGTACTTGGAGACATTGCATTAACGAACATACCTGTTCCGCTGGTTGTCCAGGTGGAAGAAGTGGCAGCTCCTCCGATCATACCCGAAAGTGTCACGGTTGGGAAATCAACACAAACTGTTTGATCCGGTCCTGCATTAACAGTTGCAGGAGGATTGATCGTAATGGTAACGGCTTGTGTATTAGAACAACCGTTTGCATTTAGGATAGTCATCACACCAGTATACGTTCCTGCAGGTGTACCAGCGGTTATAACTATTGTGTTCAAAACTCCACCTCCAGGCGCAAAAGCAAAAGGTGTATTTGCCTGATCCAATAAACCAGCGTTGTTAGCCGTGGTGTTCCAATTGATACTGTAAGATGTTGGGGTGTTAGAAGAGGCAGTATATGTTAAAGAAGCTATTTGAGCTCCGCTGTTAAAACAAAGTGCATCAATCGTGCCTGTAGTTGTGATAGTCGGTAACGCTCGGATTATTATAGTTACCGCTTGTGTGTTTGTACAATTGATGGCATTCATGATGGTCATGGTTCCGTTATAAGTACCCGGAAGTGCACCAGCAGTGACCACGATTGTATTAATTGATCCTGGACCGGCCATAAAGGCAAATAAAGTATTTGCCTGGTCAGCTAATCCATTGGCGTTAGCTGTACCATCCCAATTAATACTATATGATGTCGGATTGTTTGTAGTAGATGTGTAGGCTAAAGAAGAATTCTGAACGCTTGCACTAAAACATACAGCAGCGATTGTACCAGTGGTGTTGATAGAAGGTAAAGCATTTACCGTGACACAAGCCTGGGCAGAATAATCATCATTTGCATCTATTGAACCTACAGTTCCAGTACAGATATCATCAACCAAAGCTCTGTAGCAAAACGTACCTGTAGAAGGCAAGGAATAATTATAGGTATTGGCTGTATTGGGGACAATCGTCCAGGTAGATCCACTATTTGAGGTCACCTCCCACCTGTGTATAGGTCCGGTATATCCCGAAAGAGTCAATGTACCGGTTGCTGTGATACAAGCGGTTGTAGACACAGGGGATATTGCTCCAGCTGAAGTAGGTTTTTCTGGTGGATCTGCCCAATATAATACCACCGTTGGTGATGTATTAGTACAAACAGAAGGAGCTGCATCATTTACGATTCTGCGAATCAGGTAATAACCTGCTGCTTCACCATTAGTACCTAATATAGCTGTGGTGACATTTGCCTTTGAAATAGTCTGAGTGGTTAGGGTGGTTGTTACCCATGGTCCACCATTAAAGGAATATTCCCAGGCATAAGTCTGTCCCGATCCGGTTGGATTGGTAACCCCGTTGATACCATGGTAGGATTCATTTCCGCAGGCGTAATCAAAAGGAGACCCATTAGGACCTCCGTACCCCCAGGAGATTGTATTGGGTGTACATTGCCCTGAAGCATCAGCGATAAAAAATACAGAGAATAGGAAAAACAGGATTGTTGATACTAAACTAATGGGGGATTCGACAGACTTGTCGAAGTCATTTCGTTTTAAACTAAACATAGAAAGGGCATTAGGAAGTGGAATGAGACTACTGGGTTTCATTAGAATTGGGTTTTCTAGTAAAAGGGCTTCAAAAACTCACCGAGGGAGATGAGTCCATGCAAAGGTAGAAATAAAACTAAAGGATAGTGCTTTATATGGGTTCTCTGCACATATCTAACTCATTATTTTACATTTGTTTATGAATAATATTTTTCATTATTGAAATTCTGGCCCAGATTTTGCAATTCTCCCCATTTGGAGAAACCCTGTATTTAACATTCGTTTATTATTAAAAAGGAAGACTGTTTTATCTCAATACGGCCGGTCTTAGCCATCATCTTTCCTTCGCCTCAGCCTTCGCCTCAGCCTTTTACTTATCCTTTGCCTTTTTCCTTCCCGATCAAAGCCCTGTACCCATCCATCTTATCATTTGGCACAGCTACAGAAAGGTGGTAATAAATGATTTTCCATTCCCCATCAAATCGCTGCATAATGCCTGTGCTTCGGCAGGTACCCATCCAGGTATCGAGGAGCTCATCAAACCATGCCATCTGTCCTCCTGGACCAATGGTTACATTACGCGACAATGGCTTGAAATCCCAGGCTGTTTCTTTTTTGAAATATGCTGCTGACCATTCACGGAGTTCATCTCGCAGCCAGCGCTCAGTAGCATCTGTACCTATATAAATACAGTCTTCTGTCATACTTCCAAAAAAAGCATCTTCATCAGCTTTGGCCGCAGCAAGGTGCCAAAGATTAACAAGCGAATCAATCGTGGCTATAGATGCCTGGTCAGAAGGGCAAGCCGTTTTCCTGCGTGTATCTGTAATCATTGTAATCTTCCATATTCCCTGCACTTTCATTAACTGGAAACTATTGACACCACAATGGCTGAATTTACCTTCAAAATAAAATTCATAAGGTGTCCAGACAGAAGCAATGCCATCATCCACAAGACATTGCCAACCGATCAACCGCTCTTCCATATCCGCTTCTCCCATGATACCTACTCCACGAAGGAAATCACTGAGTGGTTCTCCCTTTGCCCTAGGATGCCCTTTAGAATCAAAAGAATAAGTCATAAGATTCGCACCTGGAGTAAAGCACGTACGCATCTGCGCAGTATCAGCCTTATACATCGAGGTAAACATCTTGTCTATGGTTGCATGGATCTCTGCTTCCTGAGAAGTGAGAGACGCTAAGACTGAGAAGAAGCAAAAAAGGAGTGTGGTAATATGTTTCATGTGACGAAGATAAAATGCTGGTGGGTGACAGGGAGGAATAATTCGACGATGGAGCATAGAGCATAGAGCATAGAGCAGAGGGCAGTGGGCCGGATCAATTAGATAATCAATAATCTTTGAAAACCTGAAAATCATTGCCCCATAGGGGCTAAAGCTTGGTAGCCACGTGGGCGTTAACCCACGTTGGGGATTCGTTGCAAAACCTCGGGGATGGTAGAGGGCATTGAAAAGGAAGTAGAGACGCGATTAATCGCGTCTCTACTTCCTTTTCAATGTTAAAATGTTAGGGAGGGGATCCGTTGCAAAACCTCGGGGATGGAGGCCCCGGCATAAGTGACCTGGTGGTGAACTGCTACTGGCCAGGGATCTAAGACCTTAAGACCGATATAGGCTTCAATACGTTCTTTTGAGATGGAACTGATTTCCTCTAATTGCTCCCAGATATCGTCCGGCCACTGGATGTCTTCCCGGATATAACAGATAGCATAGCTTTCGGCCATCGCATGCAAGGCAATGTTATACATACCCTTTTCCATATGGCCTTTAATGAGATGTGGGACTGAGATGATGACGGTGCCATCCTGTTCTTCGACCTCAACAATATGGGCATCATCCGGCTGGTGTGGAGAAAGGAAAGGATGATGGTAAAACACAATCCTGTCCATGCCTTCGTAAAGAAACTTTTCCTGATGCATAGAAAGAAGTATGGCGTACCAGGCTAGGATAAACTTCACGTCCTCGGGGGCATCCTGTTCGTTTTTGTTGTGGAAATCCTTTTTGAGCACCCATCTTTTTATCCGGTCTTCAGCCATATGCTGGTGGACCTCAGGCATAGCCGCAAACCTTGAAGCAGTCACGGTCAACATTTTATGCATATCACTATCCAGTCGTTGAGGCACCCCCCTGATCATCAACTGATCTATCTGATATTGAAAGATATATGTTCCCACGAGGACCAGGATGCTCAGGATCATCAAATACAGCATATCATTTCTGTCCTTGATGAAAATAAAATAAGCACTAACTAAAATGCCAACACCAGCGAGAACCATTAGTCTGCGAGCCATACCTGGGTCAAAATTATCCCCAAGAATACCTAATTAGTATGGAAAATGCTACTTTTGCCTCCCCTCGCAACGCAAGTTGCCTGAATGGTGAGGGTACCTTAGCTCAGATGGTAGAGCAACGGACTGAAAATCCGTGTGTCCCTGGTTCGATTCCTGGAGGTACCACTTTAAAAAAGAAAAGCCCACTGACGTGGGCTTTTCTTTTTATTTCAATTTGGCATAAAGCTTTTCAGCTAGCTCTTTCATCCTTTCCTGCGGAAATTCAGGCCTAGGATTAGTGAATGAAAGGTCACCAATGGATTGCATAGGTATCAGGTGAATATGGGCATGTGGCACTTCGAGCCCGGCGACCATTACTCCGATCCTAAGGCATTTCACTTCTTGTTCTAACACCTTTGCCACACGCTTAGCAAAGACATGCAGATGAGAAAGGTATTCATCGTCCATGTCGAAAATGTAATCGACCTCGGTCTTAGGCACAACTAAGGTGTGTCCAAAGACTACCGGGCGGATATCAAGGAATGCGAGGCAACGATCATCTTCAGCCACTTTGTGGCAGGGGATTTCCCCTGAGATGATCTTGGAAAAAATCGTAGGCATGAGAGAAAATTAGAAAAAGATGTCGAGAATTTCGAAATCCATTTCACCACCTGGTGTTCTGACGGTTGCAATATCTCCGATCTTCTTGCCGAGTAGGCCGCTGCCGATCGGGCTGCTCACCGATATTTTACCAAGCTTGAGATTAGCTTCAGTCTCTGAGACGAGGTGATAGACAACCTCTGCTTTGGTCTTTGTATTCCTGATTTTAACCTTGGCGAGTACAGTTACTTTCGAAGTATCCAATTGGGATTCACTGATCACACGGGCTGCAGAAAGGACTTTTTCCATCTCAGAAATCTTGAGTTCGAGCATGCCTTGTGCTTCTTTGGCGGCATCATATTCCGCATTTTCAGACAAATCGCCCTTGTCCCTGGCTTCTGCAATAGCCTTGGATGCTTCCTGACGGCCAGTAGTACGAAGCTCTTCGAGATCTTCCTTAAGGCGGTTAAAGCCTTCCTGAGTCATGTATTGGATGTCACTCATGGTCCTGAAAAAGTTAAATAGCGGTGTGGTGTCTGGCTTCCTGTCCGGCTGCAGCCTGCAGCCTGTGGATGGTAGCGTAAAGTCCGACGCTGATGAAAGGTTTAGTTTTTGGCTTAGACGAAAAAAACGTTCTCACTGGGTACCCAGTGAGAACGTTTAATTTTCTGCAGGGCAAAGATATGGAATTATCTACCCTGTGTCAAGTCTTTACATTTTATAGCGAAGGCTGAAATTATGCGTTCCTTCGAATGGATTTGTGGCCAGGTAAGCATAGTCTACAGCAAATTTGCCCTGGGAGTCTTTCTTTAAAGGCACCTCAATGGTAACCCCGGCGCAAAGTCCGGTATATACATTGTGATCAGGATCATCCGGAGATAGACCGAGATCTGAACGGTAACCTATCCTTGCCATAAACATTTCCCTATAGGCATATTCAGCTCCAATCCCAATTTGGTCAACCGAAAAACTGTTAGCTGTGAAATTTCCCACGGCTGTAATCCGGTTTTTATCGCCAACATAAAAGTCGTTGGACAATCCGATATTAAGCATAGAGGGTAATTCAAAGCCTGCAGCCCGCTGATCAACTGTGATTGGATATTGTCCATTGCCTGGATCAGGAGTTGGAAAGGATAAACCTTCACCGCTGAATTTCATCGGAGATCCCATGTTACGAAGGGACACGCCGAATTTGAAGTTGTCCTTTTCTCCAGTGACATATTGAACACCTGCGTCCATACATAAACCGAATGCAGATACATCAGCTATACTTTCAGAAATCCCGCGTAACAAAATACCGACAGACACTTTTTTATCAAAGGTGTAACTGTAAGATAGTGCAAGGTTAAAAAAGTTAGGACTGAAAGTAGCTCCGGTTCCTTCAGGGGAACCAGTTGTAGTAACCTTTATATCGCCAAAATCCATTGCTGTCAGCGATAATCCTAAAGCACCTGCTTCACCCATCTTCGTAGCAAAACCAAGACTGTTGAGTGTAATACCTGTGCCTTCAAAAAGGCGAGCATGTCCAATGACAAACTCACTTTTTCCCATTCTGGATAAGCCGGCAATATTGATCTGCATGGCTTCTACACCTGAGGCCATAGAGGTGGTCATGGCGTGAAGACCAGCATTCCTGGCCCATGGATTGAGGAGTAACTCATATCCGCCTGCTTCCCCCTGGCGATCAGGATTCCCTGCAAACATCAATACGGGGCACATGGCAAACATGACAATCCAAACTTTTATTAAATGTCTTTTCATACTTTCCTTTCTTTCGGCATAGCTGGTTTAAAAAAGTAATTTGTCTTTTGTTGTTTTGATATTATAGCCCGCTTGGGTCAAATTGCCTGGCTACGCCAAACCATTTAATAACTCTTTCACCAAGTCCAGGAGCATTCACATGGATCAGGTAAACCCCGCTGGCAATTGGAATGCCTGCATAATTTTTCAGGTTCCATTCGAGATCAGGTATAATTTGATTGACCGCAACGGGTGGATTATTTCTCGGCGGAGAATTTGGTTTCCCTTCTTCATTCCTATTGTATTGGCGGATAAATCTACCGTCCAAAGAATAAATGGTCACCACACATTCTGCAGGGAGATTGGTAATCTTAACCGTATTATCATATGAAGAAGCTTCATAGGAACTATACGCCAGATATGGGTTTGGAACAACATTGATAGAGTCAAGTGCTGAAGGGACTTCCGCATCTGCAAGTGGTTCCGGAGTTACACCTTTGAATTCGACTCTGTATGCAGGATAATCATTGAAGTTACCATTACCTGTTGCCTTTTGATATGGATTATCAACCCTTAGCTTGATAATGACATCATTTGGAATAAGTCCTTCATTGAGTGGTAGCAACGAAATAGTCGGATCATCAATCAAAAGTGGAATTGCACACCATGTTACTTTGGCCAGCGCTCTAGGCTTTAATGGGCCTGTTGGCCTGTCGATAGCATTTCGTAAAACCTTACAGCTATCATACTTTTCACGAGTGACATATACAAATTGCTGACCACCTAGATATAAATCAATAAGTGTCGGATTATCGACTTGACTTGCTAAGAATTGAGACGTTGGGTTCCAGACCATATCATGTGCCGCATTTCCGAGACCGAAATTTTCAGCGACAAAATCACGATACACACTATTCTCACCAAAGAAGATATTCACCCGTTCACCTGTTTCAACATCGATCGCATATCCTGGGAACCAACCCATACCTGTCAATGGATTGCCACTTGCATCTAATGCTCCATCCGGATCCGGGAAACCATCACCATCATTATCTTTCTTTCCAACAGAAGGTTTTGCCCGGGAGGTAAAGCTTTTCTTATTGCCTTCTGTCTCTAAAGCAAGTGCAGGCTTGTCATCTTCATAATAATATTGATTTGCCGATTCTACAACAAGACATCTGCTCCATTTTGTCGTATCTGATGTCAGGAATATATCTACATTATTGAGGTTTTCTAATGCCCCTCCGAATGTTGGATTCTGCACGCCAGAGCCAGATGGATCGTGCCATGCAGGTGTGATATTCCATCCGGCAGGATTTTCAGCGGGTTCTGCAAAGGTATAATCCGTCAAGAAAAATGGTACCCATGGAGAGAAGGTAGAAAATGCACGTTCTGGATCAAATTCGAAATTTGGATACTCCGGAAGCTCTGTTTGAAGAAAGTTAAAAATTGGAGAACCTCCGAAATCATCTCCTATAAAAGCGAGCCATTGAGGTTTTTGAGGATCCAGATAATCCAATGTGTATCCAATCGTACCATTGATTTCATCCTTGGCATCACCGACATCTTCCGATTGCCCGATGAAAACTGAAATTCCAAGCTCAGCAATCAATTGTTCATTCAATTGAGCCAAGGGTTTTTCGGATAAATAAAATTCGGATGGGTTGTCTTCTTTATAGAACTTCCATCCTGTACTCAGGGAGAGGGA
>Ga0157380_10003724_pt1 | contig 10486 bp, 9 predicted proteins | sample S35metaG_FD_119757 | JGI IMG/M metagenome (GOLD analysis project Ga0157380, IMG submission 119757) | Switchgrass rhizosphere microbial communities from Kellogg Biological Station, Michigan, USA - S3-5 metaG | ecosystem: Host-associated > Plants > Roots > Rhizosphere > Soil | place: USA: Michigan...
CGGCGTCGAGGTCCAGTTCTCGAGCGGCAACATCGGCGCTGTGCATACCGACGTCGCCGTCTGCCTCTTCCGCATCGCGCAGGAATCGTTGCGTAACGGCATCATGCATGGCGACGCGAAGCACCTCACCGTGCGACTGTCGCGCGAGGGTGATCAGCTGCAGCTCGAAGTGCAGGACGACGGACGCGGGTTCGACATGAGCGCGGTGCAGGGTAACGGCCACGGGCTGGGGTTGGTGATGATGGAAGAACGCGCCAACCTCGTCGGCGGCAGCGCCAAGATCGTCAGTAGAGCCGGCGGCGGCACCACGGTCCGCGTCGTCACCCCGGCGACTCAGGCTGGCACGTGATGATGACTTTGCGTCTGCTCGCGCTGCCGTTCATCGTGACGGCGTCGCTCGATCTGCAAACACCGGCTCCCCGTCCGGCAAACGGCGCCACGGAGCGCATCGTCGGCACATGGCAACTGATCACTCGAACGGTGTCGCGAGCGGATGGAACGACGATCGTCGATCCGGTGCTCGGTGAGAAGCCGGCCGGCCGCCTGGTCTACGATGCGAGCGGCGCGATGATGCTGCAGATGATGCGAACCGGACGAAAGGATGCGATTTCCACGCCGTCCGTTCCGCGAGACAAGACGAATCCGCGAGTGATACTCGGCTACGACTCGTATTTCGGGCGGTACACCGTTGACGAGAAAGCCGGCACGGTCACGCACCACGTAGAGGGATCGTTGTTTCCAGAAGATCTCGGCTCAGACTGGGTTCGCCCGTTTACGCTCGACGGCGACACGCTCACGTTGCGTCTCACATCGGACGACGGCTTGACGCGAGCCCTGGTGTTTCGGCGAATGCGCTGAAACCCTACCTTCCCGCAATGGAAAAGAAAAACGAGTGGCGGTTATCACGGGCATTCCTTGACGCCCCAAAGCCGCCGATGATGAATTGACCACGAGCCTGTAATCGGGAGACTCAACGAAGCCGTCGGAGCTCCACCTCCGACACGATGAATCCGAACCCGGGCCAACCGCCCGACTGGACCGATCGCTCGAACCACCTGCGCGCCTGCGCCTTGTCGCCCCGCACGAGGTACCAATTGCCAAGGCCGTAAGCGAGCGTCGCGACCTGCACTTCGTCCGTATCCGCTGGCGTCAACACGGCGTCCGGACCAATCTCCCCGCGATAGAGCTTGATGCGTTGCGTGTACGCGTTGGTCGCCGGCTTCAAATCCGGGCGCTGGTGATCGAGTTTCCGATCGAGCATCGCCTTCGCTTCCGCCGCGCGGCCGGCTCGGCTCAGCGACATCCACAGCCAGTCAACAGAGCCCTGCAGCTCGCCCGCGTCCGGAGCGATCGGCTGCGCCTTCGCGAACGATGCGGCCGCGTCGGCAAAATCTCCGCGCAGGTACTGGACGACGCCGAGGTGATACCAGATGCCGTAGATCGTGGGATCGATCTTGCCGCCGCGCGTGAGGTCGGCGAACGCGCGATCGAAGTCACGCACGGAAAGATATCGATGCCCGCGCCAGCGGAGGAGCAGCGCATTGTTCGGCTCGATTTCGAGCCCCCGCGTGAACGTCGCGATGGCTTCGCGAAACTGCCGCGCACCGGACTGGGCCACGCCGAGGTCGATGATGCGGGTGATGTTCTTCGGATCGGCGTCGAGCGCCGCTCGCGCGGTCTTCACGGCGTCGGTATCGGGAAGCGATCGATACTCCACACCCTCGGGTGACCGGTATTGCACCGGTTGCGCGCTTGTCTGGAACGCGTCGAGCACGGACCACAGAGTGATCGTCGCGACGATGAACGTCATTGCGGCACGGTGAATGTCTCGGTGGGGCATAGCCCGGATTCTACGCCTTATTCGCACCTGAACGTTTCCAGTGGATCGACTCGCGCCGCCCTCATTGCCGGCGCAGCGGTTGCGATCACCGCGGTCAACGCGACACCGACGATGACGAATCCATACGTCAGCGGATCGAGGGGCTGGACGCCGAACAAGAACGTCGACATCGACCGCGACAGTAAGGCAGCAGCCGCGAGGCCGACCAACGCCCCAGCGGCGATCACGCGACCAGCGCTGCCGAGCACCAGGGCGAGCACATTGGCCGTCGTCGCGCCCAGCGCGATCCGCATGGCGAACTCGCGGCTGCGCTGCTGAACGGAATACATGACGACGCCGAACACGCCGACCATGGCAAGCAGCAGCGCAAGCGCGGCAAACGTTGCCGCAATTTGCGCTCGGAATCGATAGCGCGCCGTCGATTCGCGCGCGAGATCATCGAGCGTTCTGGCTCGCCTGACCGGTACGTTCGGGTCCTGGCGCGCGGCGGCCGCTTGAATCGCCGGGACAAAGGCGGCTGCCTGGCCTGCCGCGGGCCGCACCACGAGAAACACATCGCTAAACGGGACTTGCGCCAGGGGGACATAGACCTGGAGAAAATCCTCCAGCTCGTCAGGGCGGCCCTTGATTTGTTTCGCGACTCCGACGATTTCTCGCACCGCGGGTGTCGTGCCCAGGAACCTGGGCTGAATGGACACGCGCTCGCCAATCGGATTTCGGCCCTGCAGATGACGACGCGCAAAAGCCTCGTTGACGATACAGACGGGCGTGGTCTGTCGTGTATCGCGATCCGTGAATTCGCGGCCGGCGACAATTGGAAGATCGACCGCTCGAAAGTAGCCGTGACTTGCGATTGCATAATCGGCCCTCGGCCGGTCGGCAACCTCCACCGGAGCCTCGCCGACGATTTCAAACGGCCATCGACCGAGTTCGGTGCTCCCCCATGGAAGACTACTGGACCAACCGACGCTGCCGACACCAGGAATCGCTCTCACTTCCCGCTCCACGCCGTCGTAGAACTGAAGCAGGGTTTCCCCGTTTGGATAGCGCGTCGACGGAACAGTGAAGTCCATCGTCACGACGTTCTCGCCGTCAGCTCGATACCCGACGTCTGAGTGACCGAGCACGACCATGGTGCGCAGTAGCAAGCCCGCGCCGCACATCAGCAGCACTGCCGCGGCGATCTGTCCGCCGGCCAACACGCTCCGAAAGATCCCCGCACCACTCGTGATCGATCGGCTATCGGCAACCATCGCGTGCATCGGTGACGCGCCCCTCACTTGCCATGCGGGCAGGAGTCCAAAGAGGACGCCAACCGTCATCGCTGCAAAAGCGCAAAACATCATGACGCGGCTATCGAATGTCAATGCAACGGCAGGCGGCAGGAGACCGGGAGGGATCAGCGCGGGCGCCACGTCGAGAATCGCCTTGCCCACGGCCATGCCAAGCGCGCCGCCGAGGGCCGCCAGGACCAGGCTCTCCGTAAGCAGCTGCCTGACAATGCGTGCGTGACCGGCGCCCAAGGCCGAGCGAACGGCAAGCTCGCGGGCGCGCACCTTTGCGCGCGCCAGCAGCAGATTTGCGACATTAGCGCAGCACATCAGGAGTACGAACGCGACGACGGCAAGAAGAAAGGCGGACGTGCGCTGCAGCTCATTCCCAACGATGCCGCTCCGCAACGGTTCTAAGGTGACGCCAACACTGTTGCCTGGATCTGGAAACTGCTTCGAGACACGCTCGGTGATCGTCGAGAGATCGGCCTGAGCCGCCGCCAACGTGACGTCGGATTTCAACCGCCCGATGACCTCGAAGAATCGCAGGCCGCGGTCGTTGAATGTGGGAGGTAGCTCGGGTATGAGCGTCCAGATGCCGGCGCGTCGTGAGAACTGAACCTCGCTTGGAACGATGCCGATGACCGTGAAGGGTTCTCCATTCAAGCGAACATCGCGCCCGATCAAAGCTGGGTCCGCGCCAAATCGCGTGCGCCACACTCCCTCGCTGAGCACGACGACGGCGGGCCGTGGCCCCTCATCGCTGGCCAGAAAGGTCCGGCCCGCCACAGGCCTCACGGCGAGCACATCGAAGAAGCTCGAGGTGACACTCTGGCGCTCCACGCTTTCGCCCGAGCCGTTTGGACCGCTCAGCATCGGTCCGCCGCCGAGGCCGGTCGAAATCGCCGCCAACTTGTCGAAGGTGTGATTCTGATCGCTCCAGTCTTGCAAGGTCAGCGGCGACACCGCCATTCGTGGCCGCGTGGCGCTGCGCTCCGATGCCATGACGAGGCGATCAGGATCCGGATACGGCAGCGGCCGCATGAGGGTTGCGTCGGCGAGCGCGAACATCGCGCTGTTGGCGCCGATGCCGAGCGCCAGGGTCGCTGCCGCGACCACGGTGAACGAGGGCGAGCGCCGCATCTGACGAATCGCGAATCGCACGTCGGCGTGGAATTCCTCGAGCCAGCGAAAACGCCATTCGTCGCGCGACCGTTGCTGCAGGCTTGGCACGTTGCCGAACTGGCGGAGCGCGCTGGAGCGCGCTTCCGCTGCCGACATGCCCGCATCGCGATTCGCTGCGATCAGTCTTTCCAGGTGGGAGCGCATTTCCTCAGCCATGTCGGCATCCCGATCATGGCGGCGCCACAGCCCGAGCACTTTGAACCAGAACTGCCTGAACCAGTCCATGATTTGTCCGCCTTACTCGTGTTGCATGACCCGGGCGACCAACGCCGCGAGCTTGTCCCAACTTTCCTGCTGCGCTTCCAACTGCTTCCGCCCGACCTTCGTCAGCCGGTAGTACTTGGCGCGGCGATTGTTCTCGGAGGACGCCCATTCCGATTGAATCCAGCCCTTGGCTTCCATCCGGTACAACGCCGGGTACAAGGTGCCCTCCTGCAATTGCAGGGCGTCCTGCGAGATGATTGTGAGTCGCTGGGCGATCCCCCAGCCATGCATTTCGCCGCCAGTCAGAACGCGGAGCACCAGCAGATCCAGCGTTCCCTGCGGCAGGTCAATTTTCGACATGACACTTCCTTCGACGAGTGTGCTTCCTCAGAAGTTCTAGGGAAGCCTACCTTAGAAGGTCAAGGGGAAGCAAGCCCTGGCTATGGCTTGCCGATACGCCGTAGCCGCGCGCGATTCGCCTCGCGATCGCGAGCCTGCCGGCCCGGGATCGGCTGGAAGACGCGGTCGGCCGCGCGCATCAGCGCTTCCGCTTCGTCGTCACGGTGTTGTGCGGCCAACGACGCGCCGAGCAACGCTTGCACCTCTGCGATCCGCCAGTGCCCCGCCGGGTAGGTTCGCTGCCGCAGCTCCAGCGCACGCCGCAACATCACTTCAACATCGGCGGCGTTGCCACGAGCGATGTGGACGCGCGCCAAATCGACAGTCATGTTCACGACGCGCGGATTATCGGCGCCAAGCGCGGAGGTCACGACGCGGTAGGCGTCGCTCAACAGCGACTCCGCTTCTTGATGCCGGCCCTGCATCTCCAACGTGGCCGCGAGGGACTGGACCGCAAACGCCGACTCCGGATTCCCAGGCCCGAAAATTCGTTGCCGGACGACGAGGGCCTCGCGCTGCAGTTGTTCCGCGCCGGCGAGATCACCTTTGGCCGCCAGGACGTTGCCAACAGAGTTTTTCGAAGACGCGGTATTCGGATGCTCGATGCCCAGCACCCGCTCGTTGGTGACGAGACTCTCGCGGAACATCCGCTCCGCCTCGGCGATCTCGCCGCGGTCCATCAGCAGCAGGCCAAGGTCACTCTTGTTGGTCGCGGTTTCCCGATGTTGATCGCCGAAGATCTTCATGCGAATGGCCAGCGCGTCGCGCGTCGCCTTTTCGGATTCGTCGAGCCGGCCGAGATCGCGCAGCGTACGGCCGTATTCGCTGAGCGTCACCCCGACATCCTTGTCGTCGTCGCTACCAACCAGCGCCCGCCGCATCGCCAGGCTTTCGGTCAGCAGCGGCACCGACGCGGCAAAGTTGCCGAGCCGCCGCTGCAGCACGCCGAGATCGTTCAGCGTCTGCGCCACTCGCGCATCGGGCAGGCGGAATGAGCGGCGGCCAATCTCGAGCGCGCTCTCGAGCAGCGGCGCCGCCTTGTCGATCAGGCCAAGGCGCTCATAGGTGCGGCCGATCACCGTCAGCATTTCCGCCTGCACTTCAGGCTGCTCGTTCAGTTCGTTGGCAATGCGGTTGGCCAGCGTGTCGAGTAACCCCCTCGCGCTCGGAGTCGCGACGCCATCAGACGATGGGTCGGGATCGCGATATGGGTCGGCGCTGAGCAGGACGCTCCTCAGCAGCTCGCTGACTTCCGACGCCTTCTCCGCCTGCAGCCGGGCGCGATCGCGTTCGGCGGCCAGTTGCATCGTGTAGAACGTCACGATCAACACGATGGCGGTGAAGATGGCGCTCGTGGCGGCGAGGCCGCGGCGATGCCGGCGCACGAATTTCCTGGTGCGATAGCGGACGGTGTCTGGCCGGGCGGCGATCGGCTGATCGGCAAGGTAGCGGCGCAGGTCGTCGGCCATCTCCGCGACCGATCCGTATCGCTCCCCCGGCGATTTCTTCAGACTCTTGTGAAGAATCGTTTCCAGCTCGCGGCCAAGCGCGCGGCCCAGCCGGTCGGGCGTGGTCGCGCGGTGGGCGGCGACGAGGCTGCGCGATTCCAGCGGTGCTTTCAGAAACGCCGCACTGAGCGGCAACGGTTCCTGATCGACGATCGCGCGCGTGAAGTCCTTGGACGTCTTGACGGCGGCGCCGTAGGGATGCTGTCCGCTCAGCAGCTCGTACAGCAGCACGCCGAGCGAGTAGACGTCGGTGCCGATCGTGATCGGCTCGCCCGCGACCTGCTCGGGCGCCGCATACTTCGGGGTCAACGCCGCGCCCGAGTCCTGCGTCAGCCGCGACACCGCGGTGTCTTCCATCAGCTTCGCGATGCTGAAGTCGAGCAGCTTGACGCTGCCGGCCTGGGTGACCAGGACATTCGACGGCTTCAGATCGCGGTGCACGATCAAGTTGGCGTGCGCGTGTGAGACCGCCGACAGCACGTCAAGAAACAGACGGATGCGGCGCTCGATCGAGAGCCGCCACTCGTCGCAATAGACGTCGAGATGCTGGCCGTCAACGAGCTCGAGCACCAGGTATGGCTGCCCCGTATTCGAGACGCCGGCATCGATCAGGCGGGCGATGTGGGGATGGCCGAGCCGCGCGAGGATGACGCCTTCGCGGCGGAATCGCTCCTCCCCTCCCCTGCCGACCAACGCGGCATTCAGCAACTTGATCGCGACTTGTCCTTCGTAGCGGCCGTCGCTGCGCCGGCCCAGCCACACGCTGCCCATCCCGCCGTCGCCGATCCGTGAAATCAGCGTGTAGGCGCCAATGATGACGCCGCTCAGCGACGCATCGGTTTCGCTCATTGGCGACGCGTCGAGAAACCCTTGCGTGCGCAGCTGCCGATGGTCCGCCAGCAGAGCGACCAGCTCCGCTGCCGACTCCGGATCGGTCGCGGCCAGTTCCTTCAGCCAGGCGTCGCGCTCGACCTGAGACAGATCGAGTGCGCGGTCAAGGTGCGCGCTGATCTTCAACCAGCGCTGGGTGTCGCTCGGCGATTGTGCCATCTCTACAACGTGCGTTTGAGGCGCCGGAACAGGAAGATGCGCGCCTTCTCCCAGTCCCGCTGGACGGTCCGTTCGGTCACTCCCAGCATGTCGGCAATCTCGATAAAAGAAAACCCGCAGAAAAATTTCAGATCGACCACGCGGACCAGCCGTTCGTCGACGGTGCCGAGCTCATCGAGCACGTCGCTGATGCGCGTCAATTCATCGGCGCTGGTCAGGGGATCGGCGACATCCGTGCTGATCGACGTGATCTCGAAGTGTCCGCCGCGCTTTTGCGCCTGCCGGGTGCGCGCGTAATCGATGATCAAGCGGCGCATCACCTTGCACGCATATCCCATGTAGCGATTGCGATCGGGGAAGGTAATGCCTTCGCGCTGCGAGATGTTCACGTACGCATCGTGCAGGAGCTCCGTCGCGCTCAGCGTCACACCGCCACCGCGCCTGGCCAGCTCGCGGCGCGCCATGCGGTGCAGCTCCTCATAAAGGGCTGTGAACACCGCGTCCGCGGCGGCGCGATCGCCGCCTTCCGCTATCGCCAGGAGGGCCGTAATGCTTTCGGTCACGGGCCGTTCGACAGTATAGCCAGTCGAACGGCCCATCACCGCGGTGAGACTCACTTGCGGATGCCCACGGTCAGCCAATACTCGCGCGGCACGCAGATGCCGAGCGCCGTGGGGAAACCGGCATGGAATGCGACGAAGTCGGCGCGAAACGCCTGGCGCCGGGACGGATCGAGGCTTTCGGCGAGCGTCTTGGTCGGCCCGTAGCTGGTCGAAAACGTTTCCCAGGCCGCGTCGGCGCTGGGTTCGCGGTAGTACGACACCGCGCGCTCGAACTTCAGCTCGAAGTCGCGGCCAAGGAGCTGCCGGATGCGATCGGTGTTGCCCCACTCGAACGGGGACGGCGGCGCCGGCGCCGCCGGCGGCGGCATGTAGGCCTTCATGACCTGGAACATCTTGAACAGGTTCCCGTCCGAGGTCCAGGTGGTCAGCGCGATGCGGCCGCCGGGCCGCACCACCCGTGCCAGCTCCGCGGCAGCGGCCTCGGGCCGGCTGGCGAACATCACCCCGCACGTCGACACGATCGCATCGAAGCTCGCATCTTCGAACGGCAGGCTCTCGGCGTCGCCCGGCATGTACTTGATCGACAGCCGCTCGGCCACCGCCTGGCGCTCGGCCGATTCGAGGAGTCCGGCCGCGATGTCGACGCCGGTGACCTTCGCGCCGCGCCGCGCGACCACTCGAGATGTCCAGCCCGTGCCGGTCGCGAGATCGAGGATGTTCTCACCAGGACGCGGGTTCAAGCGCAGCACGCAGTGCTCGATGGAATCGGCGATGCCGCGGCTCACCTGGTTGTAGTTATCGCCACCCGCACTCCATACCTTTGACGGGCGCTCGTTGTGTGGCTCGATGAATGTCATCATCTCGTTGAAGTTGATCATGGCTTCTTCTCCGCGCGGTAAAAGATGTAGTCGGTCTCGTACGGAACCAGCGCGATTGCGCCGGGCGTGCTGCACGCGCCTGCCGGGGCGACGCCGCCCAGCGTGTTGACGCGCTGAATGAACGTGGTCTGCGCCAGCAGGCCTCCGCCGATCGTGCCTTCGACGGTGCCGACCTTCTTGAGCAACAGCCATGGAATCGCATCGGGTGCGGGTGACTCTTCAATCTTGAGCGCCCACACGGCGCTGCCATCGTGCGAGTGCTGCCACGTGGCGCGCGGCGTGCCCTGCTCCTCGGGGTTCGGGCTCAGGAAGTGCGTGGCAATCTGGAACGGAATGTTGCCCGGATAGAGCGTCGCCTGGGGGCCGAACAACTTCCATGCCCCGCTCGACAGGCAGTAGTAGTTCTGCGTGCCGTAGGCACGCGTCTGGAGGTAGGGGATGTTGCCTTCCTCCACGTTGAGTTTCGAGGGAACAGCGGGAACGTCAATCGGCCCGCCGTATTGCGCTGACGCCGCGCCAGGCAGCGCCAGTGCAAGGACGAGCACACCACTTGCGAATAAGGAACGATGAGTCATTTGCGTTATCTCCATAAAAAAGAACCGTCTAATGGAGATAACGGGAACGGCAGGGAATAGACGACATCCCCTCGAAACAGACTAGAATCAGCCTCCCCCTGGAGGCGTCAATGAACTTCGATTCTCGCGCGTGGGCCGGCCGTCTGGTGACGCTGGTGGCATTCGCCCTCGTCGCCGTTGTCGTCGTGAATACCCAACAGACTCAGCGACAGGATTCGCTGCCGGCTTTCTTGTTTTCAGTAGAAATTGGCGGGCTGAACACCGGGGGGTTCCGGTCCGTCGGCGGTCTGAAGGCCGAGACCGAGGTCATCGAGTTCAGGGAAGGCGGCGATGCCGGCGCTATTCGCAAGATGCCCGGCATCACGCGATACGCAAATATCCGGCTGACCCGCGGCTTCACGGGTGACCGCACCTTATACGACTGGTTCACGAACCTTCAAAAAACAAATCCGACTAAAGTCGGCGGACGCATCCTCATGTTCGACCGTCATGGCGTGCGGGTCGCCGCATGGAAGTTCAGCAACGGCTTCCCCGTGAAGTGGGAGGGCCCCGACTTCGACGCGTCGGGGAACGAGGTCGCGATTGAAACCATTGAGATTGCGCATGAAGGGCTGTCTATTGACGACGAGGACTGACGCCGACCTCGGAGGTCTACCTTCGCGCTGCGCTTCGGTGGACACTCTTCGCTTGGCTTGCCAACCGTCGAATCTCGGAGCGTCCACCAGGAAGGGACGGGAATACGCGGAGGCGTGCGAAGGCTATTACCTCGCCCCAACCATAATCTTCACATCGATGACCTTCCTGGCCGCGTCGATCGCCGGTTCCAGCGTCAGCCGTCGAGTCGACGTGCCGTTCTCTCTCCGGAACTGCTGGATGAACGAGTCGTCGTAGATGTCCCCCGCCTTGAGCGTCCACTTCTTGCGAAGCGCGTCGGCGTCCTGGTCGCCCAGGCCTGTAATGGTGAGCTCGCCCAGACGAAACTGCGAACCCTCTTCGACCGTCACGTCCAACAC
>Ga0157380_10003726_pt1 | contig 10484 bp, 7 predicted proteins | sample S35metaG_FD_119757 | JGI IMG/M metagenome (GOLD analysis project Ga0157380, IMG submission 119757) | Switchgrass rhizosphere microbial communities from Kellogg Biological Station, Michigan, USA - S3-5 metaG | ecosystem: Host-associated > Plants > Roots > Rhizosphere > Soil | place: USA: Michigan...
AATCGCATTCACAGCGCACAGTATTCCAAAGGCAATGGCAGACAACTGCGCTTACGAGTCTCAATTACTGGAGACAAGTGAATTAGTCGCACAAGCTGTCAGCCATGAAGAATGGAAACTAGTATTTCAAAGCCGGAGCGGCCCGCCTGCGCAGCCCTGGCTCGAGCCTGATGTCGGCGATTATTTGAAGGAACTCAAGCTTAATGGTGCCACGGATGTTGTGATCGCTCCAATCGGGTTTGTCTCGGATCACATGGAAGTGGTTTATGATCTCGACACGCAGGCGAGGAGCTTGGCCAATGAGCTGGGTCTCAACATGATTCGGTCGGAAACGGCAGGCACTCATCCGGCATTTGTTCGAATGATTCGTGAATTGATTGTAGAAAGAATGGATAGCCAGTTGGACAACGAATCTGCTTGTGGATTTGAAGGGTGCTGTTCAAAGGGTGAGCTTTCGAGACCAGGTGGGGGCAAGCCTCAAGATTAAGCATCATGCAAGCTAAGCGCATTCTCATTATCGGTGGCGGCGTCACGGGTCTCGCTACCGCCCATCGATTACTGGAATTGCAGAAGGACTCAGATCAAGAGTTCGAAATAACTCTGCTCGAGTCCGATTCTCGACCAGGCGGTGTGCTCCAAACAACGGAACGTGATGGCTTCCTTATCGAGTCGGGGGCTGACTCATTTATTTCAGAAAAGCCCGAAGCCGTAGCGCTCGCTGGGCGCCTGGGAATCGAATCTCGCCTCATTGAGACCAATCCTCAACATCGTCGCAGTTTCATCGTTCGCAACGGGCGACTGATTCCAGTACCTGAAGGATTTCAGTTGTTGGCGCCGACTCGCTTCTGGCCCTTTGTAACGACAGATATTTTTAGTTGGCCGGGCAAGGTAAGAATGGCTTTTGATCTTGTGATCCCGCGTCGTCGCGAGGCGAATGGAAGTGACGATGAAAGCCTGGCCGATTTCGTCCGGCGACGCCTCGGACGTGAGGCTTTCGAACGCATGGCCCAACCAATGATTGGCGGCATCTACACCGCCGACCCGGAGAAACTCAGTTTGCGAGCCACCCTGCCGCGCTTTCTCGACATGGAACGCAGTCATGGCAGCATCATTCGCGCCATGTGGCGCCAGCGTCGCGCTAACACGAGTGGCGTAAGCGGCGCTCGCTATAGTTTGTTTCTTTCGTTCGATCGCGGTATGCAGGTGATGGTCGATGAACTTGCGAAACAAGTTGGGTCACTGGCTCGGATGGAAAGCAAAGTTCAGTCGCTTCGATTCGACCAAGACCATCATGAGTGGAGCGTCGAGCTAACAAATCAAGCTCGCATCGCCGCAGATTGCATTTGCCTCGCAGTGCCTGCATACGTAGGAGCTTCATTGCTTGCAGGCGTTGATGCGGAACTTGCTCGACTTCTGGGCCAGATATCCTACGCTTCTACGGCTACGATCAATCTCGCTTATCGCCGGTCAGACATCGGCCACGCCCTCGATGGATTTGGTTTTGTGGTGCCTCATATCGAAAGAAAATCAATTCTGGCTTGCTCTTTCAGCAGCGTGAAGTTTGCCAATCGAGCGCCTGAGGATCACGTCTTGTTGCGAGCGTTTGCCGGCGGCGCTTTGCAACCGGAAATCTTCGAGCTCGAAGAGTCAGAGTTGGTGCAGCGAACTTGCGATGATCTCGATGAGCTACTCGGAATTACTGCGCCACCGCTTTTCAGCCTCGTCAAGAAATGGAGACAATCGATGCCGCAATATCACGTGGGCCACTCGAAACTCGTCAGCCAAATTAGGGCGCGCTTGGACACGTTGCCCGGACTTGAACTGGCGGGAAATTCTTACGACGGCGCTGGCATTCCGGACTGCATTCGTAGTGGCGAGGCAGCGGCAGCCAGGCTTGTGCTGCAGGCTGCCAGCCTGCAGTCTGCAGCCAACAACTGATGTTGGACAACCATTCAAGAGTCGGGTGTCTTTAAGGCAGCAACAGGCTGGCAGCCTGTTGTACAATGCGCGCAATGTCTGCTCCTCAAAGTCACATCGAAATTGAGCAACACCTTCGTCAGATGAATGACGAGTGGGTAAAAGCTCTTATTCGTCGAGACGCTGTGACGCTCGACCGGATCATGGCGGATGATTTTGTTTTTCTTTATCCGATGGAGGGCGACGATAAAAGACAGTTCATCGATGATCTTGTTCAAGGCGATTTGAACGTTCAGCAAATCTCACGCTCGAATGTGTACGTGCGCATCTGGGAACAGACCGCGGTAGTAAGCGCGCTCGATTCAGCTCAGTGGTTCTATCAGGGAAGAGACTTTTCAGGAAAATACAAGGTCGTCCAAATCTACGCTAACCGGAACGGCGAGTGGCGTCTGGTAGCGGTCCAGGCCTGTCCCATCACTTAGGCGTTTCAACCAGGCTATCAATCCAACCTTGATTGGTGAGGCGCAACGGTAAAAAGGCTTCGCGCGGGGCAGTAGTCTCCACATGCATGTTGTCGTCGGTATTGATAATCGCTCCCGCAACGGCTGGGGCTAGTCGAGCTTCGTCACATACATACCACGCGCGAACATCAGCCTCGGTCTTGATACCCACTCGTCCCAGCTCAGCCGCAACTCGAGAGTCTTGCATTCTCTCTGCGATGCGATCCAATGTCAGAGGCGATTGACTGCCGACGAGTATTAGATCTTTCCCTTTAGCCTCGCCACCAACTCGAAAGACCATCACGCGGGGAAAGACTTGGTGGAATGTTGCTAGCACAGAACGTAAGTTTTCGTTCGATAGTTGGTAGACCTGCAACCACTGCACGAAGACACCGCCATCGTTGAGGCGATGACGCCCCAGATGAAAGAACTCCTCGGTGAACAGATTGGCGACTCCGGGAACCCACGGATGGCTCGGCTCGCTCATAATCAAGTCGTATCTTGCCGGATTGCCGCGCAGATAAGTGCGAGCGTCATCAATCACTAGGTGCAGCCGCGGATCATTGAGCGGATGATTATTGACGTGATCAAAAAAGTGGGAAGCTTTGACGGTTGCGGGTTCCAACTCTACACACGTAACCGATTCAATCGGAGACTGTAGAATTGCTCCGGCACTCACTCCCGAGGCAAACCCAACAATCAATCCATTCCTGATCGACGGAGCGACCAGCAGTGGTATCTGCGCCAGCATCACCTGGGTGGACATGTCTTCGCCGTCAGAAGCGTTGGTTCGGCCATTAATCGCCAGCGCGGTTGTTCCCCAATCTCTTCGTACCGACACCGTAGAGGTGGGGCCTTCTTCGTAAAGCAGCAAGTCGTGTTGCTGTGGTCCGGTTCGCGCTGGTTCCTTTTCAGTCGAAGTTTCCCGCGACTTTGCCAACACGCGCACCAGACTGTCGTATGCGCCGATTGAAAGTTCAGACAAATTCAGCTTCGGCGCCGCAAGGAATGAAATCACCACGATGATTACTGTCGCGCCGGCCGCGAGAGCTCTAAAGACATCGCGATCGCGTGCTGTGTCTCTGGCTGAAAATGCTATTCCCGCAATCACAAAGGAGAGAGCTGCGGCAAACATTACGGTAAACCTCGTGCCCACGCGTGGAATAAACAGGAAGCCGGCGAGGAACGCCCCAGCAATTGCACCGAGAGTGTTTACAGCATAGCTGCGGCCAACGTACTTCACTGATAATTCTGAACTCTTGCGGCCGGCCCATACCAGCACAATCGGCATCACGGTTCCCATCAAGAAAGCCGGAAACAAGATCAAGAGTGCCGCACAAATAATCTGCAGCGTGAGTAAACCACGCCAAGTACCAACATTCGACCTCAGTCCCAATGTCACCAGTAGCCCAGGCATTTGGTTGGTCATCCAAAGGCTGAGCAACAGCGCTACACCAGTGCCAAGCTCGACCTTGAAAAGCGTGCTACGCAGATCTTTGGTGCGAACCCTACGTCCAATCTCATACGCTCCGAGTGAGAGGCCGATCAAAAAAAGCGCAACGACAATGCTGAACGCATAGGTACTGGAACCTATAACCATGGTAAGCACACGGGTCCACGCGACCTGAGTACTTATAGTCACGAAGCCGGAAACAAATGCGCAGGAAAGCCAAAATGAATTCGCACCTTTAACCTCCTCAATCGGCTGGGCGCTTTCCGAATGAACTAAGGCGTCGTCGTTTGCGGCGGGCGCGCCCGAATCTTTTCCGCGGTCCAATACCACCGCCACCAATCCAATGACGATGTTAGTAACTGCGGCTACGAGAATTGTCTTCAGCAGACCCAGCTTGGGAAGCAGAAAAAACCCTGCGATGATCGTTCCAAAAATCGCGCCCCCGAGGTTATAGGTATAGAGCCGAGTGATTGAAGTAGAACTGTAGGCCCTGGTCCGAACCAGAACGGCTGCAAGCACTGGTAACGTCGCTCCCATCAACATTGTGGGGATCAGAAGGGTTAGTCCCGAAAGTACAAATCGCCAGAGACTGAAAACATAGAAATTCGGGTGGACTTGCTGCCAGAGAAGTGCGTAAACATGGTCTACCAAACGGAACAACCACGGCACCAACATCGCATAGACCGCGATCGCAATTTCAATTAAGCCGTACACTCGCAAAGGACGGCGAAGCCGCGCTGCCATTCGACCGGCAAGCGCACTGCCGAGCGCAAGCCCACCCATAAACGAAGCGAGTACGGTACTAACCGCCAGAGTCGTGGCGCCGAAGACCAAGCCCAGCATGCGGGCCCACAAGACTTCATAGATGAGGCCGGTCATCCCGGACAAAACAAAGCAGACGGCCACCGCCTTGACGCTCGCCGGAGAATATCTAAATGAGTGAGGTAGGGGCGTCGCTTCTTGATCGATCATTATTGTTTTTTGAGACGAAGTGGATTTCTTACAGATAGATCACGTGCGAGTTGCGCCAGACTCGGGCTGGTATTGAGCCGGGGGTTGCCGCGGTAACTAGAATTCCGAAGTCCCCGATCGCTGAAGGTTCATTAACCTCTTCCAGGTGCGTCGATATTCGATCTTTGCTCGCGTCAGGAGCAGCGAGGGCCAGACGACGCAAACAGTCATAAAGATGCTCGAGGCCCGAGCCAAAACGTCCTATCTCTGAGCCAACCACCAGCCTTACTTCCGCGCGTTCATCAATAAAATGTTTTACCAGCGAGGCGGCGAGCGTCACGCCGTTCTCAAAAGTCTGTTTCTCTTCTTCTGTTTCTGAATAGAGATTGGTGTCGAGAATTACGCTGATGCGGCGCTCATCTTCCGAGGTGAACTCTCGGACCGTCAAACGACGTGAACGAGCCGTAGCTTTCCAATCAATGTGGCGAAGATCATCTTGCGGTTGGTAATCACGCAGGGAGAAAAGGTCATGGCCCGCCCCGCGTCGTATTGAAGCACTGCGCCCGGCGTTCATCGGCAGCAGGTGAAGCTCATCGCTGATCGGCTCAGGTTTCGGATAAACAATCAAATCGACATTACGCGCTCCCAGGCGGCGACGGCGGCGTATAAAGCCAAAGGGAAATTTCGTCGACAATTCAAACCCGGTGATGAGAACGTGACCTCGTTTTTTAAATAGTTGTTCGACTCGTTGCTCAGCCGCAGCTGCGTGCGGCACGTAAACAAAATAGGCAAGGGTGCGAGTTTGAAAACGTGCCCGTCTCTTCCAGCCGGTGTCTTCAGCGTCTCGCTTCATGTCCACAGGGCCGCGCGCCTGGACTAAAGTAGAAAACGACGGCAACACGTGTTTGTTGTTTCGCAGGGTCACGATCACAGGAGCTTCTTCGCCGGCAAAGATATGATCGGGAAACCGGGCAGAGACGGTGAGCTCACGCAAAGATGCGCGGGCTGACATCCATCCTACGAAAATCGTCGACAACAACACCGAAAACATCAGAAACAAGAGATTGTTTCCAGTATTCCAGGCGGCAAAACCCACCACGGCGACCAGAATCAGGAAAATTCCTCCACCAGTCGTGAATTCAACTGGCAGCTCGAGACGACCAAGCTCGAGCCGCGCTGAACGAGCCAGCGGCGGCACGATGAAGATGACAATGAGCCCAGCGATTATTAAGGAAAGGACTGCTGCGGCAGCTGCGAGTCCAGCGTTCTCCGTTCGTCTTGCCAGCACTGAGACCAGCGCTGTAAGAAGTCCGGCGAGAACCAACAGGGTTCCGAGAATGGCGTTGCGCCATTGGGCGACAAAACTCAATTTGTCGTTGGCCTGTGGTGATGCAGATTGGGGATCAGCGACAAACTGAAGTTTGTCGGACATGAATTCATCCCTCTCAGAGCGGCACGCTCACGGTCTTGATAATCTCGGTGAGGACAGCTTCGGCTTCTTCACTGCGGCGAAGTGAGGATGAAAATCTCGAGCTCACGAGAATGCGATGCGCGAACACCGGGAGCACCAGTCTCTTGATATCGTCGGGGATGCAATACGATCGATCTTCAGTCAAAGCCAGGGCCTGCGCGGCGCGGAAAAGGGATAGCGTGCCGCGAGGGCTGACTCCAAGGTCCAGCATTTCTGAATCACGCGTTGCGCTGACGATGCGCATTAGATATTCGACCAGGGCATCGTCAACGGTCACACTGGAAACCACCTCTTGCAATTCCAGCACATCACCATCTGTCAGCACCGGCTCAAGAGATTCCAACGGATCTACGAACTCTCGATCCCGGAGCATCTGCGTTTCAGCTGAGGTTTCGGGATAGCCAATGCGCAGACGCAGCATGAACCGGTCGAGCTGAGATTCCGGCAACGGATAAGTGCCGTGATGCTCAATTGGATTCTGGGTCGCGAGCACGATAAACAGCGGCGGCAAGCGATGGGTAACGCCCTCGATAGTAACCTGCCGCTCAGCCATGGCTTCGAGAAGCGCTGATTGTGTCTTGGGTGTGGTGCGGTTGATTTCGTCCGCCAGCACCACATTCGCAAACACCGGTCCGGGCTTCCATTCAAAGACGCCTGTGTGCTGGTTGTAAATCGATAGACCCATCACATCGGAGGGCAGCAGGTCTGACGTGAACTGAATCCGCTGGAAATTGCAGTCGAGAGCGCGCGCCAGGGCGTGCGCGAGAGTGGTCTTGCCCACTCCCGGAACGTCTTCGACCAACAAGTGTCCGCCGGCCAAGAGTGTGACAATGGCCAGTCGCACCGCTTCAGGCTTGCCCTTGATAACGGTCTCGATGGCTTGCTGCAACCGGTCAACCGTTTCAACGGCTCGAGCGGTTACAGTGGCCGAACGGCCTTCGATGGATTCGATATTCCGCATAAAACTTACTCTAACCCGAGTTTCATTCTACATGTTGGCCCGCGGTGCTGCATCTGAAAAGTAAGACGGGCCATGAATGACGGGAGCGCCGCTAATGTTGTAGAATCCAGTCACCACACGGTGTTACCAGAATCCGGGAACAAATGGGTGAGCGGTGCGTGAAATAAAGCTTTGCGAGGAGCATTATGAACAACGATAAAAACAGACGTACCTGCGAACGGGGATTTTCCCTCATTGAGCTCATGATAGTCATCGCGATCATCGGCATTTTGATTGCGGTTGGCGTCACCGGATGGAAGGCAGCTGTCAAACAGGCTAACGAAGCCGCCGCTGTGAAGACTATGCGCACGATTGCTGAACAACAGATGCTCTATTACAACGGCCATAATCGTTCCACTTTCGGCACTTTCGAACAAATGCTCAAGGACGGGATGCTGGATCAGCGTTTTACCGGCACCACTCCAGTTGTGGAAGGTTATGTCTTCAACATGAAGGTAGTTGCCAAGTCCACCAATCAACCTGCCAGCTACACAATTAACGCCGATCCGCAGCAAAGCGAGGGCGTGGGCGCTACCGGGAAGAATCATTTCTACGCCGATTCCAACTCCAGTACCATTCACGTGAACAGCGACCAGCAAGCATCTGCTACTGATCCGCCATTAGGCCAATAGAAGTAGCTTAGACTTCAGCCTGCGCTCGCGTTTTCCTATAGGAACCCCATCGAACGCAGAGACTAAACCTTTGCTAAGTCGGGTGAGCTTCTCGCCTTAATTTCTGGCAACGTACCGCCCAAACTCTAAACATTTGTCTCACTTCACCAAACACAGACTGATGAAGTCTGTGCTACTGCGCGGCTTCTCAACTTGACAAAAACCCAACTGTAACTAAAATGGTTACAGACCGGATGGTCCCGAAGTCGTTTTATGTCAACTAGTAGCCGATTTGCAGTTGGTATCCATGTTCTGACCCTGATGGCCTGGTCAGACGACGAACCGCTGAAATCCGAACAGGTAGCCGAAAGCGTAAACACTAATCCAGTAGTGATTAGGCGCATGTTATGCGAATTAGCCGAGGCAAAACTGGTCGTTTCTCAGCCTGGCTCGATGGGCGGCTCGCGCCTGAGCCGGAAACCAGCCGAAATCACTCTACTTGATGTTTATCGCGCGGTTGAGTGCCCCGGAGTCTTCTCTTTGCATAGGCAACCGGCTAGTCAGCAATGTCCCGTGGGGATGAGCATAGAGTCCGTTCTGGGCTCAGTTTTTGCTGAAACTAATTCGGCGGTCGAACAAGTATTAGCAGGGATAACTATTAAGGATGTGATGCAGCGGCTAAAACCCGCGAACGGCAATGCCCGGAAACATAGCCGAGCGGCCAAGCTCCACGGCGACATAATTCCAGACGGAGCGCAAGGTATGGGAAAACGCATCAGATCGGGAACTATCGCGAAAGAACATTGATGCATCTATGTCATTGAAACTCCGGTAGAGAGTTTGCGAGCGAGAGGCTCTCTCAGGGTTTTAATAAATCTCGCACGAAAGGCGGAGCGAATTGAGTAGGATCAAGAAAGATCAGGATGTCGGCTTAATGAACTCGGGCAAGGACGAATTTGCCAGCCCGAATGAAGAACTTTTGGAAGATGCAATTTCGATAGAAGATATCGATGATGTTCTGCTCAAACTACAGACGGCGGGTATCGTGGGATCGGAGTCCGACGAACCTTTGATTGAGCAGGACTCTGCAGTCAGTGTGTCTGCAGATGAAGGTGACGAGCCCTTAGCGGATGATGTCGAACTGGATCTCTCAGCTGGAGCTTTGGATAAGACATCGGACCCCGTCCGCGTTTACATGCGCGAGATGGGTATTGTTCCGTTGCTAAAACGTGAACAAGAGGTCGCGATCGCCAAACGAATTGAATGGGGACAAAAGCGCGCTCATAAAGCGATTGCGCGATCCCCAATCGCAGTTGTGACCCTGCTGCAGATTGGTGACGAACTCGAAGCGGGCAAGCTCAATATCCGCGACGTAGTCACCTTCTCTGATCAGATGGAGGCTGAGGAACACGAGGACCGGAGCGAAGAGTACCTCGCCTGGACCATCGAAGGCATTCAGAACATTCGCAAACTTTATAAACGAGCTTTGAAAGAGCTGGTGGCGTTGCAGGCTGAGCAGAAAGTGCCGACCGGTCGGGGCGCGAAGAAGATGTCGAAGAAGATGCTGCGCTGCCGGCGGAAGCTCGCCCGAACTCGGCTCGAGATCGTGCAGGAGATGAGCAATCTCCATCTCAAGGAAGCTACCCGCCAGCGTTTGATCGAATCGATCAGCGCGGTACACAAGGAAGTCCGTACGCTTGAGCGTGAGGTTGAGAACTTCAACGAGAAACTGACCAAGAAGCGCATCAAGGCTGACGAGAAGAAAGAATTCAAGCGTCATGTCACTGTAGCGAAACGAAGGTTAAAGGATATCGAGGGCGAACACTACGTGGCGTCGCTTGAAATCAAGCGCTCGTATCAAAACATTGTGGCCGGGGAAGCTCAGGCTGCGCAGGCGAAGCATGAATTGACAGAAGCAAACCTGCGTTTGGTAGTTTCCATCGCCAAGAAGTATCAGAACCGCGGACTTCAATTCCTCGATCTGATTCAGGAAGGTAACCTGGGTCTCATGAAGGGCGTGGACAAGTTTGACTGGAGACGTGGTTACAAATTCTCGACGTACGCAACGTGGTGGATTCGCCAGGCGATTACTCGAGCCATTGCCGACCAGGCGCGCACGATTCGTATTCCGGTGCACATGATCGAGGTCATCAACAAGCTCAAGAATACTTCGCGAGAGTTGGTGAGAGACTTGGGCCGCGAGCCTACCACCGAAGAGATTGCTCGCCGCATGGACACCTCAGTAGAAAAGGTGCGCAAGGCGTTCAAGCTCATGCAGGACCCGATTTCGCTGGAAACGCCGATTGGCGAAAGTGGCGATTCACAACTGGGCGACCTGATTGAAGACAAGTCAACCGAGAGTCCCGCCGCTCGAGTCATTACGTCGAACTTGCGCGAGATTACCGGAGACGTGCTTCAAACACTCAGTCCTCGTGAGGAACGAGTCATTCGGTTGCGTTTTGGCCTCGATAACGAAGGACATGAACGTACACTCGAGGAAGTTGGGCAGAACTTTAACGTGACTCGCGAGCGCATTAGACAGATCGAGGCGAAGGCCTTGAGAAAGCTACGACATCCGTCG
>Ga0157380_10003727_pt1 | contig 10482 bp, 11 predicted proteins | sample S35metaG_FD_119757 | JGI IMG/M metagenome (GOLD analysis project Ga0157380, IMG submission 119757) | Switchgrass rhizosphere microbial communities from Kellogg Biological Station, Michigan, USA - S3-5 metaG | ecosystem: Host-associated > Plants > Roots > Rhizosphere > Soil | place: USA...
ACGGCTTGCCGACCCTACCTGCGGGAAGAGCTTCGGTTGCTACGGAAGATCCGAGTGGTGGTAGCGCTGGGCAAGATTGCGTTCGATCATTATTTGAAAGCCTGCCGTGATGAGGGGTCGCAGCTTCCCTCGCCGCTCCCGAAATTTTCCCATGGAATGGTACAGGTCCTTCCATGGAGCACGACACTGATCGGGTCATACCATCCCAGCCAGCAAAATACCTTCACCGGATTATTGACCAGGCCGATGTTTCACCATATCTTTGCAACGGCTCGCCAACGACTTGCTGAACCGGAGCGCACACGAGCCGGCCAATAAGCCTTACTTCTTGGTTTGTGCATCCCAATCCGCCAGGAACTTCTTGAGTCCGCTATCCGTCAGCGGATGCTTCACCATCTGCTGAAAAATTGAGAAGGGCATCGTACAGATATGTCCACCAGCCAGCGCAGCCTCGACGACATGCTGAGGATGGCGCACACTGGCCACCAACACCAGAGTCTTATAGTCGTAGTTACGGTAAATGGTCAGGATCTGACGGATCAGTTCCATCCCGTTTGAACTGATGTCGTCAAGCCGGCCGATGAAGGGTGAGACACACCAGGCGCCGGCTTTTGCCGCAAGGAGCGCCTGGGTCGGAGAGAAACACAGTGTGACATTCACCTTGATGCCCTCAGCGGCCATTCTCTTGGTGGCCTTCAAGCCTTCCGCAATCAATGGCACCTTCACGACAATGTTCTTATGGATCTTCGCAAGTTCCTTCCCTTCTTTCACCATGGCATCGGCTTCGAGGCTGACGACTTCTGCACTGATCGGCCCATCCACGATATTGCAAATCTCGACGAGCACTTCCTTAAAGCTGCGCCCTTCCTTGGCGACGAGCGACGGATTCGTGGTCACTCCGTCAAGCAGTCCGAGGCTGGCCGCCTCCTGGATTTCCTTCACGTTGGCTGTATCAAGAAAAAATTTCATGGGCGTGTCCTTTCATATCGAGATGAGAAACCTTTATGCTCAATTCAATATCGGTTATTCTATGAAGAACTCAACCTGGCTGCAATCATCTGCCGGCATACGCTGGTTTGACAGGTTCCAGACCACCGGCTAGAATCCATTTATTCATCACAGGTTCGTCTCTGCGTGTATCTATGCGATCAAGGAGCGTGCACGATGCAACGATCGGCTTGGGTTCTCCTGTTCAGTCTGGCCTTGGCCGCCTGCGGCGGTAGTAATCCCTATCTTGAACAGTCGCTCAAACCGGCTGAGCTTCAAGGCAAAGACAAGGTCTGGTTTGAGAAAAACTGGGGAGCGCCGAGCGGCAAGGCCACGAGATTTTTTGGCGGCGAAACCTGGACCTACTATCGCATTGCCGGCGGCAAATCAGGCCCACCATTCTTTAACTTCACTCCCAATCAGTGCCAGATCACTCTCAAGTTCGACAAAGAAGAAAAGCTCTCTGACTCTAGCTACTCGGGCTGTTAGCCGGCGAGCTTTTCCTGAAACTTATCCGCGCAGGATCGGCTGCAGAAGTAATATGTCTGCCCCCCGATATCTTCCGTTGTCGCCGTGCCCCTTGGAACAAATACCTTGCAGACCGGATCTTGCACCATGTGATTCTTACCAGGAGGAAGAAGGTCCGGCTCACCCTGGCCTTTGAACTCTCGAAGGGCACGCCGGATGAGAAAATACAGCACGACAAGTAGCCCAAGAATGAAGATAATTCTATACATAGTGTGAGGCTCTTTCTAATACCACAATCCTATGGGACAGCATGACCACTGTCAAGGACTCCATAATCTGTTCTAGCCGATACGCTGCCGGACTCTTATTTCTACCCGCTACTCAAATGGCCTAGTTACATATGAGCGGAATGGCCTACTCCCTTGGAAGACACAGTACTTCAGATGGATATGCTTCCTTTTTCTAGCATGGTACAGTGGGCCATGACGATTTGCGATAAATGCCGCGGGGCGATGTTACCGGAACGGGCAGTGGATCTGAACGCAGGGCTTGCGATCACAGTGTTTGCTTGTTTGAATTGTGGTCGCCGGAAATCAGCGGACCAGGAACCTCGGCCCATTACCGCAAGACATTAGCCGGCGGCGCTATGACAGAACCGAAATCGCTCACGCACGACGAGCATAAGGCAGCTAAAGCCGCCTTCCGTCGGTATCCACCTCATGCCGATTTGGCGGACTCTGCCCAGAAAGTTCATGCCTGTCTATCTTTGGGCGATCACCGAATGAAGCACCACTGCTCTCAACTCCACAAATAAGTAGAAGCTAGAAGAAGCCGGTCGGTAACTCGTGACACGAGTTCCAGAGATCATCCTGCTCGACTCTCCATTCCACTATCGCTTGGTCAGCACGACACTGGAATACCAAACCACCGCCCGTGCGTGGTATGGGATGCGATGCCATCCCCTCCTGCGCCACACAATGTCGGACTTGCATCTCTCACACGGCTTTGGTTGATGTGAACCAGACTTCGCTTCAGCAGAAGGTCCATCACGATCGCAACGTGTCGCTGGTCAGATTCACAATGGAGGAGCAGGAAGGAAGAACTATCGGAGATTCAGCACGTCCATCATGTCGTACAGGCCCGGTGGCTGCCGAACCACCCATCGAACGGCGCGCAAAGCGCCTCCTGCGAAGGTATCTCGGCTACTCGCTCGATGCGTCACTTCGATGCGTTCACCCATCCCGCCAAAGAGAATGGTGTGGTCGCCGACAATATCGCCAGCACGAATGGTTTGAATCCCAATCTCACCCTTCTTGCGTTCCCCGATCAGACCTTTTCTGGCATAGACGCCAATCTGATCCAGATCGCGGTTCACAGCCTTCGCCAAGACTTCCGCAATCTTGAGCGCCGTCCCGCTCGGCGCGTCTTTCTTTAGACGATGGTGGGCTTCAATCACTTCGATGTCGTAGTCGTCTCCCAGCGTTTTCGCCATCTCGCTGATGACCTTATAGATCAGATTGATGCCCACGCTCATGTTGGGGGACAACACGCAGGGGACTTGGCACGCAAGTGATTTCAGCTCTTCGAGCTGGGGAGCGGAAAACCCCGTCGTGCCGATCACCATGGCACGTCGATATTGCGCCACCGCACGTAAGTGGTCTAGGGTCGCTTCAGGATCGGAGAAATCAACGACCACTTCGCCTCTGTCGAGGAGTCTTGCGAAATCGTCGGTGATCGGTATGCCGGCACGGCCACAACCCGCTGTCTCCCCGGCATCATTACCCACAGCATGATGGCCCTTCTCTTCGACGGCACCGGCCAGCGTCAGGGTAGTCGAATCTTTGATAAGGGCAATCAGCCGGCAGCCCATACGACCAGCTGCCCCTGCGACAATGACGTTGATCATCTGAAACCCTACCCCTTACCTCACGCTAGATGAGGCCTGCATCCTTTAAGGCCCGCGCCAGTTGGTCTTTTGTTTCGGTCGCCATAGCACAGAGCGGCAACCGCAGCTCCGGATCGATTTTCCCCATCAAGCCTAACGCGGTCTTCACCGGAATCGGGTTGGTCTCGTAAAAGAGCGCGGTAAAAAGAGGTGATAATGCGAAATGAATCCGACGCGCCTCTTCAATGCGTCCGCTTAGAAAGGCCTTGACCAATTGAGCCATCTCGGATGGGACGATGTTCGACGTGACGCTAATCACACCTTTCCCTCCGACTGCCATCATGGGCAATGTCAGGGCATCATCGCCGGCAAGCACCGTCATCCGATCGCCGCACGTACTTGCAATTTCGGAAGCCTGCTGGACTGATCCGCTCCCCTCTTTGATCCCAACGATGCTCTGTAACCCACAAAGCCTTGCGACAGTGGATGGCAACATGTTCACGCCAGTCCGTCCAGGAATGTTATACAGGATCTGAGGGAGATCCACGGACTCGGCGATCACTTTGTAATGCTGATACAGTCCCTCTTGCGTCGGTTTGTTGTAATAGGGCGTAATGAGCAGCGCCCCATCGGCTCCCGCCTGCTTGGCGTGTTTTGTCAGTGACACCGCTTCTGCCGTGCTGTTGGAGCCAGCCCCGGCAATCACGGGGACGCGCCGATTGACCACCTCGACGGTCAATTCGATCACGCGGTGGTGTTCCTGGTGTGAGAGGGTCGCAGATTCTCCGGTGGTGCCACAGGGCACAATTCCGTTCGTCCCGCTCGCAATTTGCCATTCTATCAGGTCGCCGAAGGCCCGCTCGTCGACTTTGCCGTCCCGGAACGGAGTCACAATGGCTATCAATGCACCCGTAAACATGCTCACTCCTTCGCTGCAGCGCTCACTCCTCAATCGAGGAATGCCGGAATCGTTTCGCCCTTCACCAAGTCATCGTACGTCTCTCTGGTCTTGATGACGTGGATCTCCCCATCTTTGATCAGGACTTCCGGTACCCGTGGTCTTGAGTTGTAATTGGAAGCCATCACAAATCCATAGGCTCCTGCGCTCATCACCGCCAGCATGTCACCCGGATTGACCTCCGGCAGTGACCGGTCCTTCGCAAGAAAATCGCCGGACTCACAGACTGGACCCACCACATCCACCTGATGCTTGGGCCGCTGCAACACCGCCTGTGACAAGGGGCGAATCTCGTGATAGGCCCCATAGAGGCTTGGCCTGATCAGATCGTTCATCGCCGCATCGACGATAATAAACCGTTTCGCTTCGCCGTCCTTTCGATACAGTACTTTCGTTACGAGAATGCCGGCGTTGCCGACGATGACGCGGCCCGGTTCCATGATGAGGGTAATATTCAAATCCTTCAGCAGCGGCGACACGGCGTCCGCAAGGTCCTGTGGCAGCGGAGGTGTTTCATCCGAATAGGTAATGCCGAGGCCGCCCCCGATATTGACGTACCGGATGTTGATCCCCTGAGCCTTCAAGGCTCCGACCAGCTTCACCACCTTCTTGACGGCCTCGACGAATGGCGTGACCTCCGTCAACTGTGACCCGATATGTTTATGTACCCCGACGACATCGATGTTGGCGAGCGAAGAGGCCAGCGTGAATTCTTCGAGCGCCCGATCGGCGGCAATCCCGAACTTGCTCTTCTTGAGACCAGTTGAAATGTAGGGGTGCGTTTTCGGATCGATGTCGGGATTGATGCGGAGCGCGACTCTCGCCTTGGTCCCGACGGAGGCTGCCACCTCATTAAGCGCCTGCAGCTCGGCCGAGGACTCGACGTTGAACATGAGTACGTCGGCCTTCAAGGCCTCGCGAATCTCCTCCGCGCTCTTGCCGACGCCTGCAAAAACGATCTTCGAGGGAGGAACACCCGCCTTGAGCGCCCGAAAGAGCTCCCCGCCTGACACGATGTCCACCCCGCTCCCCTCCTTTGCCATAAGGCGGAGAATCGCGATATTGGAATTAGCCTTCATGGCGAAGGCAATCACATGGGGTATGCTCTTGAAGGCTCCATCATACGCCCGGAAATGACGAATGAGGGTCGCGTAGCTGTAGATATAGCAAGGCGTGCCGACCTCCTTCGCAATCCGGCTGACCGGCACCTGCTCACAATAGAGTTCGCCATGTCGATACTCGAAGTTATGCATCCTGCAAATCTTTCTTGAGATGTTCGAGACCTGAAAGCGAGAAGCCCTGCATGGAAGCCTCGAATGCATCCTTACACTTGCGAAAGCGGACCTTCACATGCGGAATCGCGATCTTCATCGCGTCTGAATCCACCAACATCTTGAGCGCGTCGGGCGTCGCCAGCTTGACGTGCTCGAAGTTGACGATGATGTCCATGCGTGCCTGATTGGCCGCTTCTTTGATCCGCTTAATCAGTTCCATGGAGTATTCCACGGAGGGAGGCCCGCTGCAACACTCAACGGCTTCAGTATAGCGTTATCCGGCTAGAGAGATCTAGCAAATGGCGGCCTCTACACTACCGGGTTCCCACCGGTTGCACCGGAGGAAGATCGATATCCTGCCCCTGTAACATCGGGTCCGGTTGTGGCTGGGCAGATTCGGCTGCCGCTGCGGCGGCACGTTGTTTCTCATCGAGCGCCTCCAATGTCTTTTGCCGCTCAATGGTCGGAGTGACACCGATGCTTTCAGGAGGAACCGGCGCCCCCACGGCTCCGCAGGCCACCATCGATCCCATTATCACACTCGCCACGACGGACATCGCATTCGGCATCCGTATCTTCATGACAACATCCGCTCGAGATCTTTAATCCGCTGCTCCACTCGGCTTCGGGCAGTTCCGCCTATCTGAGACTTCCGGTCGATCGCGGCAGTGACCGTCAACCGAGCGAACAGGCTCTTTTCAATTCGCTCGGAGAATGTCCGCAGTTCCTCGAGCGAGAAGTCCGTGAGTTCACGGCCTTGATCCAATGCGGCCCGCACCAGCCGGCCCGTGATCGCGTGCGCGTCGCGAAACGGTACGCCTCTGGTCACAAGATAGTCCGCCACCTCCGTAGCCAGCATCCCACCACCCTGGACCGCCTGCTTGAGCACGTCCCGGTTCACGGTAAGTCGACGCATCAGTTCCGTTAACACCTCCACCGATGCCGTGACGGTATCGAGGGCATCGAAGAGCGCCGGTTTATCCTCTTGGAGATCTCGATTATAACTCAAGGGGAGAGCCTTGAGCGTCGTCAACAGATTGACTAAATGGCCATAGACGCGTCCTGTCTTGCCCCGCACCAATTCCGGTACATCGGGATTCTTCTTCTGAGGCATCATGCTGCTCCCGGTACAGAAGGCATCGGGGAGCTCGACAAACTGGAACTCCTGGGACGACCAGAGAATTAATTCTTCACTGAGCCGGGACAGGTGCATCATCGTGATCGACAGCGCCGAGGCCACCTCGATCATGAAATCCCGATCGGACACTGCATCGAGACTATTTTGCGTCACGGAGGGAAAACCCAACAGCCCGGCGGTGAATCGGCGATCGACCGGATAATTAATCCCCGCGAGCGCACCGGACCCCAACGGCATGACATTCACGCGCACCGATGCGTCGCGACATCGCCCCTTGTCCCGCTCGATCATTTCCACGTAGGCCAACAGATGATGAGCAAACAACACCGGCTGGGCACGCTGGAGATGCGTATAGCCCGGCATGGCGACCGTTCGATTCGCCTTTGCTTTTGCCACCAAGACCCGTTGAAAGTGTTCCAGATGCGCCATGAGTTGAGTGAGTTGATCCCGCACATAGAGCCGAATATCCAGCGCAACCTGGTCGTTCCGACTTCGCCCCGTGTGCAACTTCCCGCCGAGCGGGCCGATCAATTCGGTCAGTCGGCGCTCAATCGCCATATGAATATCTTCATCCTGAGGGGTGAAGCGAAAGCGTCCCCGATCCAGCTCTGTCTTCACTGATTCCAAGCCCTGCACGATCGTCTTGGTTTCAGCGGCGGTCAACACACGCGCCTTCCTCAACGTCTTGCAATGGGCGATGCTGCCCTGGATATCATAGGCGTAGAGTCGGCGATCGACCGCCACTGACACGGTGAACGATTCCACCAACCGGTTTGTCTTGTGTTTGAACCGACCGCCCCAGGCCTTTCCGCCTTCCGACGAAGCAGAGCTGCGGCCCGTTGCTCGTGTCATGAGGAAGAGGCCTTTTTTCTCTGGGCTCTGATTTTCAGCCGCAACGCGTTTAACCGAATGAAACCCTCGGCATCTTTCTGGTTATAGACTTCGTCCTCTTCAAATGTTGCGATGTCGAGACGATAGAGCGAGTTCTTCGACTTGCGCCCGGCCAGAGTGCAACTCCCCTTGTAGAGCTTCACCCGCGCCGTGCCTGTCACGTCCTTCTGCGCCGCATCGATCGAGGCTTGAAGCATCTCTCGTTCAGGGCTGAACCAATAGCCGTTGTAAATCAGCTCGGCGAATCGTGGGATCAACTCGTCCCTGAAGTGCAACACCTCGCGATCCATCGTCAACGACTCGAGTCCGCGATGCGCCACGTGGAGGATCGTCCCGCCAGGCGTTTCATAGACCCCGCGAGATTTCATCCCGACATAGCGGTTTTCCACCAGGTCGACACGCCCGATCCCATGCGCGCCGCCCAACTTGTTGAGGTGCGCCAACAATGTCGCCGGGCTCATCTTCTTCCCGTCGACGGACACCGGATTACCGGCCTCGTAGCCGATCTCGACTTCGAGTGGCTTGTCCGGCGCCTGCTCCGGCGACACCGTCATCTGGAACATGTCATCCGGCGGCGACTCCCAAGGGTCTTCCAAGATGCCGCCTTCATAGCTCACATGGAACAAATTGAGATCCATGCTATAGGGTTTGGCTTTCGTCACCGTGATGGGAATGCCGTGCCGATCGGCATACTCGATCAATTCACGCCGCGACCGCATCGTCCATTCACGCCAGGGCGCAATGATCTTGAGGTTCGGCGCCAGCGCCGTGTAGGTCAGCTCGAACCTCACTTGGTCGTTTCCCTTTCCAGTCGCGCCATGCGACACGGCCTCGGCGCCCTCTTTGAGGGCGATCTCGGCCTGACGCCGCGCAATGAGGGGCCGCGCGATCGAGGTCCCGAGCAGATAGCAGCCTTCGTATATGGCGTTGCCGCGTAACATCGGAAACACATAGTCCTTGACGAAGGTCTCGCGCAGATCCTCGACGTAGACCTTTTTCACGCCGAGCTTTTGCGCTTTCGTTTTGATCGCTTGCAGATCTTCGCCTTGCCCAAGGTCGGCACAGAACGCGATCACCTCGCACTTGTAGGTTTCTTGTAGCCACTTCAAGATCACGGAGGTATCGAGCCCGCCTGAATAGGCCAGCACCACTTTCTTCATGCCACGACTCATTGTCTCGTTCGGCTCCTCTTGCCTAATAGGTTCGTCAAGATAGCTTTCTGCATATGGAGACGATTCTCCGCCTGGTCGATGATGACCGACTGCGGACCATCCAGCACGTCGGCGCTGATTTCTTCGCCACGGTGAGCAGGCAAACAATGCATGACGATCGCATCGGGCTTGGCACGATGCAACAGGCGGCTATTCACTTGATAGGGCGCCAAGACTTTTAATCGTCGCGCATGCTCCCGCTCGCGTCCCATACTGATCCAGATGTCGGTATAGATCACATCCGCTTCCTTCGCGGCGATATGAGGATCGTGCCCGATCTCGATCACCGCACCGGTTTTTGCAGCCTCGACCCTCGCCCTATCCACAACATGCTGCTCCGGCTGATACCCCGCCGGACACCCAAGGGCGATGGTCATGCCCATCTTCGCCGCCGCCTCGATGAGTGAATTCGCCACATTGTTGCCGTCGCCGATATAGGCGATCTTAATCCCTTTCAACCGGCCCTTCTTTTCGCGAATGGTCAGGAGGTCTGAGAGGGCCTGACAAGGGTGGCTCAAGTCGGTCAACCCATTGATCACCGGCATCGTCGCTTCCCTCGCCCATTCCTCCACGATCGAGTGGTCATAGGTGCGGATGACGATCGCGTCGAGATAGCGCGATAACACGCGCGCCGTATCGGCGACACTTTCTCCGCGCGAGAGTTGGATGTCGGCCATGGGCAGGACCAGTGCATGGCCACCCAACTGGTTCATGCCCGCCTCGAACGACACCCGCGTTCTCGTCGACGGTTTCTGGAACAGAAGCCCCAACGTCTTCCCGGGAAGCAACGGATGAAGAACCCCGCGCCGCTGTTTATCTTTCAACAGGGCCGCCAACGCGAGTAAACTCTCCACGTCCGCCTTGCTGATGGCCGCAACATCCAGAAGATCTTTTTGGCCGGCCCGCATTCCTGTCGTTCGTGTAGTCATCCCTGTGGGTCCATTCGGCGCGTATGCCTTACGCCGCCTGTTCCCTGAAAATCTGACCAAGCGTATCGAGCAAACGATCGATTTCCAGCTGGGTAATGATAAGGGGCGGCACGAACCGCAGCACATGCTCGCCGGTCCCATTGATCAAAATGCCTCGATCCAAACACTCGCTCACGACGGTTTTCCCATCCATATCGAGCTCCATCCCTTGCAAAAGCCCAAAGCCACGCACGTCTCGCACTACCCGGTGTCGCGCTTTACAGTCGGATAACCCCTTCGAAAAATACTCTCCCATTCGACGCGCATGATCGAGCACTTGGCCTTCCAGCAGAGCACGACAGACGGCCAAGCCGGCCGCACACGCGAGCGGATTGCCGCCGAATGTCGAGGCGTGACTGCCGGGCGAGAAGGCCGTCGCAACATCATCCGTCGCGAGGCAGGCCCCGATGGGCACGCCGCCCCCCAACCCTTTCGCCAAGGTCATAATGTCCGGCTGCACCCCTAACTGCTCATAGGCAAACAGCGTCCCGGTCCGTCCCATTCCAGTCTGCACTTCGTCGAAAATCAATAGCACGTCTTTTTGGGAACAGAGTTCTCTCACCTGCCTCAAATACTCGTGGTCCGCGACGTAGATCCCTCCCTCACCCTGAATCGGCTCGAGCAAAATCGCCGCGGTCTTGTCGGTCACGGCCAGTTCCAGCTCTTCAAAATTATTGAAGGTGACGTGGCTGAACCCCTGTA
>Ga0157380_10003728_pt1 | contig 10482 bp, 6 predicted proteins | sample S35metaG_FD_119757 | JGI IMG/M metagenome (GOLD analysis project Ga0157380, IMG submission 119757) | Switchgrass rhizosphere microbial communities from Kellogg Biological Station, Michigan, USA - S3-5 metaG | ecosystem: Host-associated > Plants > Roots > Rhizosphere > Soil | place: USA: Michigan...
GGCGGGATATGTTTTTCATATACAATCGTTTTAGAAATGAAGAATTAACTTGCAGATCCAGGTTTTACGCCATTCGCCATTCGCCATTCGCCATTCGCCATTCGCCATTCGCCATTCGCCATTCGCCATTCACTACTCACTACTCACCACTCACTATTTAAGATTAGGTCCCTGAAACCCTAGCTTTTTCATACCCTGTTGTATTTCCGGTATACTCATAAACAGTTTCCATAACAAGCCTGTACGATAGTTTTCAATCATTACAATGATCGGACCTTGATCAATTGCCAAGTGACTATTGGCATACCAGTTCTTTGTTTCGTTGAATGCATCAGTAAATCCATATTCACTCCATATTTTATCACCTACTTTATTATAAAAATATTTAAGTGCCTGCATGGAAAACTCAGGCGTATATGGGAAAGAAGATAACGCTGCAGTTGGAGAAATTACACCCAAGTCTTCGGTTGGGGAATGCGCCCCATATCCCTGGTGATTATCGCTGGCGGTCAACCCCCAGCAATCAGCTCCGTATCCTTTGAACTTTCCTGGATTTCTAATGCAATGCTCCCGGTTAATGAGGGTATGATTTTTATTCTGTTCCCAATAATCGGCGTACCGGTCTTTCAATCCTCTTGGATCTATTCCCATAAAAGAATAATGCGCGAAAAATAAAGGACCGCCATAATCAAATCCCAATGGCAATTTAATTCCGTAATACTCCCGCTGGTTTTTAAAATAACTACTATTGGCCCAACCCCGATGATATACTTCTGGTTTGATCGAGTAGTTAATAGAAGATGCAGCCAACACATAAGTAATCAAACATTCGTTCCATCCTCTTATTTCATTATTCATGCTCCAACCATGATTCGCGCTCCAATGCCAATATAATACACTGATACCACCGCGTGTGAACCAATCCCATTCTACTTCATTCCAGAGCCAGGTGATCTGCTGCCGCATTTGTCTTTCAATCGGAATATCTTGTGTGAAGTACTGTCTTGCACATAACAATCCCTGGAATAAATAAGCTGTTTCCACCAAATCTCCACCATCATCCTTCGGACTAAAAGGAATTACTCTCCCTGTTTCTCCATTGAGCCAGTGTGGAAATGCTCCATGATATTTGTCGGCCCTGCGAAGAAAGCGAAGCATTTTCAATAATCGCTTTACTGCAGTATCGCGGGTGATCCATCCTCTTTCTACGGCAACGATCATCGACATAATTCCAAAACCCGTTCCACCGGTAGTAGTTGTTTCCCATCCATACTCCGGAGTTATATTGCTTCTTTCTCTTGCTAATCCTGAAACGGGATGGGCAAAATCCCAGAAATACTTAAAGGTTTGTTTTTGTACCAACTCCAGCAAGGCCGTATCAGAAAGATTCGATGGTCTTTCAACTGCCTGCTTTTTATTTTGCGATAAACACAGGGAAGAAACCGAAAGAAAAGCGACGATTAAAAACTTGACTTTCATCAAAAATTCTTTTTATAAATAAGGGGCGCTAAAGCCCAGGGTTAACATTCCAGTTTTTACTTCCGGGCTACTCACAAATAAATTCCACAATAATTGCGTACGGTAATTTTCAATCATTATAATAATGGGGCCCTGATCTATTGCCAGAAATGAATCTGCGAACCAGGGATCTTTTAATGCGAACGCATCAACAAATCCATATTGCTTCCATAACTTATCCCCGAGAATATAATAGAAAAACTTTAGCGCCCGCATCGATTCTATGGGAGTATATGGTATTGAAGATACAGCAGCCGTTGGTGCAATCACCCCCACATCGTTTGTTGGCGAGCTGGCGGTATATCCATTTTGAATATCGCTGGCTGTTAATCCCCAGGTTGAGCTACTGTATCCAAAATAGTTTTGCGGATTGGCTTTGCAATATTCATAATTAATTTTTGTGTGATTGGTTACCTGTGTTTGGTAGTTTGCATATTGATCGGAGAGTCCATTGGGTTTAATTCCTAAAAAAGAATAATGACTGAAGAATAATGGACCACCAAAAGCCTCCCCTAAAGGCAACACAATCCCATAATAGGAGTTATTGTTTTTTATGGCGCCGTTTTGCGCCCATCCATTATCATATACAATTTTAGGAATAGAAAAAGTAGTGGAAGATGCCGCTAACACATATGTTATCAAACTTTCGTTCCATCCCCGGATGGGGTGATTCATATCCCAATTAAAATCCGGGCTCCAATGCCAGTACAAAACATTTTCGTTATTCTTCCGGAACCAGTTCCATTCTACAGCATTCGAGATTGCATTGATATCATTGCGTAATCCGGTTTCCGATGCATCAGCTCCATTAAAATATTGTCTCGCGCAAAGTAGTCCCATTATCAAATAGGATGTTTCTACCAGATCTGCACCATTATCTTTTGTACTGAATGGAATTACAACACCTGTATTACCATTCAACCAATGCGGAAAGGCCCCATGAAATTTCTGCGCTGTGTTCTTTAAAAATCCAACCATGGTTTGCAATCGGGTCAATGCCTGGGCTCTGGTAATAAATCCTCTTGATGCACCAGTAATAATTGCCATTACCCCAAATCCCGAACCACCGGAAGTAACCAAATCACCTGAAGTATTTCTTTCTCTCGATAATCCACTGGTTGGATGACCGAAATCCCAGAAGTATTTAAAGGTTTGTTTCTGTACCAACGTTAAAAGGGAATCATCTGTAATGATTGGAAACTTGGAAGTTGAATCAATTGAGGTAAGTAAACTGAAATCTGTTTGATTGACCAGTTTCCCTCCGTCTTTTGATTTCAGGTTGGTTAAAGCAGTAGCCTTGTACCGGGTAAGATTATTTAATGGGGAAGATGGATTTATTACAACTACGCTATCGCCATTTTCATAAGTCGCGTTATAATTGACCGGGGTTCCCGAATTTTCTTTTAAAATTATATTAGTCGCTACTGTAGAGCGATCGATCGCCGCTTTGAAATTAAACTTTATTACAGGTGTTTTATTAATATCATAATAACTCGTCATGGAAGTTGTGCCATTCACTGACCAGTTGAGAATATCAAAATTGGTAGGTGGTGGCACAGGCGGTGCCGGAGCAGAATCTTTGCCGCAATTTGCTAAAAGAAAAATACTTAAGATCGATATGCTTACCCACTTTATCATGCGCTGATCTTTTACTTAGTTTGTTGGACGAAATTCATAAAACAACAACTCCTTATCATTCTCAGCAACCATCAGTAACTTTTCACTGCGTCCGCCTACTGGCGGATTCTTTCTGTTTATCCATTTAAGGTCGCGTACCTGGCCATTTATCTGTAACAACTCCGGACGATGGATGTATTCAATATTAGAACCATTAAATCCAAAAGCTGCCAGGGGTTGCGCATCATATTTTCCTTCATAAGGAATCACATCCAGAAAATTACCAGCGGCAAGCCATGTGTGCGAAGTTCCGTTGCTTTTATTAGCTTGTACGAAACTAAAAATGGGAGCCAGTTGTAATTCTGCCGGAAGATCGGTAACGGTAAAGCCGCCGTTTCCATCGCCATAACAAACAGCAGATCCTAATCGTTCGGCCATCATGGGTTTTATTGTATCTACAAAACCATAATAAACATCCTTCATTGGAACACCCGCAAATTCTTTGTATAAGAGATAATGCTTTTTGAGAACCGGCATCCATTTTTCTACCTCATCTTTAACCAAAAAAGGATATTCCACATTTTTAATAGTATACGATACCAATTGGTCGATGCGGCCATTGCGATCGAAATCCGATACATACATCCGTACAGGTCCATTCTTTCCACTGTGAAATTTATTGTTCCATCCCCAGTTGCCTGCGAGTAAATCCATTTTCCCATCGCCGTTTACATCATCCAACATCAATGTTTGCCAAAGACCGGTAGAATTCGCTAATTCTTTTCGTTCAAATTTTCCGCCCTTATTAATAAAGATGATTAATGGCATCCATTCGCCGGTTACAATAAGATCAGGACTTCCATCATTATTAATATCACCAAACCGGGATGCGGTAACCATACCGATATTTTCCAATGAAATGGTATTGCCCGGTGCGAATGAAAAAACGCCTTTGCCATTATTGATCAATAAATAAGATGTTTGAGGAATTCCGTATGCTCTGGAATCGGCAAGCACGCCGATAAACATATCCAGGTCACCATCTTTATCAATATCCGCAATAGATACACAGGATTTATTTTTTAATATCGGCGGAAATGGATTGAGCGCTTTTGTGAAATGGGCTTTGCCATCGTTCAGGTATAGCCTGTCCGCTAATAAAGGATTTCCATCAGTATATTCATTTCCGCCACTTATTACAATCAGGTCGTTAAATCCATCGCCATTCGCATCAAAAAAAGTGGCATCAACGTCTTCACTTCGAGCATCAACAGCAAACAATGCTGTGTCAACCGATACAAAGGATCCATCAGACTGCTGAAGCATTAATACCCCGGCTTGTCCCGAAGCGCCACATGCGTAAAAATCTTCTAACTGATCACCATTCACATCACCTACTGCAATTTTGGGTCCGCGGGTAGATTGAGCATGCGGAATGAGATATTGATAATTAAAATCGGTGAAATGATTTTCGCGATGACGCCATGCCGGCAATTTTTCTGTAACCCTGTTAAATAAAGAAGGGTTTTGTTTAAAAACTTCATCATACTGAAACTTTCCGTTCGCATCTTTATAATTAATAGTCAGGCGTTGATTTGCTGGTATGTTTTTTAGAAGCTGGAATTTTTGATCCGGCCAAACGATCAATATACTATCGAGAGTTGATTGTGTACCTAAACCAAAATGCAAACGGGTATCTGAAGATGATTGAAATCCGCGGGTGAGCATCAATTGCTGATATTGGAATTTATCTTTTTGAAATATCCAGGCTTTTGCACCGATACCCGAAGTGTTGAATGAATCGGATTTAAATGCAAGCGAAATAAAGTTTTTTTGAAGCGAGTTATTTTCAAGTATAACAGCGGGCGATTCAAGTGCATTTATGACGAGGTCGAGATCCCCGTCGTTGTCCAGGTCCGCATAAGCAGCGCCATTAAAAAATCCTTTCATTTTACCAGTTCCCCATTCATCGCTTACTTCTGTGAAATTTATTTTTCCATCCCCCTTAAATAAGAATGGTTTTGCGCTTCCTTCGGGCATATTGGCGAGTGTCTCGTCGTCGAATTCATCGCTTGTATTGCGCGATTTTTGTATCACTTTATCCGATACGAACATTACATAGTCAAGATCCACGGGCCGCTTAACGATTCCACTGGATATAAACAGATCTTTATTGCCGTCGTTATCAAAATCAGCAAAGAGCGGGCTCCAACTCCAATCCGTTGCTGGCACGCCAGCTATCAATCCAATTTCGCTAAAACTGCTTCCGTTACCATTGTTGCGTTGCAAACAATTTCGCGAGTATTGCAATTGAAAGCCGTTCTTTTCCAGCTTGAAACGATATATCTCCGGGTTTTCGTCGCTGCCATATGTTTTCAAAACTTTTTCATCGGGAGGAAGCATGTCAACCGTAATTACATCAGCCTGTCCATCGTTATTAAAATCCGCTATATCATTCCCCATGCTGAAGCGGCTATAATGCCGGAAGTGTTCAGCACCGCTTTCGCGAAAGCTACCATTGCCTGTATTGACATAATAATAATCGTTTTCGTGAAAATCGTTGCCAATGTATACATCTTCCCATCCATCATTATTCAGGTCTGCAACAGAAATACCTAACCCATATCCAAGATTACTTTGGTAAATACCTGCGGCAGCAGATATATCCGTGAAGTGAGGAGCAGGTGATGTTGCAGAAACCAATTCATTCCGATAAAAGCGATCTCCTTGCAACGGATCAAATTTCCGGCGATTGCTGGTGTCTACAATGTTCTGGTTTGGCTTCTGCGATTGATTTAATAAATAACAATCCAGGTCGCCATCGTGATCGAAATCAAAGAAAGCTGCCTGTGTTGAAAACCCTGAGAAATCCAATCCATATCCAGCGGCGTTTTCAGTAAATGTATTATTCCGATTGTTGATGAATAATTCGTTATGTCCTTTTAAACCAAATGCCTGGCTAATTGATGAAACATAAATATCCAGCCAGCCATCTCCATTCACATCGGCCATTGTAACACCGCTGCACCAATCTGCAGTTCCTGCAACACCAGCTGTTTCAGTAATATCTTCGAATTGAAGATTTCCTTTGTTGAGGTATAGTTTGTTTTTACCCTTGTCGTTTGCTGTAAAATAGATATCGGGTAAACTGTCATTGTTAATGTCGCCTACAGACACCCCACCGCCATTATAATAATAGAGGTAATAAAGTATGTTGAATAATTTACGATCGGGTAATTCATTCTTGAAATGAATATTGGAGGAGGAAGCCGGTACCTGGCTGAACAATGTTTGTTTGCGGTTGTTGCACGATGAAAAGATAATCATCAGCATTAAACCATTTAAAATTGTTACTAGCAACTTAATTGAATATCTATTCATCTTACATAGCCTTTATACCTGCGATCAAAGTTCCGTCAGTTTTTGGTAGTTATAGTTATTTAAATTAGTTTTCCTTTATTGTGAAAAGCGCCTTCCGATATCATCGCTCCAAACTTATTATTTCTGTCATTACGCTCAGTATATTTCTTTTTACAACCTGTATCGATACCGAAAAGAAAAAGGAAGCGCCTGCTGCTATTGTATCGAAAATTACTCATGAACAGTTTGCCGGCTCTGCATCCTGTGCGGGCTGCCATAAGGATATTTACACAAAACATCTTAACACGGCTCACTATCTCACTTCGCGAATTGCTACCGAGCAAAGTATTTTAGGAAGCTTTGAACCCGGGCAAAACCTGTATGCTTTCAACAACAATGTAGCGGTCATTATGGAAAAACGCGATAGTGGTTTGTTCCAGGTCGAATATGTCAATGGTGTTCAAAAACGGATAGCACGATTTGATGTTACCATCGGCTCTGGCACCATGGGTCAAAGTTTTCTGCGCTGGCGCAACCAGCAATTGTTTCAGTTGCCAATTACTTTTTTTTCTGCTGCCCATCTATGGTCAAATAGCCCGGGCTTTGCAAATAATCCTACATTCAATAGAGTTATCACTTCCCGATGTCTTGAATGTCACGCTACATATGCTCAAGTTATTTCACCACCGGCAAAAGAGCCCGAACAATTCTTGCCGGATAAAATGATCTATGGCGTGGATTGCGAAAAATGTCATGGCCCTGGTGCGCAACACGTCGCTTTTCAAACCAAAAACCCCGACGATTCAATGGGCAGGCATATTATAAATCCTGCAAAGCTTACGCGGCAGCAGAGTTTAGATCTATGTGCTTTATGCCATGGTGGCCGGCTTCAAAAAACAACCCCATCGTTTGAATTTACAGCCGGCGAACGATTGTCTGATTATTTCAAGATTGATTCTACCACGCCCGATCGACAAACAGTAGACGTACATGCTAACCAGTATGGACTGCTGCGAAATAGCAAATGTTTTCGGATGAGCAACACGCTAACCTGCAATACTTGTCACAATACGCATGAAAATGAAAAAACCAAAACCGCTTTATTTTCTCAAAGATGTATGAGTTGCCACGATGTTAAACACAATAATTTCTGCACATTAAAGCAGTTACCCGTTAGTACGCTTATCAAAAATTGTATTGATTGCCATATGCCTCAAAAACCCTCAAAGGCAATAGCAGTTTTTGTTTCGGGACAGCAAAGCTTCACGGCTGCACTCATCCGTTCGCATTATATCAGTATTTATCCGGAAGAAAGCAGTAAGATAATCACCGAATGGAACAAGAAGAAATAGTTTATCGTTTATCTTTCCTTAGGTGTAACATCCAAAACTATTTTCAACTTCCCTGAACGAAAGATTGCAATTAGTTAGGAATATCTGACCTAAAGAAACGATAAACGATAAACAAAAAACCTACTGTTTGGTATCAAACAACGCCTTCACTTCTGCTGCACTTAACGGCACATTATAAATACGGAACTGGTCAATAGAACCATTTACTTCACTTGCCCATGGCTCAGCACCATGACTTGCTAGTGTAGGATCAGTTTCGAATGCAAAGTTGCCGAGCACAATTCCACCCACGTCGGTAAATTTCAAAGGACCATATGCTCCGCCTTTAAGTACTTTTCCATTAATGGCAGTTGGCTGTCCATCTGCATATATAGAAATCTTAGAATCGGCTGCATTATATACCACCGCGAAATGTGTCCATTTTCCCAATGCATTAGGAATTTTTACTTCGTTCCATTCTTCACCTTTATCAGCATGATTGGCATTAAACATATGCACCTTGAGAAAGGCTTCGTTGCCGTTATTATTTGTTTCGAGGAAGAATTCAACATTTCCCCAGAATTCTGTTTTCTTGGAGATAGCGAATATTCCTTTCGCATTAGGTGTAGGTGCCGCTGCATTCATCCACCAGGCAACTGTAAGGCTTCCGGGTTTTGTAAGACTATCATTTAATTTAGTGCTCATGGTATAACCATCAGCATTCAATTTTAAACCTTGACCTTTTATACCAGCCACATATGCGATGTTTTTATCGGTCATTTGGGTGCGGTACTGCCCCGTGTCGCGGGTATTGTTTTCAAATTCCCAATAACTTTTCAGCGTACTATATGGAGGCGGGGGAGGATCCAGGGGATAATCGCTGAATTCGGGCCGCTCCATCTTCTGGCAGGCAGTCATCGCCATAATTGCCAGAGCAAACATTATAGCGATGGCCTGAAATTTTTTATTTAAATGCATACTTAACGAGTTTATTAAATGTTTTGCATCAATATTCCTTAATTACCATTCGGGGTTTTGTTTGAGCACGCCACCCGTCAAGTCGATTGCAGGCTGCGGAATCGGATAGTACCGGCATCGGTTCGTATATCCCAATGAACCCAGAGCGCTAATTGCATCACCCCAGCGAACAAGGTCGTAGAAACGTGAACCTTCCATTGCAAACTCCCACCTTCGTTCATTCTTTATGGCGGTACGCATTTGCGCCTTATCAACAAAAGTAATTTTTGGAACTATCGTTCGCCCAGCTCCCAGGTTACCACTTGCGCGATTACGTACCAGCTCAAGATTTGCCTCGGCTGTTGCACCATCGCCGTTTTCATTAGCCGCTTCGGCAAGCATTAATAATACATCTGCATATCGGAAGATGCGGTGATTGATCCATGGTGCATTTCCATCTGCGTTTACCCATCCGGTTAACACACGGTCCTTAGGATCATTACCCGTATATAATTTCTTGTTCCAGTAACGTTGGGCGAGACCACCATTACCATCGGGATTTGTGTAAGCAGGAACAGTTACTCCATAACCTCCTTTCGCAGTACCACCGTCCGATTGACCCGAAAAAAGAATTGTCTTTTCCTTTCTGGGATCGGTAGCTGGCCAATCATCCACCAGTTTTTGTGTGGGTGTGTTCCAGCCCCAACCCAGGTTCCATTCAATTGGTGCACCATTCCGACGTACCTGCTGGCAAGTACCCCAGCCGGAGCCGCGGTCTACAGCAGGGTTACCGCGTGCACCTTCACCAGTATGCGCTTGCATTTCGAAGATGGATTCCTTACTGTTTTTGTATTGGCCACTCACACCATCTCGCCATATATCTGAAAATTCGGCGAGCAATTCATATTGACCAGAAGTTTTAATTTGATTACACAACGCTACCACCTGGCCCCATTGTTGACGAAAAAGAAAAGTTTGTGCCCATAATGTTTTTGCAGCACCACTGGTTAATCGTCCATTATATTGATCACCCAATCCGTAAGCATCTGAATTTGGTGGAAGTAATGATGAAGCCACTTGTAAGTTTGAATCTACAAAAGCGTATAGCTCGGTAAGTGTGGATTTGTCTTTTATTCCATCCGTAGGGTTCACCAGGCGTTGTTTGAACAAAGGAACTTCGCCGTACGCTTTCATTAATTCCCAATAAGCATATGCGCGGAAGAAGCAAGCTTCACCGGTGTTTCGCATGGCGGCATCACTGGTTAAGTTGAGCGAGTCGATTGTAAACAAGGCTTCATTAGCCTGGTTGATCATAGTATAGTGATTATTCCAGTAAGAGTTGGTTGCCCAATCATCTTTGGTATACTGAAATGTTTCAAACTCTCTGTTAACTTCTGCACCATCACTGGCATCGCTGCCTTTTTGCGCATCGTCGTCACGAATACTATGAAAGTCTATCCAGGGTAGCGTTGAAAAACCTTCCCCGGTTCTTAAGAAAGAATATATTCCAAATATTTGACCTTCCACCCCCTGGTTGAGGTCATCTAAGGTTGCTGTTAGCGGTTTACGGTCGAGGAATTTTTTACATCCCGAAACGGTAAACAGCACAGGAACCATTAGTATTAAAAGCACTGCTGTTACTCTCTTTTTCATATCGAAAAATTTGATCGTTAAAAAGTAATGTTCACACCTATTGTAC
>Ga0157380_10003730_pt1 | contig 10481 bp, 8 predicted proteins | sample S35metaG_FD_119757 | JGI IMG/M metagenome (GOLD analysis project Ga0157380, IMG submission 119757) | Switchgrass rhizosphere microbial communities from Kellogg Biological Station, Michigan, USA - S3-5 metaG | ecosystem: Host-associated > Plants > Roots > Rhizosphere > Soil | place: USA: Michigan...
GCTCGATCGTTCCCGCAGTCGGCTCCCCCGGAGCCCCCTCGGGGATCCCGATCGGCGCCACCCGCAGCTCGCCGGTGTGCCACTTGCCCGGCGCGACCCGGTGACCAAGCTTGGCCGCGTGGAAGCTGACGGTGAGGTCGGCCTCGACCGCCAAGCCCTCGATCTCCCCGGTCGAGGCATCCACGCCCGAGGCGATGTCACAGGCGACGACCGGCGCTCCGCTCCGGTTGATCGCCTCGATCGCCGCGGCGGCGGGCTCGCGCGGCGCGCCGGCGAAGCCGGTTCCGAAGATCGCGTCGACGATCGCGCCCGAGTCGGCCAGCCAGGCGTCGAGCTTGCCCGCCGGCTCCTCCGAGAAGAGCTCCAGCGTCTCGACCGCGAAGCCCATCGCGCTCAGGCGCCTCGCCGCGACGAGCCCGTCGCCCCCGTTGTTGCCCTTCCCGCAGACGATCCGCACCGCCCCCCGCGGAGCCAGCCCGGCGACCGCCTCCGCCAGCGCCGTCCCGGCCGCCTCCATCAGCTCCGCCTCGGGTACCCCCTGCTCCTCGATCGCCCAGCGGTCGATCGCGCGAATCCCCTCCGCGTCATACAGCGGCGTCAGCCATGAATCCATCTCACGCAGTCTCGACGATGGCGACCGCCGCGGCAAACTCGCGCGAGTGGGTCAGGGAGACGTCGATGCGCTCCCCCGACGCCGCGTCCGCCGCCCGGCCCGAGAGGCGCACGGTCGGGGGCTCGCCCGCGAGGATCTCTATCTCGCGCAGGCCGAAGCCACCGGAGAGGCCGAGGGCCTTGACCACCGCCTCCTTGGCGGCAAAGCGGGCGGCGAGGTGGCGCGCCGGACGGGCACGCGCCGCGGCGTAAGCGCGCTCACCAGGCGTGAAGACCCGCTCGGCGAGACGGGGGTGGCGCTCCAGCGCCCGCTCCAGGCGGTCGATCTCGAGCAGATCGATTCCGACGCCGGAGGCCATCCTCTCGCCGCTTACTTCTCCAGGCCCACGATCAGCTTCGCCGTCGCCAGATCGTCGTCGGCTCCCGAGCCCATCGCGACGTACTCGACGTGCCTCAGGTAGGGCTTCGCCTCCTGGAAGTCCTCGAAGTCGTCATCGGAGGGCGAAATCATGGATTCGGCCAGGCGCAGGGCCCCCGGGCCATCGACGAAAGCGCTGATCGGGGTGCTCCCCAGCGCCGAGACCCCCGCCTTGTAGCTCACATCCTCGGAGAGGGTCTCACCGCTTTCGGTATCGAGGCCGGCGAGGGCCGGGGCGAGGCTGTAGCCGACGGCGACGCGACCGGCCTTGGAGACCACGACCAGCGGCTTGTCTCCCAGTTCGTCGCTGCGAACCGAGAAGCCGCTGACGCCGTTGCTGTTCACCGCGGTCACGCCGGGTGTCCCGGTGTTGCGCAGCAGGACGCCGAGATTGGCAACCGTCTTCGCCGCTTCGTTGGAGTCGCTGGTCAGGACCAGGGCGCCGCCAAGGGAGTCCTCGGTGCTGCCCCGGGCGAACACAGCAGCGTCCTCGAGCGACCCGGCGATCTTGTCGAGGTCGATGCCGGTCGCCTTCAGCGAGCTCTTCAGCTGGTTGGGAGGCACCCCCTGGTCTGGGATCCCTGTCTTGTCGAGCTCGTCGATCGCTTCCTTCAGCTGTTCGCCGAACTCGGTAGCCCCGACGGCCGCGAAGGAGTCGGCGGGCATCGAGCCGATCAGCTCGGAGGCGTCACCACTTGGCGCTTCCTCGCCGCCGAGGTCGCTCGTGATGTCGACCTGGATCTGGTCGGAGCCCGGCATGACGCTGGCGACCGCGGTCGCTTCGCTCGGGTCGATGCCGGAGCTCTCGAGGATCCCTCGTGCCTGAGGATCGATTTCGTCGCCCGACGCGTCGAGCACCCCGCCGACGTCGACGTAGAGATCGGCGAGACTGCCGTCGGAGGCGGCGGAGATGGCGTCGGCGAAGCGCGCTTCATCCGCGAGCGAGTCCCCTTGGGTGGCGTCGACCGCCGCCTTGAAGCCGGCTTCCCCTTCGGCGATGACGAGGAAGTCATCGATGACGCCGACCCCGTTTTCGTCGGAGCCGCCCACCGTGAAGTCGACCCCTTTGTAGGAGGCGCCCTCAAAGGGATCGCTGCTCTGCTTGGCCTGGTCGTCGATGAATTCCTGCGTCGCCGCGGCGTCGGTCGTCTCGATCGCGATCACCGGATCGGACGGATCGCCGTCCTCGAGGGTCCTGAATGCCACACCCGCCTTCTCGCCCAGCCAGGGCTCGACTTCCTCGGCGAAATCGACTGGTTCGCCATCGTCGCTCGCCGAGCTTTCCAGCTCAGAGACGATCAGATCGCCGAGATTGTCGGCGTCCGCGACGGTGGATGCGATCGCGTCCACATTCGCCTTCAGTTCGCCGGTGGGGCGCATCTCGCCTTCGACGAAGATGAGCGAGCCCGGGGTCGCAAAGCCGGCCGGACCAGTGCTGGAATCGCTTCCACCACCGCCACAACCGGCGATCGCGATTGCCGCTGTGGCTGCCAGGGCTGGGAGGGCGAGGCGGTGTCTGATCATGAGGCGGCAGACTAACGAGCAGCCAGGCGCGGAAAGCCCAAATGGACGCCTAGGCAGGTTCTTACTCGACGGTGACGGTCTTCGCCAGGTTGCGGGGCTGGTCGACGTTGAGGCCGCGGGCGCGGGCGATGTCGTAGGCAAGCAGCTGGAGGGGAAGGATGGCGACGATCGGCTGCAGGATCCAGTCGGTGCGGGCAACCTCGATCGTCTGCTCGGCGACCGCGCCGACGCGCTCGCAACCTTCGGTCACGATCGCGATCGCCTCCGCGCCGCGAGCACGCACCTCCTCGACGTTGGAGAGGACCTTGTCGAGCACGGGGCTCTCGGTCGCCACGCAGACGACAGGAGTCGACTCGTCGAGCAGGGCGATCGGCCCGTGCTTCATCTCGCCGGCCGCGTAGGCGTCGGTGGGGATGTAGGAGATCTCCTTCAGCTTCAGGGCCCCCTCGAGGCAGACGGGCAGGCCGATGTGCCGGCCCAGGTAGAGGAAGAAGCCGTGCTCGAACTGGGCGGTGGCGATATCGCTCGTGATCCCCTCGCAGGACTCGAGGGTCGCCTCGATCTTCGACGGGATCGTCTTCAGCTCGGCGACCAGCTCGGCGAGGCGGTCGGCGCTCAGCGTTCCGCGCAGCTCGGCGAGGCGCAAGCCGAGCAGGTACATCGTCGCGACCTGGGCGACAAAGGTCTTCGTCGCGGCGACGCTGACCTCGGGCCCGGCGCGGGTGTAGAGCACCGTGTCGGAGTCGCGCGTGGCCTGGCTGCCCATCACGTTGGTGATCGCCAGCACCTTGGCGCCGCTCTCGCGGGCAAGCCGCATCGCCGCCAGCGTGTCGGCCGTCTCGCCCGACTGCGTGATCCCGATCACCAGGTCGTCGGGCCCAATCACCGGGTTGCGGTAGCGGTACTCGGAGGCGACGTCCATCTCGACCGGCACCCGCGCCCACTCCTCGATCGCGTAACGGCCGACCAGGCCGGCGTGGTAGGAGGTGCCGCAGGCGACGATCACAATCCGCTTCAGGTCGCGGAGGAAGGCGTCATCCAGCTCCAGCTCGGAGAGGTCAACTCCCTCGTCGCTCGGCAGTCGGTCGGCAATCGTCTCGGCGACCGCGTCGGCCTGTTCGTGGATCTCCTTCAGCATGAAGGTCTCGTACCCGCCCTTCTCGGCGGCCGACTCGTCCCAGGAGATCTCCTCGGCCTCGCGCTGCACCGGCTCGCCGGCGGCATCGGTAATGCTGACCCCAGTGGCGTCGATCGTGACGATCTCGTCGTTCTCGATCATCACGGCGTCGCGCGTCTCGGCCAGGAAGGCGGGGATCGCGGAGGCGAGGAAGGCCTCCCCCTCGCCCACTCCCGCCACCAGCGGGCACTCCTTGCGGGCGCCGACCAGCCGCCCAGGCTCCTCGGCGTGCATCGCGACGAAGGCGTAGTGGCCCCGCAGCTCTGCGAACGAAGCCCGTACCGCGGCGACGAGGTCGCCATCGTAGTTGCGCTCGATCAGGTGGGCGACGATCTCGGCGTCGGTCTCCGAGCTGAAGTGATGGCCCTCGGCGGCCAGCTCGCTGCGCAGTTCGGCGTGGTTCTCGACGATGCCGTTGAGGACGATGTGGATGGAATCGCCGCAGTCACCGTGCGGGTGGGCGTTCTCCTCGGTGACGCGCCCGTGGGTTGCCCAGCGGGTGTGCGCGACGCCGGTGGTCGCGGGCGGCGCGGCAACGGCGACACCACCGTTCTCGTCGTGCTCGGCGACCGCGGCGCGCAGGTTGGCGAGGTTGCCGACCGCGCGCACGCTGTCGATCCGGCCGTCCTCGATCACCGAGATCCCGGCCGAGTCATAGCCGCGGTACTCGAGCTTCTCGAGCCCGGCGACAAGCAGGTCGCGGCAGGGGCGCCCACCGACGTATCCGACGATTCCGCACATAAGGGAGGCGAGTAAGGGTAGAGACCGGCGGTCGCGAGGGCCGAATTCCCCGGCGGGCTGGGCCCTTTCCCCCGGCGGTGGTTGGTGGGGGGATGCCGGGGCCCCTCCCCCAAAACGCTCGGCGGGAGCCTCGCTTGAGTGTTTTGGGGGAGGGGCCCCGGCATCCCCTCGACAGCACACGAGCTTCGAAAAGCTCGCTCCTCAGAGCGCTGCAATCCCTCGAAAGCCTCCCGGCGACGCCACCCCAGCTCCCCAAGCTCCACATGGCCTAGGCGCCGTCACGGGCGCCCAGGCTTTAAAAGCTTGGGGACCCTGGGGCCGGTTTCACAAGCTGGGCCTTGTCCGCGGCGCGAGGGGGCCTTCGGGGGTACCTCCCCAGGAACTCCCGCGAAGCGGCCTGGGGAGGTACCCCCGAAGGCCCGCAGGGTCGGCTAAGCCAACTCCTGGCGCACCACGGCGACGAGGCGTTCGCAAACTTCATTCGCCTCCTCGACACTGGGCGCCTCGGCCATTACCCGCACTAGGGGCTCGGTCCCGGAGGGGCGGAGAAGCACCCGGCCACGGCCCTCCAGTGCCTCGGCCTCGCGCTCGACCGCCTCCCAGACCGCCGTGGCGCCGGCGATCGCCTCGCGATCGGCAACCTCTACGTTGACCAGGGTCTGCGGCAGCTTGCGCATCGGCTCAGCTTCGGCGAGGTCGCGGCCGCCGAGCTCGCGCATGGTCGCCAGCGCCGCGGCGATCCCGTCGCCGGTGGCGGCGAAGCGGGTATCGATGATGTGTCCTGACTGCTCGCCGCCGAGGATCCAGCCGCGCTCGCGCAGCTCGTCGAGGACGTAGCGGTCGCCGACCTTGGTCACGGCGACCTCGATCCCCGCCTCCTCCATCGCCTGGTGGAAGCCGTAGTTGCTCATCACGGTGACGGCGACGCCGCCGCCGATCTCCCCGCGCTCGTGCATGCCGCGGGCCGCAAGAGCGATCAACTCGTCGCCGTCGTGCTTACGGCCATCGCCGTCGACAGCCAGCACGCGGTCCCCATCGCCGTCGAAGGCGAAGCCGATCGTCGCCTCCGAGGAGGCGACGCGATCCGCCAGGAGGCCGAGGTGGGTGGAGCCGCAACCGTCGTTGATGTTGCGGCCATCGGGCTCGGTGGCGACCGCCTCGACCGTTGCGCCGAGCCGCTCGAAGATCGCCGGAGCGGCGGCGAACGTGGCGCCGTTGGCGCAGTCGAGCATCACGGTCTGGCCCGAGAGGTCGAGCGGGAAGGCCGCCTCGAGCGCGCGCAGGTAGTCCTCCAGGCCACCGTTCAGCTCTCGCACGCGACCGGGCTCGGCGGTGCCGGACTCGGCCTCGAGCAGCGACTCCATCCTTGCCTCGGTCTCGTCGTCGAGCTTCGTGCCCCTGGCCGAGAAGAGCTTGATCCCGTTATCGCGATAGGGGTTGTGCGAAGCGGAGACGACCGCGGCGAGATCGAGGCCGAGGCTCTTGACGAGGATCGCGGCGGCCGGTGTCGGCAGCACGCCGCCGAGCAAGGCGTCCCCACCCGCGGCGGCGATCCCCGCGGCCAGCGCCGACTCCAGCATCGGGCCCGACTCGCGCGTGTCGCGCACGATCAGAACCTGGGGCCGGGGGGACTCCAGCGAGGCAGTCGCGGCGCGACCCAAAGAGGTGGCCAGCTCGGCAGTTAGAAACGCGCCCGCCTCTCCTCGGACCCCATCGGTGCCAAAGAGCTTTCTCTCACCCGTCATAGGAGTCGTTATCCGCCATCGGAGCGTTGAGGCGAGCGAAAATCAAGCTTGGCTAGGACGCAGGGAGGCCGGTGCCGGGAGCGCACAAGTTAGTGCGTGACCAAGCCGGCCGACCGAGGACACCGCCAAGCGCAGATTTGCAGCCGCCTCAACGCTTCGAGAACTGGGGGCGCTTGCGGGCCTTCTTAAGCCCCGCCTTGCGGCGCTCCTTGGCGCGCGCGTCGCGGGTGAGGAAGCCGCGGCGCTTGAGCTCGCCGCGCAGCTCCGGGTCGATCTCGGTCAGCGCCCGGGCGATCCCGTGCCGGACCGCGCCGGCCTGACCGCTGATGCCGCCGCCGTGGACGCGCACGCGAACGTCGACGCTGCCCTCGTACCCGGTGATCACCAGCGGCTGAATGGCCGTCGTCTGGTGCAGGGGACGGGGGAAGAACTCCTCCAGCGCCCGCTTGTTCACTTCGACCTTGCCGCTACCGGGCAGCAGCGTGACGCGAGCGATCGCCGTCTTGCGCTTGCCGGTGGCGAGGTAGCGAGCGTCCCCCTCCAGCTTCGCCGGGGCACGGCTGGCGGCCTGCGGCTCCTCGACCGCGTCGCCGACCAACTCCGCCTCGCGCTGCGCGCGCTCCTCCTCTTCAGCTTCCTTGCGGGCCTTCTCCTCAGCGCTCAGCGGCCGCTCCTCCGGCTCAACCGCGATCGGCTCCAGGTCGGCCCCCGGAATCACGTCCTTCTTCTTCTCCTCGGCCTTGGGCTTCTCCTCGGCCTTGGGAGCAGGCTTTTCCGCCACAGGCTCCTCAGCCTTCTCCGCAACGGGCTCAACCGTCTCCGCCGCGGACTCCTCAGCTTTCTCCTCCCCAGACTCCTCGACGTCCTCTCCGCCGGCCGCAGCCGCCTCGGACTCAGACGCCTCTCCCGCGGGTGGCGTCGAGGATGGGGCGTCGCCCGCAGCTTGCGAGGACGACGCGGCATCCTCGGCGACAGGACCCGCAGGCGAATCCCCCTGGTCCTGCTCCGGAGTGGCCTCGTCCTTCTGAGTCTCGTCGTCGATCAAGTCTGGATCTCCATCGGTTTGGGCTGTTGTGCCTGATGAGGATGCTCGGGCCCGGCGTACACCTTCAGCTTGGTCAGCTGCTGCCGGGCGAGCCGGTTGCGGGGAAGCATCCCCTTCACGGCCTTGCGGATGACCTCCTCAGGACGGCGCTCGAGCATCTCGGCGAGCGTCCGCGACTTGATCCCGCCCGGGTAGCCGCTGTGGCGCCAGTAGCGCTTCTGCGCCAGCTTGTCGCCGGTCACGTGGATCTTCTCCGCGTTGACCACGACGATGAAATCGCCGGTGTCGACGTGTGGGGTGTACTCCGGCTTGCGCTTCCCCCGCAGAGCGTCGGCGATGCGGGTCGCCAGCCGGCCCAGGGTCTGGCCCTCGGCGTCGACGACATACCAGTCGCGCTGGCGGTTTGCAGGTGTGGCTACATAGGTCTTCATCAGCGAAAAGCCGCGGGCAGCGCCCAGCGGCCTCGGCATGATAGCCGCCGCGCCGCATCTGCGTACGTGGCCGCCTTGATGTCTATACTGCCGCGCCGACAGTGCCTAATCCCAGCCACACCGGTGGCTGGGAGCGGAGGAACCGCAGGAGCCGTTGCAGGTTCCAGGGGCGAATCGGCCGAACAGGTCGTAGCGCATCTCTTTCAGCGCGAGCCCGACAGCTAACTCCGTAGGCGAACGAAAGAGAGGGCACGTGGTAGGCAAGACCACCCGGCCTTGGTTGGCGGGAACGTATTTCACGATTGCGGCGATGGCGCTGTTGCTCAGCCTTGCGACGACCGCCGCGGCGGGGACCGGTGGCGCGCCCACCGCGGCCGGCAGCCCGCCGCCCGCCGCCAGCCCCAGCGGTACGCCGTCCTCCGACTCACCCAGCGCCGGCGCCCTGCGCCTGGTCTCGGCCAAAACCACGCCGCGCAAATCCTTCTACTACGGCTACCGCTACCCCAAGCTGAGCTTCACGATCGCCAGCAGCCAGGCGCAGAACGACATCCGCATCGACGTCGTCGACGCGGCCGGCGCCAGCGTCCGCACCTTTTTCCGCAACGACGTCGCCCCCGAAACCGAGACGGCGATCCGCTGGGACGGGACCACGAACGATGGGCGCGCCGCCCCCAACGGGCGCTACACGTTCCAGGTCTCCTCGCAGGCCGGCGCGGTCGCGGCGCGCCCGGCCACCTCCTCGGAAGCGCCGAGCCTCGGCTTCGACTTCTATGCCTACGCCTTCCCCCTGCTCGGCGCCCACGACTACGGCGGCGCGGGCGCCGTCTTCGGCGCCGGCCGCGCCGGGCACACGCACCAGGGCCACGACGTGATGGCCGAGTGTGGCGTGCCGGTAATCGCCGCCCGAGGCGGCCGGGTGCAGTACTCCGGCTACCACAGCGCCGCCGGCAACTACGTCGTCATCGACGGCAAGGGAACCTCGCTCGACTTCATGTACGCCCACTTCGCCGAACCCTCGCCGCTGAAAACGGGAGACGCGGTTCGCACCGCGCAGCCAATCGGCATCGTCGGCGACACCGGTTCGGCAACCGCCTGCCACCTGCACTTCGAGATCTGGACGTCCCCGGGCTGGTATGAGGGCGGCAGTCCGATCGACCCGCTCCCCTACCTGCAGAGATGGGACCGCTACAGCTGAGCCGAGGCCCCTTCGGCTCGGTCGCTACGGCCTCTGGTCGCTCGCCCTCGCGTCGTCCGTGTGACGATCGCAAGGGCAACCGCCACCGGAACAGTCGCCGGCAACGTGTCGACCGCAAAGAACAGCAGGTCGAACCCAAGCCCCAGCGCGGCCACCAACCCCGCTCCAACCCACTGCCGACGGGCCGATTTCCCTCTATATAGGCGTATCTCAGGCCCGTCGGCGGGCTTTGCGAGCAGGCAGCCGACGAGGGCGGCGACGAAGAGGTCGCCAAAGCCCATGCGGGCGGCGCCGAAGTTGGCCACCTGCAGAGCCGGAAGGTCGGCCGCGGGAGCGGCGGCGCTGAGCACGTCGCTGGGGCCCTGAAGGAGGTTGGCCGCGACGAGATAGGCGTCGATCGTCGCCATCGCGTAGACGCCCCAGCGCAACCAGCGAGCCGCGACCGCATTGACCAGCAACCAACCGAGGGCAACACAGGCCAAGCCGGAGAGCGCTGTGGCCGCAGCCTCACCGGCCAGAGCTTCGGGCGCAGCCCAGGCGAGAACGAAGAGGGGCAGCGTCGCCAGCGCCCAGGGAGGGCGTGATCCGTGGATGAGAAGCGCCAGTGCCAAGGCCGCCAGTGGCGGCACCGCCACCAGTGCCAGGTAGGTGAGCGCCGTTGCCGAGTCCGAGTAGAGCTCTACCCCGCTGACAACGACGATGATCGAGAGCGCCGGCACGAGGGCCCACCAACGACTGCGCAAGCGGTCCAGCCAAGCCGGCAGAGGTCGCGACACCGGCAGCGCCACCAGCGTCGCCTGGACCAGGCTGAGAATCGCGATCGAAACGGCGAACGAGGGCACAGTGGGCCCGACCGCTCAGGTCACTCCCACTCGATGGTTGCGGGGGGCTTCGAGGAGATGTCCAGCGCGACGCGATTGACGTCGGCGATCTCGTTGATGATCCGGTTGGAGACCCGCTCCAGGAGGTCGTAAGGGAGGCGCGCCCAGTCGGCGGTCATCGCGTCGTCGGAGGTGACCGCGCGGATCACCACCGGGTAGGCATAGGTGCGCCCGTCGCCCTGGACGCCGACCGACCGCACGACCGGGAGCACGCAGAAGGACTGCCAGAGCTGGCGGTAGAGCTCGGCCGCACGAATCTCCTCCTGCAGGATCGCGTCGGCGGCACGCAGGATGTCGAGTCGCTCTTTTGTCACCTCGCCGCCGACGATGCGGATCGCCAGGCCGGGCCCGGGGAAGGGCTGGCGCCAAACCATCCGCTCGGGAAGGCCGAGCTCGGCCCCGACGGCCCGTACCTCGTCCTTGAACAGCATCCGCAGCGGCTCGACCAGCTCGAACTCGAGGTCATCGGGCAACCCGCCGACGTTGTGGTGGGACTTGATCGTCGCCGCGGCGCGGCCGTCGCCGCCGGACTCGATCACGTCGGAGTAGAGCGTCCCCTGGACCAGGAACTTGGCGTCCTCGATCTTCGCCGCCTCCTCCTCGAAGACGCGGAAGAACTCCTCGCCGATGATCTTGCGCTTCTGCTCGGGCTCGGTGACGCCCGCGAGCTTGCCGATGAAGCGGTCGGCGGCGTCGACGTGGATCAGCGGCA
>Ga0157380_10003732_pt1 | contig 10479 bp, 7 predicted proteins | sample S35metaG_FD_119757 | JGI IMG/M metagenome (GOLD analysis project Ga0157380, IMG submission 119757) | Switchgrass rhizosphere microbial communities from Kellogg Biological Station, Michigan, USA - S3-5 metaG | ecosystem: Host-associated > Plants > Roots > Rhizosphere > Soil | place: USA: Michigan...
AAGCCTGCACGTCATAAGTCTCGAGGCTCCGGCCTCGTCCTACGTCCCGCATTTCGTCATAACAGCAAGAGCGAATGGTCCTCCGGCCGGCCGCTCGTGCTCGTTGCGCGCCCCGCCTGGTTCCCACCTGCTCTAAGACCGCGACCGGTTGATCGGTCGTTGCGCCGTTTTTCGTACTCAATTTCAAGAGGTAGTTCGTATGCGGACCCGCTACAGGGTTGCGCTCGTCGCCGCCGCTTACCTTGCGTGTAACTCGCCCTGGTTGCAGGCCCAGGGGCGGACCGAGCAAGACATCGTCGAACTGATTGTGCGCGAGAGCCCCCAAGCGAAGGCGATTCGCGCCATAGCGGAATCAGTGACCGCTGAACAAGGTGCGCGGTCGACGTTCCCCAATCCAGCGGTCAGTTACGTTCGCGAGGGCGCTGGCCTAACCCAGTTCTTTCAAATGGAGCAGGCGCTGCCGGCATTTGGGCTTCGCGATGCTCTTGAGAAGGCCGGAGTTGCAGCACGCGAGTCCGCAGACGCGGAACGCGACGTCCGACTATGGCAGCTGCGGATCGACGCCCAGGTGGCGCTTGCCCGATGGCAAGCCGCAACTGAACGACTTGAAGCTGCGCGGTCGGTTGAGCGTCTCGTTGAGCAACTCATCGGCGTCCTCGCCACACGCGAGCGAGAGGGTGAAGGATCTCGCTTCGACCGCGTGCGTTCGCAACAGGAACTCGTTGACGCCAAACAGATCGTGTCTTCAGCAGAAGTAGAGCGCCTGGCGGCTCGCGGTGCCATTCTCGCGATGCTGCCGCCGGACACGCCCTTGCCCGATACGATTGCCCGGACATTCGTCGGCGCGAATCTGGATCCCACCGAGACGCTTGTTCAGAAGGCCGCGACCAGCCGCGCGGAACTGCGCGCTCTCGACAGCAGCGCCAGGCGATTCACACTCGAGGCCGAGGCCTCCAAGCGCGCCGTCGGACCCGCGGCAACCGTCAACGGCGGTGTCAAACGTGCCGGCGACCACGACGCCGCGCGAACCGGCGGAGTGGTCGGCGTCAGTGTCACTCTGCCGCTCTTCAATCGAGCCGCTCGTGACGTGACGCGCTGGGATGCCGAGCGTGCCCGCGTTGATTTCGACCGCGCCGTCGTCGAGGCAGCCATCCGCGCTGAGATCACGACGGCTGCCGCAATTCTTTCGCTCCGACGACAGGTCGCGACGATGGCGCGCGACGCACTGACTTCGGCTGACGAGCTCGTGACGATGGCCGATGTCGCGTATCGCGAGGGCGAAGCCGGAATTCTTCAGCTTCTTGACGCTTATCGAACGAAAGGCCGTGCGCAGGAACGCGCTGCGGCCGCGGCCTTGGAGCTTCGCCTCGGCGAGATCGCGCTGGAACGCGCAGTAGGAGTGACGTTGTGGCCTTGAAGCACACATTGATGATCGGTTTGACTGTGATTTCGGTCGCCAGCTGTCGGCGCGAAGCGGCACCAACACCGCCAACAGCCAAGGGACCCGATCCGCTGAGCATCACGCATTGGACCGATCGAACGGAGCTCTTCGCGGAGTATCCCTCGCTGGTCGTTGGACAAACGTCACGGTTCGCCATTCACCTGACGACGCTTGATCCATTCAAGGCGGTCACTGAGGGTGCGGTCGATGTCCAACTGAACGACGGCACTGGCCAGGTGCAATCGTTTTCCGCGAATGCGCCGTCCCGTCCAGGGATCTTTGGCGTCGACGTGAAGCCGGCGCGCGCCGGCAAGTTCGACCTGAGCATCACCCTGCGCGGAAAGTCCATGACGGATATGCACAACGTCGGTGCTGTGGACGTCTATAACGACGCCGCTGCTGCTGCGACAGCGGCCGCCGCGATGCCGGCGTCCCAGATTGAGACTCTGAGCTTTCTCAAAGAACAGCAGTGGGCACTCGACTTTGGAACGGCGGTCGTGCAACAGCAGCCCCTCCGCGCCACGATCCGAATACCGGGCGAGCTTGTGCCTGCTCCTGGCGGCGAGGCCGATGTCTCCGCACCATTCGATGGACGCCTTGCCTCAGTTGTTTCACATCCCCCCGGTACGACAGTGACGGCCGGGCAGGAACTGGCTCGCATCCAGCCTCCGCCAGGCGCGCCCGCTGATTTGCCGCAGTTGGAACGCGGCCGCACACAGACGGCATCCGCCCTGGAAGCGGCGACGCGAGATCGTGAGCGCTCCGAGAGACTGGTCGCCGCCGGTGCCGCGCCGCAGCGGCGACTCGACGAGGCACGCGCGGCAGAAGCGCAAGCGGCAGCCGCGGTCACGGCGGCCGAGGCGCAGCTCGGACAGTTCAATGCGTCACGATCCGCAGATGCCGGCGGGACGTCGGGCCTGTTTGTGATCCGCGCGCCGATCAGTGGCGTCATCGTCGCCAGGTCCGCCGCCACCGGGATTAACGTCAGCGCCGGCACGGCGCTCTTCCACTTGGTGGACCCGACGTCGATCCAGGTGGTGGGCCACATTCCGGAAGGACAGGTTGCCCGCGCAAAGTCGGTGTCGGGCGCCCAGATCGAAGTGCCCGGCGCAGAATCGATGCGACCGGCCGGGAAGCTGTTGTCGTTAGGGCGCGTGCTCGATCCGCAGTCACGCACTCTGCCGATCAGTTTCGCGACGGGCAATGGCACGCTCGGCGTCCCCGTCGGTCAATCGGTCTTTCTTCATCTGCTTCTCGATCAAACAGCTCCGGCCCCCGTCGTGCCGTCTTCAGCAATCGTTGACGATGCCGGGCGGCCGATCGTGTTCGTTCAGGTCGAGGGCGAAGCATTCGAGCGCCGACCGGTCACGCTCGGGACTCGCGAAGGCGAGCTCGTGCAAGTGATATCGGGCGTGAAGCCAGGCGAGCACATCGTGACCAAGGGCGCCTACTTGGTGCGACTCGCGTCGCTCTCGGCGTCGGTGCCCGCGCACGGCCACGTGCATTGAGGCCGCGATGATTGACGCACTTATTCGCTGGTCGCTCAGCCACCGCGCGCTCGTGCTCGCGGCAGCAGCTGCATTCTCAGTCTGGGGCGCATGGTCGGCGTGGCACATGCCGCTCGACGTCCTGCCCGATCTCACGGCTCCAGCCGTCACGGTGCTGGTTGAGGCGCCGGGCATGGACCCGCTGGAGATCGAGTCACTCGTGACGTTTCCGATCGAATCGTCACTCAACGGCGCCGCCGGGGTGAGAAGAGTCAGATCGGCGACCGCCGTGGGCGTCGCCGTGGTCTGGGTCGAATTCGACTGGGGGCAGGACATCGGCCGCGCCCGCCAGATCGTGACCGAGAAGCTGAGTCTGGTCTCCGGCTCGCTGCCCCCCGGTGTGGAACCGCCGTTTCTAGCGCCTGTCTCGTCGGTAATGGGCGAGGTCTTGTTTGTCGGACTCGAGTCCGATCGTCATTCGGCGATCGAGCTGAGGACGACTGCCGAGACGGTCATTCGCCGTCGACTATTGGCGGTCTCCGGCGTGTCACAGGTCATTGCCACCGGCGGCGATCAGAAGCAATACGAAGTAGTCGTTGAGCCCACTCGACTCCGTGAGTACGGCGTCACGGTCGTCGATGTCGAACAGGCGTTGTCAGCGGCGAATCGAAACGCGACCGCCGGATTTCAGGTCGCGGAAGGACAGGAATACCTGATTCGCGGGCTCGGTCGTCTCACGAACGTTGCTGACATCGGCGCAGTGGTCGTGCGCTCCAGCGCACAAACGCCGGTTCTCGTCCGCGATCTCGCGGAGGTTCGCGAAGGGGCGGCGGTCAAGCGCGGTGATGGATCGCACAACGCTCGACCGGCTGTAATTATCGGCATCCAAAAACAGCCGGGCGCCAACACGCTGGAGTTGACGGAGCGCATCGACACCACCCTCGCTGAGATCCAGCAGGCGCTCCCCGAGGGGATGAAGATCCAGCAGAACCTGTTTCGCAGCGCCGATTTCATTGAGCAGGCACTCGACAACCTTTTCACTGCGCTGCTCGAAGGAGCGGGGCTGGTCATTCTCGTCGTGATCGTTTTTCTGATGAACGCGCGCGCCGCCGCCGTGACGCTGGTAGCGCTCCCCTTGTCTCTCATTGCAGCCGCAGTGGCGATGAACTGGTTCGGCTTCACGCTCAACACGATGAGCCTGGGTGGGCTGGCGATCGCGATCGGAGAGCTTGTCGATGACGCGATTATCGATGTCGAGAATGTCGTGCGGCGTCTCCGGCTGAATGCCGCGCTTCCAGAAAAGGAGCGCAGGAACACTCTCTCCGTGGTGTATCACGCCAGCACCGAAGTTCGCGCATCGGTGGTGTTTGCGACGGTGATCGTCGCGATCGTGTTCGTTCCGCTATTCCTGCTCGGCAGCGTTGAGGGCCGCCTGTTACGACCGCTCGGGTTCGCCTACGTGGTGGCGCTGGTGGCGTCCCTCGTCGTGGCCCTGACTGTCACCCCGGTGCTGTGCTCTTTGCTGTTGCCGCAATCACGGATGATCGCCAGCGGTGCAGAGCCGCTGCTGACGCGTCGGCTCAAGGAACTCTACGAGCCGTGGTTGAACCACGCCGTTCGGTCGTGGCGACTGGTGATAGCGGGCGCCACTGTCGCCCTGATTGCGGCCCTGGTCGCATTGTTTTCGACAGGACGGTCGTTCCTTCCAGAATTCAATGAAGGCGCCCTCACGGTGAGTGCCGTCACCATTCCTGGCACCAGTCTCCAGGACTCGAACTCTCTGGGTAACGCCCTCGAACGCCTGCTATTGAGCGTGCCCGAAGTGGCATCCACGGCGCGCCGAACCGGACGGGCCGAGCTGGACGAACACGTGCAGGGCGTGGAGTCAGCCGAGGTCGACGTGCGGCTCGAGATGAAGGAACGGCCGAAGGAAGACGTCCTGCGCGAGATCAGGGACAAGGTATCGCTGCTACCCGGAACGAATGTCACGGTGGGCCAACCTATCTCGCACCGTATCGATCACATGCTGTCGGGTACCAGGGCGAATATCGCGGTCAAGATTTTCGGCGATGACCTTGCGGTCTTACGAGGGCTGGCGAAGCAGGTGCAGGCACAGATGGCCGGCGTGCGCGGTGTCGTTGATCTGTCGACAGAAATGCAAACGGAGATCCCGACCCTGCGGGTGAAGGTCGATCCGGAACGGGCGTCTCGCCACGGCCTGGCATCTGGCACCGTCGCTCAGACCTTGCAGACGGCCCGTATTGGCCGGCCTGTTGGCCAGGTGATCGAGGGGCAAATTGCGGTTCCATTGATCGTCCGCTACTCGAGCCAGACGTCGAGCGACCTTGACGCCATCGGCGACACGGCACTCGACACTCCAGGCGGAGCGCAAATCCCATTGTCGGCGGTTGCTGATATTCAGCGAGATCGAGGCCCAAACTTCGTGATGCGCGAGAACGTTCAGCGCCGCATCGTGGTGCAGAGCAATGTCGCAGGGCGCGACCTTCGCAGCGTGGTGAGTGATATCCAGGCGGCCGTCGCCGCGAATGTCACCCTCCCGCCCGGCGTGCACATCGAATACGGCGGGCAGTTCGAGAGCGAGTCCTCCGCGTCACGTCAATTGCTCTGGCTGTCGTTCGGAGTGGTGATTGCGATCTTCTTTGTCCTGATGACCGCCTTCGGATCCACGCGGGACGCCGTCCTCGTCATGGTGAATCTTCCGCTCGCGCTGATTGGCGGCGTGGCTGGCGTCTACTTCGCCGGCGGCGTGCTGTCAGTGGCTTCAATCGTCGGCTTCATCACTCTCTTTGGAATTGCGACTCGAAACGGAATCATGCTGGTCTCCCACATCCGGCACCTTCAAGAGCATGAGGGCGTCACCGACTTCATATCTGCCGTCACGAAGGGTGCGACTGAACGCCTGGTGCCGATTCTCATGACGGCCCTGGCCGCAGGTCTGGCACTCGTGCCAATTGCGATGTCGGCTGGCGAGGCGGGCAGCGAGATTCAAGCGCCGATGGCGCTCGTCATCCTGTGTGGGTTGGCGAGCTCGACCCTTCTCAACATGGTGGTCGTTCCGGTGCTCTATGCGCACTTCGGCCGGCCGATTCCGCAACAGACGTTGGACGTACGACAAGGGCTGGATCCGCTCCGGTGAGGAGCGCCACTCAGGACTCTTCTGCGTCCCGCTGCGTGAGCCACGCCGGCATCTCGAGGTGGCGGTAGATGGCGAGGGCGCGGACGCCAAAGATGATCGTGAATCCGATCGCGGCCGCGTACGGGAACGAGGGCGTCGCGATGCGAAGGAGCACAAATGCGATGCAGCCCAGGAGAATAGGCGTCGCATAGATCTCGCGCGACATCAACAGCGTCGGCCGGCCTGCCAGCACATCTCGAATCAGACCGCCGCCGATGCCTGTGAGGACGCCCATCGTCACTGCCACCGGTGCGCTGAGATGCATCGATAGCACTTTGTCGGCCGCGGTCACGGCGAACAGTGCTGCCCCAACCGCATCGAGATACAGCAGGCCGCGAAACGTGTTCCGAAACAAGGAACCAATCGAGAATGCCGCGAGCGCGCCGACACCGGCCGCCCAGACATAGTTGAAGTCGTTGATCCAGAACGGTGGCGCGCCGATGATCAAGTCTCGCACGGTGCCGCCACCGAGCGCCGTGACGATGCCCAGAACGAGCGCGCCGAAGACATCGAGTCCGCGGCGCGTGACGGCGAGGACGCCCGTGATGGCAAAGACCGCCGTCCCCACCATCTCGAAGTAGTAGAACCTCACGCGTCAGGAATCATACCGAGTTGAGAGGGTGGACCAGGGTTACGACCTGCGCGGCAAGACCGTGTAGACCCTTTCGATGAATCCGTGGAACTCCACCATGTACTTGCGGAGGAAGTCCTCAGTTCCCTTGTTGGTCACGCGGCCGTCTTCGGTGATCAGACCCGGTTCGAACTGGATATACGCCTCGATCGCGTTCATCTGGGGCGAGTTGCAAAAGGAGAGGATGCTGCGCAGGTGCTGCTGCCCGACCGCAGTGCCGATCTTGCCAGGCGAGGTTCCGATCACGGCGGACGGTTTTCTCGTGAACGAATTCTTGCCGTACGGACGGCTGGCCCAGTCGATGGCGTTCTTCAGCCCGCCAGGAATGGATCGGTTGTACTCCGGCGTCACGAACAGCACTGCGTCGACCGCCGCGAGGGCCGCCTTGAACGCGACTGCCGCGGGAGGAAAGCTGGCATCGTGGTCGTAGTTGTAGATCGGCAGGTCCTTGAAGGGGATCTCCACCATCTCGAGCTCGGTTGGCGCCAACCCGACCAGGGCTTTGGCGAGCAAACGATTGATCGACTTTGTCGAGAGGCTGCCGACGAAGTATCCAACCTTAAAGCCTGTCATATGACTCCTCGTCTCTCGACTGCACGTTCGAACAGTGAGGATACTCGCAGTCGTCGATCTAGAGGCCAGCTCAACAGGTCTGCCGCCGCGTCGAGGGTGAAGACCTGTCACTGCTGCTTGGCCGCGGGCCGCTGCCGCTCGACGAAGTGCTGCCGATTGCGAAGCAGCTCAGCGAATGGTCTTCAACCTGTTCGACATGCTGCATCGCATCGTGAAGCCATAGGCGGGGCGCGCGGAGGCCGCCGCGTCCAAGCCGAGTTCCAGGCAGGCGCCAGCGAGGGTGTATAACTCGACCGATATGGAAGCTCCCCGTCGGCGGTGGATTCCCTGGACGTTTCTGATCTGGCTCGGCCTATTCCTGGTCGCCGCCGAGCTCAACTCCGACCGGCCGAACATGGGCGACCCGCGCTGGTCGCGCCAGTGGTATGCGTCCTACCCAGACGGGGAAGGGATGTTTTACGCCTGGGCCTTGCCGGCGCTCGGCATCGTCTGGACCCTCGCATTGTTGGTCCGGGTTCCGCGCGACGAGCGCATCGGCCGTCGGCGAATGATCTCGGCGTGGATGAAGGCTGGCCTCGGAATGGGCATCGTCCTGGGGACGATCGGCTCCTATGTTTCAGATTTCAAGGCCGCCGATGTGGGGTCGCTGAACGAGATCGCCACGTGGATGTCGCTGGCATTTTTCCTGGCGATCATATCCGTTGCCCTGGTCAAGGCGAGAGCCCGCTGGCCTGCGATGACCGTCCGCGCCGCGGGCCTGATCGGCAGCGCGGCGGCCCTCGCGATCGGTGGCTGGTTCTACTGGGTGGACCTCCCCGACGACGGCGTCAGGGGGCTGAAGGGGTCAGCCCGCGCGGAAGCGCTGATGGCGAGACTCGGTTACAAGGGAGGGAGCAACCAAGCGCTGCGCGCGATGCAGGAAGAGCACCGCGCAGCCGGCGTGGGCTACCAGATGCTCGCGTCGGGAGATCGCGTTGACCTCGAAGTCGCAGTGCCATGGCCGGAAGCCGATGTCGAGCGACGCGAACGGATCGCCGAGTTCTGGAATCATCCCAGCCCCGTGCTGGCCTACATTCCAGAGCCGCCGTGGCATGCCGATTGGCGCACTCCGCCCAATGGTCCGCAGGCGTTGGTGTTCTCGGTCCGACAGCCCGCCGATCAGTGGGAGGTTTACACGCTATTGATGGCAACCAGCGAGGCGAAAGGAATTGCCGAGCAGCCATGGGACGATCTTCGGCCGCTCGCTACAGCATTGGTCAACGAGCATTACTCCCCGCCAACGGCCCCGAGCCCTGGTCCACAGGAATCACGCGAAATCCTGCAGGTCACGCTGCTCCACCTCGCCATTCAACTCGATCGGCTGCGGCAGGCGTGCGACGCTTCGTCGACTTCGACGGTCAACAACGGTTCTGCGTCCGAGACGCTCCGCTCCACCGCGGCGCGTGCGCGGGAATTTCGCGATGTGCTCGTCAAGGCCGATGCGCCGCTGTCGACGCCGGATCTCGTGAGCTTCGGGGAATACGTGACCAAGCTCGGAAGGAGCAATCGATGGAGCATGGGGCCCGATGGGTGCGAAGCGGTCCGTCGGACTGATGAAGATGCTTTCGCGGGGGCCGGCGACGCGATCGTCAAGCACGCGACCCTATTCAAGTAGGATCGAGGAGCTGAACTTCAGCGGCTCCTGATCGCTCGCATCGGAATAGGCGTCATCTCCGGGCGAATTATCGCAGTTACCGGTCGTAAGAATACGGCTACGACGCGCTCGCACGTGAGTACGGAAACCGTGCCTTCAGTCTGAGAATCGGCGCCTCGAAAAACCGCCACGACAGCCACGCCAGCGCGAATGCCGGCGCAGCCGCCACGGGGTAGAACAGCACCTGGCCGATCCACGGCGCAATCGCCAGCGTCTCGTAATCGCTGGGGTTGAAGACGTACTCGCGGACGGCGCGCATGACCGGCAGGTGAATCAGGTACAAGCAGTAGCTGTATTTGCCGAAGGCGCGCAGCCACCCCGCGGACAGCATCCGCGGCCATAGGCTGTCCGCCGGCCGGTTGATGGCACCGACCAACATCGCGCCGGCAACGACCGCGATCAGTGAGTAGCCGAACTGCTGCATCCGCCGATTCCACCACCACGTATGGCCGCCCAGGATCGTGACGGCGATGAGGCCGGCTACTCCGGCAATCACGACAGCCGGCACCAGGCGATCGAGCGCCGTCATGATGCCGCGCCGCCGCGCGACCGCCAGGAGCGCGCCGACCACGAGCCCGTCGAGCCTGAACCAGGTGACGACGTAAATCGGCAGCACCGCCACGTCGGATGCCCGCGCGAACGAGCGGGCGAATACCTCGCCCACGAAGATGGCCGTGCACAGCCACGCCACCAGTCGCGGCGGGCACAACCAAATCACGAGCGGCCAGACCAGGTAGAAGTGTTCTTCGATGGCGAGCGACCAACCCACATCCACCCAGCCATGCACCCACCCGCGGCCGGCGATCGAGAAATTCGTCATGTACAACCAATACGGCCACTGCGATGGCAAGTCGACCGAGTCGTCCTGCCCGATCAGCACCGAGTGCACCGCCGGAAACTTCGGCAGCACGACGAGGGCGAGGAACAGGACCAGGTAGTAGAGCGGGAAGATGCGCAGGATGCGGCGCGCATAGAAGCTGGTGAAATAGCGCCCGCCGTCCCGGGTGTCGAGCAGGATCCCGGTAATCAGAAAACCGGACAGCACGAAGAATAGATCGACGCCGGTCCAGCCGAAAAACAGCACGTCGCCGATCAGTGCGTCGATACCGGAGGTCGGCCGGTAGTACGTGAAATGGTGCACCATCACGAGGATGATCGCGATGCCGCGCAGGCCATCGAGTGCCGGGATGTTGCCTGGCTGGACCCGTGGGGTCATGTCGTGTGTGCGTTATCTGATTTCGAGGTCAGCGCGAATGGCCGCGAACACCGTCTCCGCGACTCGCCGGTAGCCGAGCGGTGTCAGGTGCAGGCCGTCGATGCTGACGTTGGCGTTCACGTCCGGCAGCAGGGCGCTAAACAGGTCGACCAACACCGCGCCTTCGCTGCGCGCGATCTGGCGCAGTCGATCGTTGATGACCTCGAGCGCGGACGTCGGGATCTGGACCCGCCCGGGTCTGC
>Ga0157380_10003733_pt1 | contig 10478 bp, 11 predicted proteins | sample S35metaG_FD_119757 | JGI IMG/M metagenome (GOLD analysis project Ga0157380, IMG submission 119757) | Switchgrass rhizosphere microbial communities from Kellogg Biological Station, Michigan, USA - S3-5 metaG | ecosystem: Host-associated > Plants > Roots > Rhizosphere > Soil | place: USA...
AGTCCTGTGACCAGATCGGTTGCTTCTTTTTCGATCCTTGATCGAGCCGGAACCCCGCGCGGATCTCCGGCCAAACCATGCTCTCGTTCCTGTCTCACCTGCCATTCGACAGGCTATAATTCTGGAGCGGGTGACGGGAATCGAACCCGCATAGCCAGCTTGGAAGGCTGGAGCTCTACCATTGAGCTACACCCGCCGATTCTCACCCACTCCCCACCCCCGGACAGTCGCTGGTGGAGGGGGTAGGATTCGAACCTACGTAGGCCGAAGCCAGCAGGTTTACAGCCTGCCCCCTTTAGCCACTCGGGCACCCCTCCGGGCTCCCATCGACTCCGCCCGCAGCGGAAGTGCGCAATATGGGCATTTACCTTTCGGAGTCAATTTGAAAACACACGAAAAACTCCGTTCCCGCCGATTTCGTTTCCGGCGCGAATGGAGTTGTGGCAATACCCAATTTCGAGCCGGAATATAGGGGCCACGATGAACAAGCGCAAGCCGCCGTCCCGCGGTCGCCAAAGGGGCCCTGGTCGGTCCCATGATTCCTCGCAAGATCAGCGACATAAGCCGCATCGACCCGAGCAAGGGCGAAGGCCGGAACGCGCCGCCGCGGCGCCCGGCCGCGGCCCGCGCGACGAGTCGCCCCGAGGTCGTACGGGAGATCGTACCGGCGATCGCACGGCCGATCGTCCAGGGGATCGCGCGCGAGCGGATCGCCCGCGGGAGCGCGAGCAGCCCGGCGGACCCTACTGGTTGTATGGGCATCACGCCGTCGGCGCCGCTCTCGCCAATCCGGAGCGGAAAATCCTGCGCCTGGCCCGGGCCGGCGCCGACGAGGTCCCGATGGTCGAGGGCCACGAGTGGGAGCAGGTGCCCCGCGATGTCCTGGAAAGCTGGCTGCCACCCCACGCTGTCCACCAAGGTCTGGCGGCCAAGGTCCACCCCCTGCCCGATCGCGGCGTCGAGGACGTGATCGCCGCGGCCGAGGGGCAGGAGCACGCCCAGGTCGTGATCCTGGACCAGGTGACCGACCCGCAGAACGTGGGCGCGATCCTGCGCTCGGCCGCCGCCTTCGGCGCCCTCGCCGTCATCCTGACCGAGCGCAACGCGGCGCCAGAATCGGGGGCGCTGGCCAAGGCGGCTTCGGGAGCACTGGAGCATGTCCCGCTGATCCGGGTAACCAACCTCTCCCGCGCAATCGAGATCCTCAAGAAGGGCGGGTTCTGGATCGCAGGCCTGGCCGCCGAAGGGTCCAAGACCCTGGCCGACGCCAAGCTGACCGGCAAGGTCGGGCTCGCCCTCGGCGCCGAGGGACCGGGCCTGCGCCGCCTCACCCGCGAGCATTGCGACCTGCTGGTGCGCCTGCCGACCGGCGGGGCGATCGATCACCTCAACGTGTCGAATGCCGCGGCCGTGGCCCTGTATGAATTGGTGCGCCAAGGCAAGGATTGAGCATGACGGTTCTGAAGCGCGTCATCATCGGGCTGGCCACCCTGATTGCTCTGGTGGTGGTGATCGGCTTCCTGCTGCCGCGCCAGGTCCATGTCGAGCGCTCGATCGTCATCAACGCCCCGCAGGCCCAGCTGTTCGACGCCTTGAACGGCTTCAAGCGCTTCAACGAATTCTCGCCCTGGGCCGCACTCGATCCCAACACCCAATACGCCTATGAAGGCCCGGAGAGCGGCGTCGGCGCCAAGATGAGCTGGGTCAGCAACGACTCCGAACTCGGCTCCGGCACCAACGAGATCGTGGAATCGAAGGCGCCCGACCTCATCCGCGCCAAGCTCGACTTCGGTGGCCAGCTGGCGGAGGCGACCTTCACGTTCGAGCCCGCGGACGGCGCGACGCGTGTGACCTGGGGCTTCGACGGCGACCTCGGCAACAACCCGCTCATGCGCTTCGTGGGCCTGATGTTCGACAAATGGATCGGCAGCGACTACGAGAAGGGCCTCGCGCGGATGAAGCAAGTGATGGAGCAAGGCAATGCAGGCTAGGCAGCTGTTCTTTGCGGGCCTCATGACGGCGCTTTCGGCCATCCCAGCCCTGGCGCAGGAGACCGACGCGCAGTCGGCGGAGCGCTACTTCGATCGCCTGGACCAGAAGAAGCAGGGCTTCTTCGTCCTCGCCGACATGCAACGCGTCGAGGGCAAGGCCTTCAAGCGGATCGACATCAACAAGGACGGCGAACTCACCCTGAGCGAGTTCACCGACGGCATCCCCTCCGACCGCCAGGAGATCATCGACCGCTTCACCCGCCGCTTCGAACTCGCCGACGCCGACGACAGCGGCGAGGTCCCGCTGCAGGAATACATGGACTTCTGCGCCCGCGTGGTCGCCGCCGCCGACGCCAACCAGGACGGCATGGTCACCAAGGAAGAGTTCATCGCCGCCTCCAGCAGCGGCTCGGCGGAATAGCATTGGCACGATCACCTATTAGGCACCGTATAGACCTCCTCTAGCGCACAGCTCTCTCTTCCGTCATGGTCGTGCTTGGCACGACCATCCACGAGTTTGCCTGCGAAAATCGTGAATGGTCGGGCCGAGTCCGATCATAACGGTGTTGGGGGTCGCTGTGTTCGAGCTTCGGCTAAGCGCCGCCAGTTTTGGCGATACCTGCGCATGCCTGGGACCGCAAGTCGCGACGGTTCTCGAATCACTGACGGCACTCCCGGAACTCTCTCAGTGCGTATGGTATGCCGCGTGGGTCGACCCCATCGGTGCGGACCCGCAAATCATTGCTGCGATGAAGCCCTACAAAACGCGCGACAAGGTCTTGATCCCGGATATCGAGGCGTTCGTCACGATGACCCGTAAAGTTACGCAATTCCTCGATGGCGTCTTATTCGCCGTGCCGGCCGGCAAGGAAGACAGGTTCTTTATCAACCGCGTCGTCGAGGTTCGCGCCAATGACACGACCTTGATCGAGGTCGAAACAGAAAATCCGATCATCGTCGAGCAGGTGCAACGCCGACTTGGCGGCATTATCCTGTAGGACTGATCGATGGTATCGATTCGCGACCAGCCGACGACAGCTAAGTCCACCTCCATCACCCTTCTCGTCCTCGCCGAGATCGCGGGCATGAGCCTGTGGTTCGCCTCCGCCGCGATCTTGCCGGACATGGTGCGCGAGTCCGGGATCGATGCGGTGCGGCAGGCGATGTTGTCGAGCGGCGTGCAGCTGGGCTTCGTCGCTGGCGCGCTGGCGGTGGCGGCGAGCGGGCTTGCCGACCGGTTCGATCCCAGGCGCGTGTTCGCGATCTGCGGCGTGCTCGCAGCGCTGTGCAACGCCGCGCTGCTGGTCGCGCCGATCGGCGGCACGATCGCCATTCTCCTGCGCTTCCTCACTGGACTGCTGCTGGCGGGCGTCTACCCGGTCGGCATGAAGATCGCCGTCGGCTGGGGCACCAAGGATCGCGGCCTGCTGGTTGGGCTGCTGGTCGGCGCGCTCACCGTCGGATCGGCGCTGCCGCATCTTGCGGCCTACCTCGGCGGTGCGGACTGGCGCAGCGTCATCGTCGCCACCTCCACTCTCGCGCTGGTCGGCGGATTGCTGGTGCTGCTGTGTGGCCTCGGCCCCCATCACGCGCGCGCGCCGCGCTTCTCGACGCGAGCCATCGCCCTCGCCTGGACCAACCGGCGCATCCGCCTCACCTATCTCGGCTATTTCGGCCACATGTGGGAGCTCTACGCCATGTGGGCGTGGATCGGCGCGGCGGCGGCCGCGTCCTATGGTGCGCTGCTGGGCGAAGCGGAGGCGACGCGCCTTGCCAAGCTCACCGCCTTCCTCGCCATCGCGCTCGGCGGCCTCACCTGCGCGCCGGCCGGCTGGGTTGCCGACCGCATCGGCAAGGCGCAGGTGACCATCATCGCCATGGCGCTCAGCGGCTCGGCCGCGATCGCGACCGCGCTCAGCTTCGGCGGGCCGATCTGGCTGACCTTCGGCCTCATCATCATCTGGGGAATCTTCGTGATCCCGGATTCGGCGCAGTTCTCCGCGCTGGTCGCCGACGCCTCGCCGCCCGACCTCGCCGGCAGCGCGATGACCCTGCAGACCGCGCTCGGCTTCGCGCTCACCGCGGTGACCGTGCAGGTGACGCCGCTGCTGGCGAACCAGTTCGGCTGGCCCGCGATCCTCGCCGGCCTCGCGCTCGGTCCGGTCGTCGGCATCGCTGCGATGGTGCGATTGTTGAAGGGCTAGCGGTCGATCTCGGCGAGCAGGCCTGACAGCTCCCCGATCCGCTCGATCTGCCGGAAGCGCGGCGCATCCTTGGGCGCGTCGGTATGCTCGAGCGCCCAGGTCAGCGGATGTGGAATGAAAATCCCCCAGCTGCCGACCTCGATCGCCGGCACGATGTCCGACTTCAGCGAGTTGCCGACCATCATGCTGCGCTCCGGCCCATCGCCGTGGCGGGTGAAGATGCGCTGATAGGTGGGCGGCGACTTGTCGCTGACGATCTCCACCGCCTGGAACATCTCGCCGAGGCCGGAGCGCGCCAGCTTCTGCTCCTGGTCGAGCAGGTCGCCCTTGGTGACGAGGAGGATGCGATAACGCTCCGCCACCGCTTCCAGGGTCTCGCGCACATCGGGCAGGATCTCGATCGGATGCGCCGCCATGTCGCGGCCGAGATCGATGAGGTCCTTGAGGATCGCGGTCGGCACCTTGCCATCGGTCACGTCGATCGCCGTCTCGATCATGGAGAGGACAAAGCCTTTCCGGCCATAACCGTAGAAATCGAGATTGCGCTTCTCGGTCTCCAGCAGGCGCCGCGACAGGCCCTCGGAATCGACATAGCCCGCCAGCAGCCCGGCGAAGCGTTCTTCGGTCAGCCGGAACACCCGTTCCGAATGCCAGAGCGTGTCGTCCGCGTCGAAGGCGATGGTGGAAAGTCCGCGCATGGGCGCGGACTTTACCGCCGTCGGATTTAATTTTGAAGGAAGCTGCGCGCCTTAGGTGCGCTCGCGGTAGCCGAGGCCCTGCTGCTTGTAGGCCGGCACGTCCCGGTTGGCGGGACGCTCCCGCCGCCCCGCGGCAAGATTGTCCCAGTCCTCTTGCCACGACTGAACGGAGAAATCCCGGCTCTCGACTCGCTCATCGCGAACAGTCACGCCCGAAACACGCTGAATGCGTCGCCGGATATACTGCATTGCTCTTGGTCCTGGTCTTGTGGATACGCGACGCCATGCGCCACGCGCACTGACCAGTAAACAATGTTTAAGGGGAAAGGTTCCGAGACCGGCAGGACTTAAGACGCACGCCCAAACGGGATTTTGACCGGCTCGCGCTGCCACAATTCGCGCGCACGATCATCACCCTGCAACATTTCGAAGGCACTCTCGAAGTCGCTGCTGGCATCGGCGCCGCCGTGCGGCACCATCAGCGGCACCGCGCGGGCGCCCCGCGCCTTGCGAGTCGCCGCGAGAATCATTTGTTTCAGCCCGTTCATTTTCTTGTCCTTTTCCGCGAGACCCTCTCGCCGTTGCGGCACCCGACTCAGCCCGTTGGCGCCGTCACCACTCTATGTAGAGAGGGCGCACGCCGCCCGCTGTGAACCTGGCCACAGGGGAGAAACGCGTGCAGGGACAATCGGTTGCCGCCGCCCGGATGGGTTTCAGGGCTGTCCGGGCGGCGGCCCCCCAATGCGCATCGCCCCTCTGCGCGTTCCTGGGCGATGCGCCAGAGGAGTGTATTTAGGCCGTCATCCGGCCCTTGAGCGGATGACGGGCGGCGCCTCGTCGCTCCAGCGCCCGCACGAAGTTGGCAAGATCGGCGGCGAAACGCTTCGGTTCCTCCCAATGCAGGCTATGGCCGGCGCCGGCATAGACCCGCAGCTCGGCGCCAGGAATTTCGCTGGCCAGCTCCTGCTGCTGCTCGTAAGTCGAGAAGCCGTCGCGCTCGCCCCAGAACAGGACGGTCGGCGCCGCGATCTGGGCCAACTCCGCGAAGTCGTCGTAGGCCGCGATGTCTTGCAGCGCCGCACGCCAGATGCGGAGCGGCAGGCGCGCGCCTTCGGCCACCACGGTCCGGAAGAACTCGTCCAGCACCGGCTGCGTCAGGGTCGAGGCCTGGAATGCGCGCACCAGGTCGAGATCGATCGGATCCACCATGGTGGCCACTTCGTCGATCAGCTGCGTCAGCTCGGCATTGTCGCGCAGCGCCTTGAAGGTGCCGATCAGCACCAGCCCCGCGACCCGCTCCGGAAACTGAACGGCGAAGCTCTGTGCCACCAGAGCGCCCATCGAATGACCTGCCAGGATAGCCCGCGGGATACGGCGCAGCGTCATGAAGTCCGCGAGATCGGACGCAAGATCCCGCGGATGATAGCTGCCCTCAGGCTTGTCGGAATTGCCGAAGCCGCGCTGCGACAGCGCGATCGCGCGGATCGTGCTCGGCAGGTTGGCCAGCACCATCTCGTACGACAGCCACGAGTCGGGAAAGCCGTGCAGCAGGATCAGGGGCATCGCGTCCGCCGGCCCCTGCTCGACGTAGCGCAGGGTCACGCCATTGGGCAGCCGAATGGATTGCTCAATCAGCATTTCAAAACTTCCAGGAATGTGTCGGTCGAAAGTGCGCGGATTACATCGTGTCGAGGTTCGGCTCGATCTCCGCCGTTTGCCAGGCTTCGTTGAACTCCTGGCGCACCAGCATCGCTTCGTCAGTCTTGCCTTGCGCTTCCAGCGACTCCGCCAGCCCGAACAAGGAGCGGCCGCCGCGCGGGTTCTTCTTGAGATCCTCGCGGAACACCGCTTCAGCCTCGCTGGCCTTGCCCGCCTTCAACAGCACGGCGCCCAGGCTTTCCCGCACGGGGTAGTGCCAATCCGCCGGCTCGTTGTAGGCGAGCTTGTCCTGCATCGCCACCGCGACACCGAGATCGGCGGCCGCCTTCTTCCAATCGCCCTTCCGTTGGGCGATGCGCGCATCGACGATCGAGAGCCCGACGCTCAGCACTTCCTTGGCCGGAGAGTTGCCGTAGCGGCTCTCCTTCGGCAAGGATGCGATGATCTTTTCCAGGTTGTTGCGCTCCGTCGTCGCGCCATCGACATCGCCGTTGGCTGCGAACGCGGTGACGCGCGCATAGTGGCGCAGTCCGCGCGAGATCGGCAGGTCCTCCGCCGGCTCTTTCGCCGCCATCACCGTCTTCCAGTCATGGAAGCGCACCGCCGTCAGCAACGGATACATGCCGAAATACTCGGTCACGAAGTTGCGCAGGCCCGGAATGTCGTCGGCGTGCGTGTGCAGGCTTTCAGTCAGTCGGCTCGCTGCTTCGCGTGCATCGCCATAGCGCCCTTCCATGCCGCGCGCCGCCGCGATGAAGTGCAGGTTGTGATGGAAGTAGAGCATGGGATAGGCGCCCTTCACATGCTCGTTGTCGATGTAGTCCTTGTCGACCTTGGCCGCGATCACGTTGGCATCGGCGGCCGCCTTGTAGTCACCGACCAGCATGTAGATGTGCGAGGGCATGTGCACCAGGTGGCCCGATGCCGGCGAGATGGTCTCCAGCCGCTTCGCTGCCGCCAGTGCCCACTCGGGATGCGGCGATGCCTCGACCGCGTGGATATAGAGGTGATTGGCGCCGGGATGGCTGGGATCGCGCATCATGACACGCTCCAGCACTGCGACGACCTCCATTGTTCTGTCCCAGGGTTGCCCATCCTTGGCCCACAGGTTCCAGGGATTGAGGTTCATCATGCTCTCGGCGTAGAGCGTCGCCGCGTCGAGGTCGTCCGGGTAGGCTTCGCTCAGCGCCTTCATGCGCGCTGAGAAGTCCTGCGCCAGCTTCGCATAGTCAGCGTTCGGATCGCTGGAATAGCGCGCAGCCAGTGCCTCGACATAAGCGCGCTCGCGCGCCGGCGCCTTGTCGGCCAGTTCCAGCGCCTTCTGCACCAGCTCATAAGCCTGTTTCAATTCGTCCGGCCCGGCCGGCAGGTTGTAGTTGGGTCCGAGCGCATAGGCGATGCCCCAGAGCGGCATCGGCGAGGCGGGATCCAGCTCCGCAGCGCGCTCATATGCTCGAATGGCCTCGGCATGATTGAAGGCGAAGGTCAGAATCAGTCCCTGGTTGAAATAGCTTTGCGCATCCTTCTGCGCAGTCGCGATGGTGTGGAAATGATCGCCCAGCCCCTCGATCAAGGTGACGGGATTGTCGTGCGCGGCGGCCCCTGATGTCATCAGGGCGATCGCCGAAGTCGCGCTCAATAAATACTTGCGCATGTCAAAGTCTCCAGCATTCGGCCGCATCTCCCGGCCACCCCACGGGCAGGTCTCGAATCGCCGCCGCCCGTCTCCGATGGAAATAGGACGCCAGCGCTAACCATGCTGTGAAGCGCGCCACAGGGGGCCGTCATGGGGGCTCTCACGAGTTCGTGAGAGCGTGCAAATAAGTCGCAGTTGCATCAGTTACCGGCCCCTTCTATCCTTCGTCAAACCTCGCCGCCTGATCCGGAGTACCGCGATGTCGAATTTCACGCGCCGTTCACTGTTGCTGTCCGCGGCCGGTCTGGCCAGCCTGTCCGCCTTGCCGGTGCGCCGCGCTCGTGCCGATGGCGAGGTGAACATCTATTCGGCGCGGCACTACCCTGCCGATGAGCAGCTGTTCGCGCGCTTCACGGAGGAGACCGGCATCGCCGTCAACCAGATCAAGGGCACCGGCTCCGAGCTGATGGAACGCATCAAGCTCGAGGGCGAGCAGTCGCCGTGCGACCTGTTCGTCACGGTCGATGCCGGCAACCTCTGGCGCGCGCAGGACCAGGGCATCTACCAACCGGTCCAGTCTGCGGAACTCGAAAAGCATATTCCCGCCAATCTGCGCGAGCCGACGGGGCTGTGGTTCTCTTTCGCCAAGCGCGCGCGCGTGTTCGTCTACGACACGACCAAGGTGAAATCCGAAGGGCTTTCGACCTATGAGGATCTTGCGAGCGAGAAATGGAAGAAGCGCATTCTAATCCGCTCCTCCAACAATATCTACAACCAGTCGTTGGTCGCCTCGATCGTCCACAATGACGGCGCCGAGGCGGCACAAAAATGGTGCAATGGAATCGTTGCCAACATGGCGCGCAAGCCCAAGGGCGGCGACATCGACCAGATCAACGCCCTGGTCGCCGGCGAAGGCGATATCGCCGTCTCCAACACTTATTACTTCGCGCGCATGCTGTCGGGCGACGACGACGCGCTGAAGGCCAAGCTCGCCAAATGCAAGGTGTTCTTCCCCAACCAGGGCACGCGCGGCACCCATGTCAATGTGTCCGGCGCTGGGGTAGCGAAGTATTCGCCCAACAAGGACAACGCGCTCAAGTTCCTGGAGTTCATGATCTCGCCGGAAGCGCAGGCGATCTTCGCCGGCGCCAACTTCGAATATCCGGTGCGCGACGGCGCCGAGCAGGCCGAGGTCATCGCCTCCTGGGGCGATTTCAAGGAGGATGAGATCAACGTGGTCGAGCTCGGCCGCAACAACGCCGAAGCCGTCATGATCATGGACCGCGCCGGCTGGGCGTAAGGCGCCTGGCGTTTAAGCCCCGTCGGCGCGATCAGCTTCGCTGGTCACAGCCTCCGCCGTCAGCCATTCGCGGATCTTCTTCGGCACGCGCGACAGGCTGCGCTGGAACGCCGGCTGCTCGCTCTCGAACACGCGGCGCACATGGGAGGCGGTCACGTCCAGGAACGCCTGCTCGATCCGCGCCGCGAATTCGTCGTCGAACGCCCGCCGCAGCTTGCCGCGCTTGACGCCCGCCTTGACCATGGCGCGCACATCGTTGGCGAGGGCATCCTGGCCCGTCTGCGCGCCCAGCACGGCAAAGACGTCGTTCAGCAGCAGGGCCGGAATATTCTGCGCCTTCTTTTCCGAGGAATTGAGGAAGGCGACGACCGCCGGGTCGATCTTGAACTTGACCAGCGCCTTCACCAGGTCGCGCACCAGGCTTTCCGCCGCCAGCGTCCGATAGCTCAAATGCTTGACGCGCTTGCGATCCCATTTGCGGAAGAAGGCGATCGAGCGCTGCTGCAGGCAGAGCTGCTTGAGCAGCTCGTCCTTGACCGCGTCGTAGTGGAACGAAGCGCGGCCGGATTTCACCAGCTCGCGATACATCGAGGTCGCGTAGCCGACGGCATCGCGCACCACGAACACATAGCGCACATCGTCGAACAGGCGCTGCGTCGTCTCCGCCCAGCGCGCGAAGCCTTCGGGGAACAGGTGGAACGAGGTGGCGAGCTCGCTCGACAACAGGACGGTCTTGCAGTTCCTGGCCGCCGCCGCCTCGATGATCCCGGCCAGATACGTCTCCACCCGATCATGCCGGCCGGCAAAGCTGTCGGCCATCAGGTCGGCATGCTGCACGTCGCTGAACTGGCCGTCGGCCGGTCCGCGCGGATAGAGGATGCCGGCGGCCGCCAGCACCGGCTCGCAATGCCGCAGCGTGTGCTGCAGGCTGGTCGTGCCGGTCTTGTAGTGACCGCCGTGAAAAACCAAGGAAACCATTAAGACGCCACC
>Ga0157380_10003734_pt1 | contig 10476 bp, 6 predicted proteins | sample S35metaG_FD_119757 | JGI IMG/M metagenome (GOLD analysis project Ga0157380, IMG submission 119757) | Switchgrass rhizosphere microbial communities from Kellogg Biological Station, Michigan, USA - S3-5 metaG | ecosystem: Host-associated > Plants > Roots > Rhizosphere > Soil | place: USA: Michigan...
AAGAAAGTGCCGGGCGACACCGTGAACCGGCTCGCGAGACGGCGCGAAGTGCCGATCAACGCGCCCCCGCTCGTGGCCTATCGCGCCGCCTACTGCGAGCGCAGCGACACGCTCGCGCTGAAGCGCATTCTGGTCGCCGCGCCGACGCTCGACGAGACGGCGTACGCCCTGGCCCAGGTCATCGTGTGGAACGCCGGCGAGACTGGCGGCGATGACGCCCTCACACTACTCGACCGAGCGCATGCGCGCTTCCCGCGCGCTCCGGGCATCAGCTTCATCACCGGTTGGCTCAACTCGAACCTCGGCGACTGCGACGCGGCGGTTCGCTCCTTCGACGAGACGCTCGCGATCCAGCCGGCGCACGATCGAGCGCTGCTGCAGAAAGCCATCTGCCTGACGAGTCTCAAGCAGGACACAGCCGCGATGGCGGCGGCCACGCAGTTCATCGCGCTCGACACGCCGAACATCGCGGAGGGGTACTACTGGCGCGCGGTGAACCGGCTGCGCCGCCGCGAGCTGGACCTCGCGCGCACCGACATCGAGGCGGCGAAGGCACGGTCCAGAGGCGGCGACATCCTCTCGCTCGCCGGAATGATCGAATTCGAGCAGTCCCAGTATCCGATCGCGGAAACCGATCTGCGCGCTGCGCGCGCGACGTGGCAGGGCTTCAAGCTCTGCGGTGCGGCGTTCTACCTCGGAAACACGCTCACGAAGCGCGAGGCGTGGCCTGACGCCGAGGCCTCGTTCGATTCGGCGATGGTGTGCTACAACGAGCGAGCGGAGGAGACGGCGCTCAAGATCGAACAGGTCCGCGGCAGCACACGCGGGAGCGCCGCGTTCCGAGCGAAGCGCCTCGCGACTCTCGAGACGGACCTGGCCGACCGTCGCCGGCGTGCCCGAACCGCCGCCTTCAACGTCGCGAGCATGAGCGCGCGTCTCGGGAACTACGCCAGGGCGGAAGAGATGCTGGCGATCGCCCAGTCGGAGGAAGAGCTGACCGAGTCGGTGAGTAAGCTCCGCGAGCAGATCACTCACGCCTCACAGGCGGGCCGACCCGTGCCGTCGCGGCAGCCCGTTGCGCCGTCCCCGACCAGACCCAGGGATCGCTGACCGGTCGATCGGCTCGGTGCTTCACTCGGCCCGCCTATAACGACGAAAGCCGCGGCGACCAAAGCAAACGCGCTCTCCGGGAAGGGCCCCGGAGAGCGCGTCGCCATGCGCTCGAGCCGCGTACTGCCGCAGGTTTACGGCGCCGTGGCCGAGCACCCGGTGAATTCGGGGTTGTTCTTCTCGGCCTGTGCCGGAATGACGACGACGTCTGTGCCGTACGCGCCACCCTTGAAGTAGGGCCCCGTCGGATAGACGCTCTCCGCGGTCCGGCTGTATTGCTTCACGAGACGGCGAAGGTCGCCAAGCCGGTGCGCCGTTCCCCAGAACCAGAACGCGCGCTCACGGAACAGCAGATTCTCCCTTGCCGTCGTCGAGCCCGGATCAGCGAGCTGCGTCAACGCGGGAATCGTCGCGCGCGCCTCATTCAGCTTGGGGAGCCAGGTCGTCGCGTCGCCTTTCTTGAGCGCCGCTTCGGCCTCGATCATCCGCGCTTCGACGCCCGTGGCGATTGGGATCGCTGCATTGCCCGTGGCCCAGACGGTCTGCGTGTAGTGGATGGCCCCGTCCTGACCAGCACGCGGCGTGGGGCTCCCGTCCGAGTTGCGGCGGACGGTCACGCGCGGATCGTTCGCCGTGATGTAGTCCATCCCGTTGCCGCCTTCGCGGTTCGCCGGTGCGTAGTTCAACGTCGCGTTCATCCAGTCGTAGACGGCGTTCACGACGGACGTCTGGGAGTAGCCGATGGCAAAGGAGAAGATGTTCGGCACGGCGGTCACCGCCGCCGCCGCGGCGTCGTACTGCGCGAGATCGAGGAGGACGCGTCCGCGCCCGACCGCCACGGCGGTCCGGAACGGCAGATCGGCCGACGTCGTGCCTAACGTCGTCGCGGCAGAGTCGAAGTACGCCTGGGCGCGCGAGAACATCTGCGCCGTCGTGAGGATATCCGTCTTCGGATCCAGGTCGTCCGCGTTCGCGATCGGGATGCCGCTGCAGTAGTTCTCGGCGAGCAGCGTGTAGGCAAAGCCCTGCAGGAGCATCAGGTGGCCGACCTGCGTCGCCTTCGTCGCCTTCTCGGCTGCCGTGCCTTCGGGCGCGAACTCCTTCAGCGCCCTGATGGCGCGCACGGTCTGCGTCGTGCTCTGCCCGACGAACGCCCAGGTCGTGCTGAGCGGCTGCACGCCCTCGTTCTGCGCGCGGCTGTCGAGATGCTCCGTGCCGCCGCGGGCCGATTCGATCTCGTCGGTGAGCATGCCGCTCGTAATGGTCAGGCCGTGGAACGAGCCGCCGTAGTCGCCACCGTAGAAGGCAGCGAAGTTGCCGAGCGCCGACGCGCGGAGCGACGCCGCTCCGACGGCGCTCTCGGCCTGTTCCGGCGTGATCTGGTCCGGCGTCTCGACGTCCAGCAGGTCCGAGGTACTGCAGGCCGCCGCGCCTGCGAGCAGGAGCGCGGCGACCGCGGTGGATATTTGCGCTTTTCTATTCGTCATGAGATTGGCTCTGGATTCGGTGTCCAACAGACGATCGCGACGGAGGTCAGAACTGGAGGTTCACTCGGGTGATGAAGTAGCGCAGCGGCGGCACTGCCGTCAGCTCGCTGTTTCCACCGCCGGTGTTTGCCACCGAATTGTTGGACTCGGGGTCGATGCCCGGATACTTGCTCCAGGGGTACCCGAGATTGCGCGCAGCGACGTTGATCGTCGCACTGCGCCCTTTCAGCCACTTCTGGACGAAGGCCTCCCGGAACGTGTACGTCGCCGAGATCTCGCGCAGCTTGAGGAAGTCGTTCGGCACGAGGTAGCCCCAGATCGTGCGCTTGGACGAGCTGTTCGCCGCCGTTGCCGCCGCCTGGTCGCCCAGCGGAGCGTCGGGGTCGTTCACCGCCTGACAGTTGCCGCTCGACTGACAGCGCCACTCCTCGTACTGCCAGCGCTTGTAGAAGTCGCCGCGGTAGTCCATCAGCACCGAGAACTGGAGCGACCGGTTGAAGAAGCCGATCGTGGATCCGAGACCCGCCTCTTTCTGCGGGAGGGACGAGCCACGGAACGCGAGGCCGGGCGTCACATCGATTTCGTCATCGCCGATCAGGCCATCGCCGTTCTTGTCGCTGTAGCCGGTGATTGCACGGTCCCAGAGTCCGAACAGCGGATACCCGACTTCGTTGCGTGCGCCCGGTGCGGTCGGGAGCGGCACGCCCCCCGCGTCGACGAGCTTGTTCTTGAGCAGCGAGCCGTTGACGCGGACATCCCACGAGAACGACTGCATGCGCAGGATCTGCGCGTCGACGGTGAGCTCGAACCCCTTGTTCTCCACCGCCGCCAGGTTCTCCCACTGCGTCGGATTCGCCGACCCAATCGCCGTCCCGTACGACGGCGGCAGGGGACGCTGGAAAAGCGCGTCCTCCGACAGCTTCCGGAACATCGTCGCTTCGATGTTGATACGGCCGTTCATGAGCCCGAGGTCGAGGCCACCCTCGTACTCCGTCGTGACCTCCGGCTTCAGCTCCTGGTTACCGATCGACGCGAGGCGCAGGCCCGGTTCATCAGCCGCTGCGCCGGTGGGAAACGCCGCCGCGCCGAGGAACTGAAGCGCCGCAATGGTGCTCGGCTGAACGCCCGCCTTGCCGTACGCGGTGCGTAGACGCAGCCGGTCGATGCCATCGAGTTTCGGGAACCAGTCCTCGTCCGAGATCACGTACGATATCGCGGCGCGCGGATAGACCGTGCGCTTGGCGTCGCGGCCGAAGGCGCTCGTCTGGTCGGTGCGGACGCCGAGGGTGACGAACAGCCGGTCACGCCAGCCAAGGGCCTCCTCGATGAACGCGCCGTACGTCGCTTCCTCGGTCGTGAACTCCCACGACTCGCGCTGGCGCGCCGAGTTCGGGGTGGTGGCGCCAGGGGGCAGACCGTAGCCGCGTCCCTGCGACTGGTACTGGGCGTCGAAGAAACGCTGAGCGCCGACCGACGTGCGAGAGTTGAGCGTCGGCGTGATGTCGCGATTCGCCGTTGCACCGATGTCCATCGTGTAGCGCGCGTTGTTCGAGCGGTCGTAGTCTTTCCCACCTTCGTTGGAGATCGGGCCCCACGAGACGCCGACCAGGGGGCCTTCGCCCTTGTACTGCTGGCGATAGCCGAAGGAGTTCGTCTGATCGATGCCCAGGACGGCGCGCGTGGAAAGCCAGTTGCGCGGCTGCCAGTTGAGCGTGCCCCCGCCGGTAAAGCGATCGTCGCGAAGCTTGCCTTCCACGCCGAAGATGTCACCAACGAACTCGCGCTGGGTTCCGTTCGTCGCGTTCTTGAACCCGGGACCCGTCATGTACTGGAAGGTCATGCCGGCGAAAAACGTCCCCTCGAACGTGTTATAGAGGTCTCGGCGGATGTACCCGGAGTTGACGTCCAGCGTGAGGTTCGGCTTGATGCTGAGCGAGAAGTTGCCGCGCGCCGAGTTCATCGTGAGCTCGTTCGGGTTGACCTCCCGATCGCGCGGGGCCGAACCACGGAGCGTCGTGATGCGGTCGATCTCGTAGTCGGGCATGGTGTACGGTCCGGTTTCGTTCTGATGCTCGCCGGACAGGAAGTAGCGAAGCACGTCGCTGCCACCCGATACCTGGAGCCCGCCCGCCCAGCGCTTCTGGTTCTCGAACGGGTCCGTCTCGGGCGCGTTCCACGGATTGTAGGACGTCAGCGAGTCGAGCACGCACGCGTTGCGCGCGGCCGCGAACACCTTGCACTGCACCGGCCCGCCAACACGCTGTCCGGACGAGTTCAGGTTGGTGCCCCAGCCCTGGTAGTTCGACGTGAACTCGGCGGGCTGCGAAACGGCACCGCCCTCACCGAAGACCGTCCATTTCGCCGCACCCGCCTTGCCGCGCTTGGTCGTGATGACGATGACGCCATTCGCGGCCGCCGTTCCGTACAGCGCCGCCGCGGATGGGCCCTTGATGACGTCCATCGACTCGATCTCGTCGGGATTCAGCGTCCCGAGTCGGTTGACGCGGATCGAGCTGAAGTTGCTCGCCGCCGGCGAGTTGTCGAAGCGGACCCCGTCCAGGATGATCAGCGGCTCGTTCGTGAGCGACAGCGAGCTCGCGCCACGAATGCGGATCGAGCTCGAAGCGCCCGTCTGACCGGTGCCCTGGATCACCTGCACGCCGGCCGTCCGCGCCTGAAGCAGCTCGTTCACGTTCGTGATCGGCACCTTCCCCACGAGGGAGTCGGCCTTGATCGTGGCGACGACGTTGCCGAACGTCTTCTTCTCCACGTCGCCGGTGGCCGTGGTGATCACCTCGGACAACTGCGTTGCGGCCCGCGTCATCACGATGTCGGCGACGACCTCACCGCCCGCGGGGACGGTCACGTCCTGCGTGATGCTGGTGAATCCAATGCGTCGAACGCGGAGCGTCACCTGTCCGGCGGCGACTCCGTTGATGGTGTACTGGCCCGCCGCGTTGCTCACGCCGCCGAGCGTCGTGCCGACGACGGAGATCTGAACTGCGGGGAGCGGCGACTTGTCCTCGCCGTCGCTGGCCCTTCCGCGGATGCGACCAGTGCCTTGCGCCATGAGCAATGCTGGCGCAGCGATTGTTAGGCTCATCGCAATGACCGCGATGAGACGCACTCTTGTCCAAACCGACGAATGCGTAGGCATGCACACTCTCCATGACGAGGGGACAACGTGTGGTGACGAACCACATCTTAGGCACTGTTGACAGGTTGTCCAGAGTGCCGAGTCGAGTTGGGACGGAACGAACAGCCCAGGCGGGTATACCGGCGGGTATACCGTGGTGGGACGCCACCGGGGTCGGCGCGAGCGCGAGCCATGCAAGCGTCAGGGACGAACCGTAGCGCCGTTAGGCTCGGCCGGACGTCGCGGGGTCAGGCCAGCCTGTACGAACGGAGGCGCCCGGACGGGCGCCCCGAGGGTGGGCCGATCAGAGATTGACCAGGGTTTGAATCACCGGATCCCACTCGCGCAGGCGCTTGCGCGCGGTGGCGTCGGCGATCGTCACGAACGCCGCAGTCACGCCGACCCCGGGCACCCGAAGGGGGGAAACGCAGGCGCTGAGCCACCGCCGCGGCTGGCCCGGCGTTACGATCTCGATCTCATCCTCCCGGACAGCGTCCTCGGTGAGGAGCGCCCGGGTGACGGCCCACTGCAGCGGTTCCAGCCGCTCGATCCGCAGGGCCCGTGCGGCTTGGTTCGCGAACACCACTCGGCCGTCGCGGTCCACGACCAGAAGCCCGACCGGCAGATGCTCGAGCAGGTTGTCGACCGACTCCGCAGTGACCCGGTGGGCTGCGGCAACCCTGGAGAACGGCGCAACGCCGCCAGCCACGAGCGGGGGTTCGATCCCGAACTGCGGCGGCACCTCGGCGGGGGTGCGCGTAGAGGTGCTCACGCCTTGCCGTGGCAGTGGGGACTGGCGGGGAGGGTCGGGCAGCATGTGGCCTCCTTCACTGAGGATCATCGAGCATCAGCTCATAACAGGATGACGTCGCTATGAAACCGCTCCGCCTCGGCGAGGATCTCTACCTTCGGGTCGCCCGCCGCGGCGTCGATGAAGGTGCGGTCCACGGGCAGCGTCGACGCGAGACGCTGCCACTTCAGCTCGCCGGCCGGTGGTTCTCGTCGACGCGGGGTGCAGGGTTCGCAATCGTACGCCGGTGTGATGTGCAGGAGGACCAGACGGGAATCGGAATCCTTCAGCATGGACGTCGCAACGGTGAACGCGTTGTCGCTGATGTCTTCGCCGAGGATCGGTACGAGGACCGTGTGCCTCTCGTGTGCGGATCTCACTGCCCCTCCGGTGCTGCTGTATCGCTCGCCGCCATCGTCGCCCGTCCGGGCGCGTGGCCAGTGTGGCTCAGCGCGGCCTAGGACGGAGCGTACCACGGCCGCCGGGGTCGCGGTGTAGTCCGCACGCCCATGCGGCGTCAGGGAAGTTCCGCGTCGACGCCGCAGCAGAGGTCGTGTGCGGTGACTCACGACGCGATGGCGGCGTTTGCCCGACTGTCGACGGTCCTCACCGGACGCACTCATGCTCCCATGCCCGCTGCCCGCCCTTGCTTCCAGACCACTTATCCAGTCCCGGGATCGCACGAGGAACTCCGTGCATTCGCCGAGCTGGAGCGAGGGCTCGCCGTCATGTACCGCCGCGTCTTCCCCGACCCTCGTGCGCCGCGGACCGTGATCGTGATCCCGAGCATGTCGCTCGATCCGGAAGAGCTACTCAAGCTCACGGGGGCGTCGCGGTACGAGGAGCGCTTTCTCTGCCTCCTGCTGCTGCTCCGGTTGCCCGCAACGCGGGTCATCTACGTCACGAGCGAGCCGGTCGCGCCTGCGATCGTCGACTACGTGCTCGGACTGCTCCCCGACCTGGATCCTGACGACGCCCGGTCCCGCCTGACGATGCTGACGTGCGACGATCACTCGATCGCGCCGCTCACCGCGAAGATCCTAGCGCGTCCAGACCTCATGGCCCGGATCCGGGCGCTCGTCGACGATCCTGCGACCGCGCATCTGACGTGCTTCACCGCGACCCCGCTCGAGCGCACGCTCGCCGTTCGCCTTGGCCTTCCCCTCTATGGATGCGACCCGGCACTCGGGCATCTCGGCACGAAGACCGGGAGTCGTGAGGTCTTCCGCGAAGCCGGCGTGCTCATGCCGCCGGGGCATGAGCATCTCCGAGGCGTCGAGGACATGATCCGCGCGCTCGTGGCGCTCAAACGCGAGCACCCATCGGTCCGTCGCGCCGTCATCAAGCTCGAGGAAGGGTTCTCGGGCGAGGGCAACGCGATCTTCTCGTACGACGGTGCGCCTGGCGGGTCGGCGCTTGCGGAATGGGTGAGCGCGACGCTGCCGCACCGGCTGCGATTCGTCGCCGCCAGCGAAAGCTGGGAGACGTACAGCCACGAGTTCGCCCGCATGGGTGGGATCGTGGAGGCGTTCGTGGATGCGGAGGAGGTCCGCTCGCCATCGGTGCAATGCCGGATCGATCCGCTTGGCACCGTTCAGATCATCTCCACCCACGACCAGGTGCTCGGCGGCAGTACGGGACAGATCTATCTCGGGTGCACGTTCCCGGCGGAGGCGGCGTGCTGCCCGGGTCTTCACGACGCGGCCCGGCGCGTCGCAGCCGTGCTCGCGCGCGATGGCGTCGTCGCGCGGTTCGGCATCGACTTCGTGTCGACGCGCTCGCACGGCGAGTGGCGTCACCACGCGATCGAGATCAACCTGCGGAAGGGCGGGACGACCCACCCGTACCTCGCGCTTCAGCTGCTCACCCATGGGACCTATGACGCGACGACCGGGATCTATCGGAGCGCTACCGGGCGGCCCTGCTTCTACGTCGCGTCCGACAACCTGTGCGATCCCGCGTACACGTCACTCACGCCGGAGCTTCTGATCTCGAAGGCCGGTCGCGCCGGCCTGCTGTTCGACCACGTCACGGAGCGCGGCGTCGTGTTTCACATGCTGGGCGCGCTGACCGAGTTCGGGAAGCTGGGTGCCGTGTGCATCGCGCCCACGCGTGCCGTCGCGTCCGAGCTGTTCGATGACACCCTCGCGCTGTTGGAGCGCTGCGCCAATGGGCGGGCCGAGGTCAGACAGCCTTTCGCATGTGTTTGACGGAGCTCTCGACAAGCGTCTCGAGGACCGATGATCTCTCGCATCGCGCCGCCGTCAAGCGTACCGTTGCGTCGCCGGACTGGAGCAGCATCAGGACGACCCTCGAGCCGTTACGATGACCAACAGACACGCCGCCTTCGCCGCGGCCATGGCGATCACGCTCTCCGTTACCGCCCGGGCGCAATCCCCGCTCACCGCCTACCAGACTCTGGGTCGCGACGTCCTGCGGGAGCTGATCGAGACGAACACGACCTACGCGAACGGCAGCACGACGAAGGCCGCGGAAGCGCTCGCGGCGCGCTTTCGCGCCGCCGGCTTTGCAGCGGCGGACATCCAGATCGTCGGGCCGGACACCGGCCGGGACGCGAAGGACCGGAATCTCGTCGTGCGCTACCGTGGCAGTGGGAGACGCAAGCCCGTGCTGCTCATTGGCCATCTGGACGTCGTCGAGGCGCGGCGCGCGGACTGGGTGCTCGATCCGTTCACGCTCACAGAGCGCGACGGGCACTTCTACGGCCGCGGCACGCTCGACATGAAGAACGGCGCGGCGTCCTGGGTCGCCGCACTCCTGCGAATGAAGCAGGAAGGCATCGTACCCGCGGGCGACTACATCCTCGCGCTCACGGCGGGGGAGGAAGGCGGCGGCGGATATAATGGTATCCAGTGGCTGCTCGCGAATCGGCGCGATCTGCTCGACGTGGAGTACGTGCTCAATCCCGATGCGGGCGGCGGCGAGCTCCGCGACGGCAAGCCGCTCGCGATGAACGTGCAGGCGGCCGAGAAGGTCTTCCACTCGGTGCACCTCACCGTCCGCAATCCCGGCGGCCATAGCTCCCTTCCCACCCGGGACAACGCGATCAACCGCCTCGCCGCCGCCTTGGGACGTGTCGCGGCGTTCCAGTTTCCGATGAAGACGAACGCGGTGACGCGGTCGTACTTCGCGCGCACCGCGGCTCTGAGCACGGGCGCGCTCGCCGCGGAGATGCGCGCGGTCAGCGCGACGCCGAGCCCCGATCGCGCGGCGGCGACCCGGCTCGCCGCCCGCTCGCCGTTCTACAACGCGATGCTTCGCACGACGTGCATCGCCACGCTCATCGAAGGCGGACACGCGGTCAACGCCCTGCCGCAGCGCGCCGAGGCGACGGTCAATTGTCGCATCCTGCCCGGCGAGGATCCGGCCGAGGTCGAACGGACCATCAAGCGCGTAGTGGCCGACACGGCGGTCGTTGTCACTCCCGCTGACACGGCTGTTCCGAGCCCGCCATCAATTTTGCCGAAGACACTGGAGGCCGTTCTCAGCTCCGTTACGGCGTCGATCTGGGGGCCGCTCCCCATCGTGCCGAGCATGGAGACCGGCGCGACGGACGGGCTTTTCCTCCGGAACGCCGGACTTCCCGTGTACGGCGTCACCGGCTTGTTCGTCGACCCGAACAATGCCGCCGACGTACGCGCGCACGGTCTCGACGAGCGCATCGGCGTGCGGGCGTTCTACGACCAGATCGAGTTCACGTATCGGCTGCTCAAGGCGCTCGCCGAGTCCGGCGCCGCAACGTCATGATCGCAAAGTCGAAGCGTCCGCTCGAGGCCGACGTGCGCTTCTTCGCGACACCCGACAAGTGGCGCCGCTGGCTCGAGAAGAACCACTCGCGTGCGACGGAGGTCTGGGTCGGCTTTCACAGGAAGGGATCGGGTACGCCAAGCATCACGTGGCCGGAGGCTGTCGACGAGGCGCTCTGCTTCGGC
>Ga0157380_10003735_pt1 | contig 10476 bp, 5 predicted proteins | sample S35metaG_FD_119757 | JGI IMG/M metagenome (GOLD analysis project Ga0157380, IMG submission 119757) | Switchgrass rhizosphere microbial communities from Kellogg Biological Station, Michigan, USA - S3-5 metaG | ecosystem: Host-associated > Plants > Roots > Rhizosphere > Soil | place: USA: Michigan...
CAGGTCGAGCCGTTCGCGGCTGACAAGCGATACCGGTGTGCTGCGTATGGGAGATGCCGAGGGCTTCGCCTCGGTCCGGGCGGTCGCGCGGAATCGTCCCCACACCACACGGCCGGAAAGACAGAGTGCATCGAGCCAGGAAGGCTCGTAGTCGCGCACGCGCGCGGGAAGGATGTCGCCTTCCCACGCCGCCGCGGGAGAATCGAACCCTTCGAGCTGCTCGAGGGCCACGCGCACGAAGTCGGGTCCTTCGCGCTCCAGTCCCAGCCCGTGCCATGCGAACAAAAAGCGCATGTAGTCGGCCGCGCTGACCGGTTCGATCTCGCGACGCAGCCGCGCAATGGTGGTGCGATGAATGCGCGCGAGCAAGCGTCGCTCACACCATTCCGTTTCGGTCGCACCCGGGGTGAATCTTCCCTGCACGACAAACCCTTCCACTTCGAGCGCGCGGAGCGCCTGTTCAGCGGCTGCGAGTGCGACCCCCATGCTGGCGGCCATGTCTGTCGCGCGCACGGGCCCGAGCATCTCGAGACGCGAGCGCACCACTTCACGAAGCGCGTCGTCATGCGAATCCGGGTCGAGAATCGACGCCGGAACCTGCACAGCGGGCGAAACACTCGAACCTGGAATGGCGGAAAGAACCTGGGGTGAACGCTCGGTGGCAACCCAGAGCGTGCCGTTGAGACGCGTGGCGCGTCCCGTGCTCATGAGCTCGTCGAAGAATGCCTGCCACTCGCTGCCTTCGGATTGCGTGATGAAACCGCCCAGCATGAGCGCGTCGTGGAGCTCGTCTTTGTCGCGCACCACCGGCCACGCCTCTTCACGAACCGCGTTGATGGCTGCTTCATCCAGAATGCCGAGCTCCTCGGCCTGGGAGGCGTCGAGCCAACGACGGTTGCGGACGGCCTGCACCCGGCGCTCTTCGAGCGGCGCGTCGTCCAAGAACGAATACGGGCGCGCGTTGATGACATCTTCCGAGAGAGGTGACGGCTCGCGCAGGTCGCGCGCGATGCACTCCACGTCGCCCTCACGCATGCGCGTGAGCAGCGCCTCGAGTCCTTCCACGTCCATGGCTTCGCGCAGGCAATCGGCGATGGTTTGACGCACGAGCGGGTGATCGGGAATCTCGACGTTCCCCGGCGCCAGATTTTCGGGGCAGGCCAGTTGATCCGGGAATATGAGTGCCAGAAGGTCCTCCGCCTGCATGCGCTGGAACTGCGGCGGCACTCGTTTGCCCGCGCGACGGCGAATGACGGCCAGCGCGGTGGATGCATTCCAGCGCCAGCGCACCTTGAACATGGGCGCATCCAGAAGCGCCTGCGTGAGCAGATTGCGCACGCTGTTCGGGCTCAGGTAGTCGAACACCTCTTCCAGAGGAAAACTGTGTGTGGGCCCGAGTGAAAGCAGGATCGCGTCTTCCGTGGCCGCCGCCTGCAGCTCGAAATTGAACTTTCGACAGAAGCACTTGCGCAGCGCGAGGCCCCATGCGCGATTGATACGGCTTCCAAACGGCGCATGAATGACCAGGTGCATGTCACCCACTTCGTCGAAGAAGCGTTCCATGACAACTCGAGATTTGGTGGGCAAACAACCCAGCGCGGCGCGCGCAAGCGCGAAATAGTCGGCAAGCTGTTCGGCTGCCGAAGCGTCGACACCGAGCGTCTTGACCAGCCAGTCACATACCTCGGCCGTTGTTTTCCCGCCTTCAAGAAGCGCCGCGACGGCTTCCGTGAGCCGTGAAACGCTGTGCGACAACTCGTCGCTGCGCCCGCGTCCTTCACCGAACCAGAACGGCATGCCCGGCACCAGATCGCCCGCATCTTCCACGCGCACCTGGCCGCCGGAGACACCCAGAATCCGCCACGACCGGTTGCCCAGCTGCACGATGTCGCCGGCCATGCTCTCGATTGCAAAGTCTTCGTTGAGCGTGCCGATGAACGCGCCCTGCGGCTCGAGAATCACGTCGTAATCGAAGTTGTCGGGAATGACGCCGCCGGAAACCAGCGCGGTGAGGCGCGCATTGCGGCGCCCGCGCGCGGTGCCATGGATGCGATCGCGGTGCACGTAGGCGCTGCGCCGGCCCCGCCGCGTGGTGAAGCCATCGCCAAGCATGCCCATGAGCTCGTCGAAATCTTTGCGCGCGAGGTTGCGGTACGGATACGCGCGCCGCGCCATCGCGAACAGATCGTCTTCGCGGTACTCCCCGCAGGCAAGCTCGGCGACCAACTGCTGCGCCAGCACTTCGAGCGGTTGTTCGGGAAGAATGATGTGATCGAGCTCGCCGCGGTGCACCGAATCGAAAATCGCGGCGCACTCGATCAGGTCCACACGGCTCATCGGAAACAGGCGTCCTTTGGGCAAACCGCCCACCGTGTGCCCCGAGCGTCCGACGCGCTGCAGAAAGGCAGCGATGGTGCGCGGCGAACCGATCTGGCACACGAGGTCCACCGCCCCGATGTCGATGCCGAGCTCGAGCGACGCGGTCGCCACCAGTGCGCGCAACTTGCCGGCCTTGAGGCGTTCCTCGGCGTCGAGACGGTGCTCTTTCGACATGGAACCGTGGTGGGCCGTGACGGCGTCGCTGCCCAGTCGCTGCGAGAGGTTGTGCGCCATGCGCTCGGCGATGCGTCGCGTGTTGACGAACACGAGCGTGGTGCGGTGCGAATCGATCAGCTCGACCAGGCGGTCATACACTTCGTTCCACACTTCGGTGGGCATCACGGCGGTCAAGGGCGAGCGTGGGATTTCGAGGGCGAGGTCGAGCTGGCGGCGATGCCCCGCGTCGATGATTTCGCACGTGTCGTTGGGAGCAAGAAATTGTGCCACCTGCTCGATGGGTTTTTGCGTGGCGGAGAGACCGACGCGCACGAGTTTGCGCCCGGCCAGATTCTCGAGACGCTCCAGTGAAAGCGCCAGGTGCGACCCGCGCTTGGTGCCGACCACGGCGTGAATCTCATCCACGATCACGGTGCGTACGCTCTTCAGCATGCGCCGCCCGCCCTCGCTGGTGAGGAGCAGGTACAACGACTCGGGCGTGGTGGCGAGAATGTGCGGCGGCTTTTTCATCATGGCCGCGCGCTGCGACGAGGGCGTGTCACCGGTGCGCACCTGCACGCGAATCTCACCGTGACGGGCGAGTCCCGCGGCCTCGAGCCCCGCTTCGATTCCGATCAGGGGAACCCTGAGGTTCTTCTCGACGTCCACGCTGAGCGCCTTGAGCGGCGATATGTAAAGGACGTGAAGCTCGTCCGGAAGCGGGCCCTGGAGACGTCGCTGCACCAGCTCGTCGACGATCGAGAAAAAGGCGGCGAGGGTCTTGCCCGAGCCCGTCGGCGCGGCGATCAGCGCATGCTGGCCGCGCTGGATGAGGGGCCAGGCGCGCGCCTGGACCTCGGTGGGCTCTCCCAGTGTGCTACGGAACCATGCGGCGGTGACGGGATGAAAAGTGGAGAGTCCCATGCCTCCACGATCTCAAAATGGAAGACCCGGCGCAAGGCGCCGGGAACGTTTCAGGAGAGTTTGCGCGAGAGGCGGTAGAGCACGTCGTTGCCGCAGCGCGTGCAGGACGGAAACTGGACGCCTTCGGCAAAGTAACGAACGCGTGGCGCGAACGTGCAATCACCGCGATGATACGACACGTACACGCCCGATTCGGATACCAGCTCGCCCGCGCAGGCATACAGACGGTTCTCGGGTGTGCGCAGCAGCGCTTTCAATTCGCCGATCAGCGTTTCCGGTGTGGCTCCGGTCAGTTTCATCTCTTCCGCCAGTCGGGCGCGCACGAGCTCCAGGCGCGGCGCCTGTCTCATGGCGTCCTGCTGCACCCGCTCCACGGTGCGCTGCATGTCCGGCGCGAGCTCTGCGCCGGTGCCGATACGCTCCAGCCACAGTGCGAGATGGGTAATGCGCGTGATATCGCGCCCCTCCGTGAGCACGTACAACACTTCCCGGTTGCTGCGATCGATGACCGGGCGGCTGATCACACTCCAGTACTTTTCGATCCATGCACCATCGCCGAGCCGGTCCTGGATGTCGTAACGCAACACACGCATGGAATGCGTGGCCCCGCTGGCGAATACATCGCGCAGTGACGCCTGAAACTTTTTCGTGCTGTGCGGATACTCTTCGAGAGGATTGTCGGGAAAGACTTCGAAAATATCGCGGCCGAGAATTTCTTCACGCCACGTGAACGTCTTGCGACGCATGTCGTCGCTTGCCGCGGCAATCGTGAAATCGGGAGCAGTGGCGACAAAGATGCCGGGCAGATGGCGGAACAGTGCCTGAAAATCCGGCTTGGTGGTTCCCGGGAGCGCGATGGATCCGACGACGAAGCGTGTGCTGTGCTTCTGGCTCGAAAGAGGGACTTCGATCCCGAAATGTGGTTCCAGTTCTCTCATCGGCACGAGCTGTTTCCGTGAATTGTCTGTTACAACCACAACCTAGGGCACGACCTCACGAATCGCAACGCATGTGTGGCCGCAACACAATAATCGCGGCAAGACTACTACTGTGAACAGTGGAGCGCACATCCGGTCTTCTATTGAAATTGCCGGTTGGGAGAACCCCTGTCAGCTATTTGAGAGGGACCATCGTGTGTGTTAGCACACGGTTTGCTCGTGAGGCGGCAGGAATAGAGACACCCGAGGGCTTCAACGCGCCACAAAAAAACGAAGGCCACGGCGAACCGTGGCCCTCGCAAGCAGGCAACTAACAGTCAAGCGGACAGACTATGCCGCTGCGGCCGCCTTCGGCGTATGCGCCACGCCTTCTTTCTCCATCCGTTCCGCAACGTGAAGCACGAAGTTGGCCGCCTTGCCGATGACGTCATCGCGCTTGGGCACGAGGTAGAGCGCCTTCTTCATCTCGGGATGCTCATTCACATAGGCCTTGAGCTCGTCGAGCGTGCGCCCGGTTTTCGAGAGGCACTCGGCGAACTCCTGTTTGGCCTTGATGCGCGCGTTGCCGAGCGCCATCTGCACGCGCGAGTGCGCGTTGATCTCGCCTTCGCCCGAGGTTTCGATGGGCAGGTAGATCATGTCCTTGTAGTGCTCGGTGACGGCGGCCTGCGCGCCGTCCGACTGCGTGCTGGGCATGCAGCCGAAAGGCTTCAACGAAATCACCATGTGCGCGATGCCCTTCGACGAGTAGTAGATGTTCTTCGCCACTTCGAGGTGGCCTTCGCCGCCGGCCGCGCGCGAGTTGTAATACGGATGGCCCATGCGCTGGAGCTCGTACTGGCACACCAGCTCGTGCAGCACACCCGCGCCCAGCGCGTGCTGGAGCTTGGTGTATTCGCGCGAGAAGATCTTCTCCGCGATGTTCATGCGCGCGATGCGCTTTCTGAATGTTGCTTCCACCTTCGCGCGGCGCACCGGCTCCCGCGTCCACGACGGCATGGTGCCGCCTTCTTCGATGCCCTTCCTGTCGCGCAGCTTCTGCTTGAACTGGTGGATCATGTACATGATCCAGGTGCCGATGGGCTCCACGATCACTTCCGCACCCTCGCGTTCGAGGAACGGGAACATGTTGTAGTTGCCGTCGCCGTCGGTGGTCTGCGCCCAGAATTCGCCGGTAATCTTGACGACGGGCTTCACGCGGAAGCGGTCCACCTCGATGTCCGCAATCTGGTCGCGGATTTTCTCCAGCGCGTCGGTGTAGTACGACGTCGTCAACTGGCGCGCGAATTTCACCGTGTAGTCGGCTTTGTTGTAGAGCTTCGCGCTGCGAAGGATTTTCTCCACACGGTCGCCCATCGACGAGTGCCGCTCGGACTTGAGCGCGTTCGCAAGCGACTCGCGCGCCTCGTCGAGCACCTGGTTGATGCGACCGGGTTCGGTCTCGTAGGGACGGACCAGGTAGCCGATCTCGTTCAGCATGTCGCCCATGTTCATCGAGTTCAACATCGCGAGAAAGAAGTCGAGATTCATCTCGGGGCCGGCGTTCACGTCTTCCTGCGACAGTCCCTTGGACTGCTGGAACAAAATCACGCGGAAGTCTTCGAAGCCGGAGTTGCGCAAGGCGAGCCGGTACTCGGCTTCATACATCCCGAAGCGACACGGGCCGCACGCCCCCGCGGTGATGAACACGTAGTTGTCGGCGATTTCCTTGCGCGAGAGTCCGTTCTTCTCCAGCCCCTGCAAGTATTGAACGAGATTTCCCACCGTGAAGTAGGTCGGGTTGCACTGGCCGTTGTTTCCGTATTCCTTGCCGAGCTGGAACGCTTTCACGTCGGGTGTCGGCACCACGTCACACTTGTAGCCGAGACCTTCCCACGCGCCCTTGATGAGACGCTCGTGGCTCCATGTCAGGCCGCCGAACAGGACCGTCGTATACGGGCGCTGGTCGCGCGTGAACGGTCGCTCGACGGGGCGCTTGAAGTGCTGGATGGATTTCTTGGGACGCGCGGGCGCGGCGCTGTGAGCTGCGCGCGGATCCATGGTCGTGGTATCGAGGGTCATGGCGGCCTCCTGAATTGTCGCCGCCCCCAAAATGGGTGCGACCGCCGCATTATCAAGAACGCGGCGGTCGCCTGCAATAGTGGAATGACCCGATTCTATTTGAAATCGGCGTAAGTCTATTTCAGCAAAACGATACGCCGGGTCCCGGCAGCCTGGCCGTTGACCACGAGACGCGCGAAATAGACGCCGCTGGTGGCGCGTTCGCCGCTCCGGGTGGTTCCGTCCCAAACGGCCTCCCTCTCACCATGACCGCTACTAATGATGCGCTGCACCAGCCGTCCGCTCACATCATAGATGTCGATCGCGGCGCCCGAGGGCGAAGAAATGCGCAGCCGCGTCTCGCGCACGAACGGGTTGGGGGTCGCCGAGAGAATCGACGAGGCCGCGGGCGGTGTGGCGTTGCCGACCGCACTCGGGGTGCCGATGAGCTTGTAAATTCCGCCGAAGTACCCGGTGAAAAGCAGCTCGCGGTCGCTGCGCTGACAGATGGAGGTAAAGCGGTAGGTCGCCTCCGGCGGGTAGTGGAACAGCTCGACGTTGCTGGGCGGGTTCACGCCATCCCAGTAGAGCGCCCAGATCTGATCGGTCTGGGTGTCGCCGTAAATGTAGCGGCCCAACAGCTGCGGATGCTCCGCACCGAGGTAGACCCAGCCCCCGATGATCGCGGCGCCCCACGGCGATTCGTGCAGGTACTGCCACAACGGGAGCTTGATGTTGCGCCCCGTGGTATCGCACGGCGTCGGGTAGTCGCACTGCGTGCCTTCGACAAGCGGCCAGCCGTAGTTGCGCATCTTGCTGATGATGTTGACTTCTTCCCAGGTATCGAGACCGACATCACCTTCCCAGATCTTTCCGTCGGGGCCGAAGCTGAAGCGCCACGGGTTGCGAAAGCCCCACGCCCAGATCTCCTGGCGATACCCCACATTGTTGTTCTTGAACGGATTGTCGGCCGGAATGCCGTAATTCAAACCGCCGGCTGGATGATCCACGTCGATGCGCATCATCTTGCCCTTGAGGTTGTCGAGGATCTGCGACTTGTAGATGTCTCCGTCCTCGCCGGCCGTCGTGTACAGATAACCGTCCGGGCCGAAATGGATATCGCCGCCCTTGTGGTAGGTGTTCTGTTGAGTAATCTCGATCAGGCGCAGCTCGCTGTTGGGATCCGCCACATTGGGATCGGCGCTCACGTGGTAGCGCGCGAGCACCCACTTGAGCGGCAGCCTCGCCTTGTTGATATAGGTGACGTAGAAGTACCCGTTGTTCGCGTAGTCGGGATGGAACGCCATTCCCAGCATGCCGCACTCGAAGTTGTTGGCGGTGGAGTCGGCGAGGTCGAGAAACATGGTCGACGTCGTGACGTTCGGCGTGTCGTTGAAGACCTTGATGCGGCCGTCCTTCTCGAGCGCGAAGAGGCGGCCGTCCGGGGACGCGACCAGCCCGACCGGCGTGGCGAAGTAAGGCAGGTTCGGATAGGCGATCTGGACGTCCATGGCGGCAAAAGCCGGGACGACGCCTGCAAAGAGCAGGAGGAGTGCAAACCAGGGGGCACCCCGAAGATGACAGTGGCGCATGCTGGAACCTCGTTTCGGGGGGGCAGCGTTAGGCCACTATTTTAGCATAAACGACCTCGTCAACCCACTGCCTGTCCTTGTATACCGACTTGCGCAAAACGCCCTCGCGAATGTAGCCCGACTTCTCCAGAACCCGCATCGACGCGGTGTTCCACTGAAAAACCTCCGCGTGCAGGCGCGTCATCGCGAGTGTTTTGAACGCGTACTCGGTCACGGCGATCACCGCTTCGGTGACGATGCCCCGATTCCAGTACTCTTCCCCCAGCCAGTACCCGATTTCGGCGCTGTGGCGGTGCACATCGTCACCGGGGCGAACGCCGATGGCCCCCACGGCGAACTGGTCGACGTCGATCGCGAATACCAGGTTCAACCCGTTGGTGCTGGCGAGACGAATCCAGTTGCGCGCGTCGGCCTGCGTGTACGGGTATGGAAAAACGTCGCGCAGGTTGATCCACACGTTGCGATTGTTGGCGTGGCGCACGAGCGAGGGCTCGTCGCCGCGACGCCACTCGCGCAGCAAACATCGGGTGAGCTGGAGGCGGACAGGTTCGGGCTTCATCCAGAGACACTCTACCAAATTTCGGGATGGAACGATTGACCGCATCGGAGCGTATCAGGATGAGAACTTGCCCGTCCCCGGAGGACCCACATGAAACGTACGCTTCTTTTGTATGTCGTTATTGCGTTCGCCGTCTCTTTCGCCACGGCCGTCCCACCCGCTGTCGCGGGTGTGTGGACCGGGAAGGAAGTCACCAAAGAAGGCGTTGTTCACGAGCTGAACCCGGCCACGCCGTCGGACGGAAACGCGACGCTCACGCCGCGTGAGGCGTGGCGCGCGGGAGGCGACGACGAAGACGATGCGCTGTTCGGCGTTCTGAGCTCGGTGGCTGTCGACGATCAGGACAACGTGTACGTGCTCGACATGCAGCTTTCGCAGGTGAATGTGTTCGACAAGAGCGGAAAGCTGGTGCGCACGATCGGCCACGAAGGTGAAGGGCCCGGCGAGTTCCGTCGCGCCAACATCATGTTCCTCATGCCCGACGGCAACGTCGCGGTGCTGCAGCAGATGCCCGGCAAGATCGTGGTCATCACACCCGACGGCAAACCCGGCGCCGATTTCCACGGGCCCGGCGGAAAAGACGGCGGCATGATCGCGTACATGGACGGCGGTCGCGCCGGGAGCTCCATTGTGTTGAGCACGCGCTCCTTCGTGCAGTCCAGCGCGGGCTTCTCCACCGAAAAGTCGCTCATGCTTGTCGGCGCCGACGGCCAGACGCGCGCCACGCTGTTCGCCGCCAGGGCGCAACAGGACATGGGATCGATGATGAATCTCGACGAGAAGGAGATGCGCGGCGTGGTGTGGGCGGGCGCCAAGGATGGACGCGTCTACGTCAGCGACAACTTCGACGCGTACACCATCAATGTGTACTCGCCCGAAGGCAAGCTCGAGCGCGTGATCGAACGTGAATACACGCACCGGCCGCGCACCAAAGAAGAGATGGAAGAGAACAAGCCGCACGTCACCATGCGCGCCGGAAACGGACAGCGCCTGCAACCCACCATCAAGTCGAGCGCGACCGACCGCGACGTGCTGCGTATTCTCCCGCGCGACGACGGCTCGCTGTGGGTGCTTTCGAGCCGGGGCGGAAACGGTCAACCGCAGGGCACGCTGGCCAGCTATGACGTGTTCGACGGCAAAGGCCATTTCGTGCGCACAGTCACGTTCAAGCTGCCCATCAATGCCAGACAGGACGAATTCCACATCGCGCGCGACCACGTCGTCGTGGTCAAGAGCGCCCGCTCGGCGCGCGATGCATTCATGGCGGAAGGCGATGAAACCAAAGCGGATGAAGATGTCGAGCCGGTGAGCCTGGTGGCGTATCGCTTCGATGCACCGGCGACCGCAAAGAATTGACCCACAACGGCAACCCGAAAGTTGGTGAATCGAGCCACAACCAAAAGACTGCGAATTCCGAATCAGGGCGCGCGTCAGTGACTCCAGGGGAGGATTGACGCGCGCTCTTTTGAAGGTATACGCTCCGTCGGTTCGTAGGCGGGGAGATTCTCCGCTAAATCCTTCCACCAATAACGCGAGCGGAGGTTTCATTTTGAAACACCTGCGTTGGCGTAGTTCGGCTCTTCTCATCGGCGCCCTGTCGCTCACCGCGATGCTCTGGGCCTGCGAGAACGACACCAGCAACGTGGCACCCACCACGAATCAGGGTGACGTTCTCTCGGCGGTCAGCGCACACAAGGCTGATTTCGACAAGGCGATCACCATTCACAACCGGCACATCCCCGAAATCCTGGCGACTAAGGGCGTCGCAGGCACAGCGGTTTCGGCGGACGACAAGGGCATGCCGGTCATCACGATTTATACGAAGGAGCAGACAGCTCCGGGACAGCTCAAGAAGGAATACGAAGGCGTGCGCGTGATCGAGCAGGTC
>Ga0157380_10003737_pt1 | contig 10471 bp, 11 predicted proteins | sample S35metaG_FD_119757 | JGI IMG/M metagenome (GOLD analysis project Ga0157380, IMG submission 119757) | Switchgrass rhizosphere microbial communities from Kellogg Biological Station, Michigan, USA - S3-5 metaG | ecosystem: Host-associated > Plants > Roots > Rhizosphere > Soil | place: USA...
CGATCGAAGCAGCCGTGTCACCGGAGAACACTGGCGCCATTTACTTCGTCGCGACGGGTCGCGACGATGGCAGCCATTATTTTTCCGCGACCCTCGAAGAGCATGAACAAGCCGTGCGCGACTATCTTCGGCAACTGCGTTCACGGGAACCGTAGCTCGTGCGCGGCGCATTCATTTCACTCGAAGGCATCGAAGGAGTCGGCAAATCGACCAACGTCGCATTCACGGCGGACACAGTCCGTGCAGCGGGATACGACGTCGTCACGACGCGCGAGCCGGGAGGTACACGCCTCGGCGAAAGCGTCCGCGACTGGATTCTGAACGGCGACCACGGTCAGCTATCTGCGGAGATCGAAGCCCTGCTGATGTTCGCGGCTCGCGCGCGCCATCTCGATGAAGTGATTCGACCCGCGCTCGCGGCCGGCCGGTGGGTCGTTTGCGACCGATTCACCGACGCCACGTTCGCGTACCAAGGGGGCGGCCGAGGCGCCAGCCGGGCCTTACTCGATGCGTTGCGGCGCGAGGTCCAAAAAGGTCTCGAACCCGACCTCACGTTGCTCCTCGATGCGCCGCTCGACGTCGGCGCCGGCCGGATCGCGCAGCGTACGCCGGATCACTTCGAACGCGAGCAGCGGCCGTTCTTCGAGCGCGTGCGGGCATCGTATCTATCGCTCGCTGCTGAGCATCCGCAGCGCATGAAGTTGATCGACGCTGCGCTACCGCTCGACCAGGTTCAGAAACAAATCGCGGCGCAAGTGCGGTCCCTCGTCGGCCGGTTCGGCACGTCCCCGTGACCTCGGCAATCGAGACCTTGAGCCGGCGTCTGTGCCCATGGCTCGCACCGACGCTCGAGCAATTCGAGACTGCTCGGCGCGCGGGCAGCCTCGGTCATGCGTGGCTGATCTCAGGTCCCGCCGGCAGCGGCAAACTCAATTTGGCGCTGGTGCTCGCGCGCCGCCTCTTGGGCGCCGGCGACTCGCCCACGGAGCTCGACGCGGCCGCGGCTCTTGCTGCACTTGCTGCGCGACACGACCCGCTGGATCGGCACCCGGATCTGCATTGGCTCCACCCCGAAGAAGATAAGGAGACGATCTCGGTCGATCAGGTCCGGGACGTCATCGACATCTTCACGCTGACTGCTCATCGCGGCGGCGCCAAGGTCGCAATCGTCGAGCCCGCGGAGGCGCTCACGACAGCGGCCGCCAACGCGCTGCTGAAGACACTCGAAGAGCCCTCGCTGGGGAGTTATCTGCTGTTGCTGAGCCATCAGCCGGGACGGCTGGCGGCAACAGTCCGCAGCCGTTGCCAGCACCTGACTTTGCGAGCACCGGATACGGAAAGCGTCGCGACCTGGCTCGGTGTTGCGCCGCCCGTCGTGGCCGAGGCGAAGCGGCTCGTCGGTGCGGCTCCGCTCAAGATTGCGGCAGCCATCCAAGCAGAAGAGACCAGTGTATTCAATAAGTTAGAAACTGATCTTGCGGAACTCTCTAATGACAGACTCGAGCCGCAGACAGTGGCGCAAGCGTGGGCGAAAGGTGACACGGAGCTCGCGTTGAGCTGGTTGCGGCGGCGGCTCCACGAGGAGTTGCGATCACGCTTTACGGCTGCGGCAGGCTCGACCGAAGTCACAGTACCGGCAGCGGCGACGTTGCATAATGCATGGCGAAATTTGCCTGCGCGGACGCTGCTCGAACAGTACGACCGAGCCGAGAAACTGCTGAATCAGCTCGGTTCCGGTCTCAACATCGATCTCGCGCTCCAGGCAATGTTGAGCTCGCTGGTGGTAAGCCGAGGCAGATCGTGAGCAAACCGGGACTGCTGACCCTGACGATCAAGGACAAGAGCGCCTTGTACTTGGCCTATATGCCTTTCATCAAGAACGGTGGACTGTTCATTCCCACCAACTCGAGCTACAAGCTCGGCGATGAAGTCTTCATGCTCCTCAACGTCATGGGCGAGGAGGAGAAGATTCCCGTCGCGGGGCGAGTCATCTGGATTACGCCGAAGGGCGCCCAGGGCAAGCGCACGGCAGGCATCGGTGTTCAGTTCAGCGAGCAAGACCAGGGCAACACGCAGAAACGAATCGAGAACTATCTCGCCGGAGCACTCGGCGGCGACAAACCGACGCACACGCTCTAACGGCTAGCCGGGCAGGCCGGTACGGTTGAGGCCGCCCTTCAACACATAGGTCTGGAACCCGCGCTCATTCAAGATGAACGCGCCCGCCGAGCTGCGGCGGCCAGTGTCGCAACAGACGACGTATTTCACCGACGAGTCCAAGGTCTTGAGCTTCAGGCGGATGAAGTAGAGCGGAACGTTGATCGCTCCCTCGTTGTGGTACGCCTCGAACTCGGACGGCAGCCGGACATCGAGCCACTGACCGCCTTCCTGGATGACCTTGTCGGCCTGAGCCGCATCCAGCCAATCGAGCATCGGCTCGTTGAGTAGCTTACGAAAGTCGTCTTTGCCCAAACGCATGAGCGAGCCATCGGTCTCCATCGCGACCGTAGCGTTGCGCTTCGCTTCCGAAATCAGCGCCTCTTCGCCGAAGGTATCGCCGACCTGTAGCTCGGCCAAGCGGATCCCTTCCTTGTTCAGCGGAGTCTCGCGAGTCACGACGCACTTGCCGCGCGTTATGACGTAGAAGTAATCGCCTTCATCGCCTTGCTTGATGACGACGTCGCCAGCCTTGTAGTTCGTCTGCTGCAAGCGCATGAAGATCGCTTGGATGTTGGCCGGCGGAATCTTGTGGAATGCTTTCGTCTGGAGCAGCGTCGTCATCCAATCGTCGCTGCTGCCGCTTTCACCGCGCAACTCCGAAACCTCGTAGGATCCTGTCTGATCCCACGTCAGCATCACATCGAGCAGGTCGCTGTCGATCGTGATGTACTCGACGCCGGTGACGGCGACTGCCGTGTGGCGCCGCGGCAACTTCGGCGACAGTGGATTGCGCGCGTCATCCGTGCCGCCCGAGATCTTGCTAGCGGGCTGACTACCTTCGCGCAGCTCCACGGTACCCGACAGGATGTACACCGTCCGCTTTTCGGCATCGCCTTCACGGAACAATGCCTCGCCAGGTTGCGCGTCGCGCACCTTGGTCTTCTTCACCAATGCGCCCAGGTTGTCCTTCTTCAGGCTGTCGATCGGCGAGAACGCTTTGAGCTGTGAGATTTCGACTTGCTTCGTCATCAGGGGCTTAGTTGCACGATCTAAATAACGGAAAGCGATTAGCGGCCGAAGTCTAGCACAGGGGCTAGAGGGCCCAGTGCCGACGGTTTCACGCCGCGTCGCCGAGCGCTCGCCAGCCGTCGTGAGGTGTGAAGCGCGTCCCAAAACGCTCGGCGAACAACCTCAACCTGCCAACTACTTCGCTGATCCCGCGCTCGCGTGCATAGCGGATCGGCCCCCCAGTAAACGGAGCGAATCCGGCGCCAAAGATGACCCCGGCGTCCAAAAGATCGGCATCGGCAACGACACCTTCGTGCAGGCATGCGACAGCCTCGTTGATCAACGGCAGCAGGAGCCGGTCGGGTAGGTCGGGATCCGCCACGATCCGAGCGCGATCCTTAGCGGGTTTGCCGTGCGCGTCGTACGAATAGAAGCCGCGGCCCGTTTTCACTCCGAGCTCGCCTTTCGCGACTTTGGCCTTGAGCAACTCCGGCGGCGGCATCGCCAGCACGTCGCTCAGAATCTCGGCGACATGCAACGCCACGTCGAGGCCGACGCGATCGGCAAGCTCGACGGGCCCCATCGGCATCCCGAAGTCCTTCGCCGCGGCATCGATACTCTCGAGACTATGACCGTCGGCATGCGCATGTAGCGCCTCGAGCATGTACGGCGTGAGGAGCCGGTTGACGAGGAAACCGGGTGCACTGCGGCAGGGCAGAGGTAACTTGCCGATTCTCGTGACGAACGACATCGCGGCCAGCATCGTCTCTTCCGATGTCCCGTCACCACGAATGACCTCGACGAGCGGCAGGCTCGCCACGGGATTGAAGAAGTGGAGGCCGACGAATTGACTCGGTCGCTCGAGACCGCCGGCCAAAGTCTCGAGTCGAATGCTCGAGGTATTCGTCGCGATCAGCGCCGTCGTGGGCAAGCGCGGCTCGAGCTCGCCGAACAGGGCGCGCTTGGCTTCGGCTTTCTCGATGATGGCTTCGATCACGAGATCCGCGGAACCGATTTCCGCTCCTGCGAGATCGACGCGCAGGCGTGACGCGGCTGCCTCGGCTTCGCCCGGCGCCCGCAAGCGTTTGCGGAACAGGTCGCCCGCGCGCGCCAAGGCGGGTTCGACATACTGTTGCGCACGATCTTGCAGCGTCACTCGTAGCCCCTTGAGCGCACACCACGCGGCGATGTCGCCGCCCATCGTGCCGGCGCCGACGACATGCACGTGGCTCACTCGGCTGTCCTTTGGCGCGAGGTTGCGCAACCGTTCGCGAAGCTCGAACACGTGCACGAGATTGCGGCCGGTTCGCGTCACGAGCAGCCTGCCGATCGACTCGGCCTCTGCACGGAACGCTTGCTCGCCCCGTGCGCCATATCGTTCCCACAGGTCGACGATCGCGTATGGCGCGGGATAGTGCTCAGGCTTCACGCGCTTGCGAACGTCCGCACGCACTCGGGCGGCCAGCAAACCGCGAAGCGGCGGCAAACTCAGCAGTCCCAAGTACCACGGTGCGCGCCGCAGAGGAGGGGGACGAGCGATGAGATTCTTCGCGGTGCTCCGCAGCGCTTCGCGCGCGACTACGCGATCGACGAGCCCGCACTTCAACGCCTCCTGTGGGGAGAGCGACCGGCCCGTCAACATGAGATCGAGCGCGAGCACCGGCCCGAGAATCTCCACGGTGCGTACCGACCCGCCGAAACCCGGGTGGATCCCGAGTTGCACTTCGGGCAAGCCGAGGGTCCGCTCGTACGACTCGACGACGATTCGATAATCGCAGGCGAGCGCGAGCTCCATTCCGCCGCCGAGTGCGAACCCGTCGATCGCAGCCACCGTGGGCACCTCGAGCGCCGCGATGCGCCCGAGCAATGCTTGCCCGCGCGCGGCCATTGCCGCAGCACGAGCCGCATCGCGCAAGTCTCCGAACTCTTTGACATCCGCGCCAAGAATGAAGCCGCGGCGCTTACCGGACTCGATTACGACGCCCCGCACAGGCAGCGTTCGAAGCACGTCGAGCTCGCGCTCGAGCTCCGCGAGCACGTCCGAGGACAGCGTGTTGACCGCAGCGTCGGCCTTGTCGAGCGTCAGCCAACAGACTGCGTCGTCGTCGACAGTTCGGCGCCAATGTTTCGAGCCAGCGGCCGAGTCGTTCATGCCGCAGCTTGGCTCCGCTTCTCGATCTCGAAATCGCAGACGAGCGGCAGATGATCGGAGAACCGGACGGCCGGTATTGCGAAGCGCGTTACGCGCACTCCTTCGCCGTACAACACGAAGTCGAGCTCCTTGCGCGGCGACCGGCTCGGATACGACGGCAAACTGTCGGTATTGGCGCTACGCAGCCTGCATGCCTTCATGAAGAGGTAGATCTCGTGCTCGCCCCAGAACGTGTTGAAGTCGCCGGCCACGATGACCGGCTTATGCGACGCCATGACGAGGTCGTGCAGGTGCTGCAGCTGCGTATGACGATGCCGGAACTTCAGCGACAAGTGCACGAGGAAGATCGCGCACTCTTCGAGCTCGAGCTCGATGATGAGGCGCTTGATGCCCTTGTCGAAGTAGTGAAACCGCTCGCCGTGAACCCGCGGAGCAGCCAGGAACGCGTTGCCCTGCTTGCGCAGAATCGGCAAACGATGGTTCAGCGAACCGGCGCCATACTTGCACTGGTAAACCGAATAGTGGCCCAGCGCCCTCGCAATGACGTCGGCTTGGTTGACGTTGCGGGTCCTGATAGATCCCGTGTCGACCTCGATGAGGCCGACGACATCGGGATCCTGCGATTTGATGAAGTCGGTGATCCGCGGGAGGTTGGTGCGGTTGCCGAACAGGTAACCCATGCCGGGCAACGGCCAATGCAAAGCCGATCCCAGGCCGAGACCGTAGCGAATGTTGTAAAGGAGCAGCCGCATCTGGCTCTAGTTTACCGGACAGGGCAACGGCGACGTATCGAGAAATCCGTGGAGCCGTCGACGCGCGGATAACGAGCGTTTCATTGCAAACGCACCGCCGCAGTAGTAGCGTCGAAGCAAGTCCATTTCGGAACAGAATGGTGTCCGAGAAAAATCCGATCCGGGTCTACGTTACCCACGCGTTCGCAAGCCATCCCGACTACCACCGCGTGTTCGAATACCTCGAAGCGCTGCCGAATTTCTTCTACCGCAACTGCAGCGTGCCGGAGCACGTTCCGCAGACAGGCGGTAAAGAAGCGTTGAAAGAGGAGTATCGCACGCAACTCAAGCACGCCGAGGTCGTCGTCGTGTTGAGCTCGTTGTACATAGAGAACGAGTATTGGGCGACCTACCAGATGGATGCTGCGCAGGCGAGCAATTTGCCGCTCGTCGCGATCGAGCCCTTCGGCGTCAGCGTCAAGGTTCCCCCGGAAGTCGCCAAGCGCGCGGCCGAAGTGGTTGGTTGGAACGAGCGGCTCATCGCCGACGCCGTGCGGCGTCAGGCCCGGCACGAAGACACGGCTCGGTGGGACGTGATCGAGTTCAAGCTTTGATGTTGAGCGGGCCCTCCGCGCTCCCTCATGACGACGCCGCCGATCGTCATCGCGCATCGCGGCGCTAGCGGCTATCTGCCCGAGCACACGCTCGCGGCGAAAGCGCTGGCCTACGGCCTCGGTGCGGATTATCTGGAGCAAGATGTCGTCGCTACGCGCGACAGCCGGCTCGTCGTCTTGCACGATCTGTACTTGGACGACGTCACCGACGTCGCGCGGCGATTCCCCGGGCGACATCGCCGAGACGGGCGCCATTACGTCGTCGACTTCGATCTCGCCGAGCTCGAGCTGCTACGCGTGTTCGAGCGCCGCACGCCTGGCAGCGCAGTCGCAAAATACCCCGCGCGGTTTCCAGAGGACTCCGGCTTGCTCGGCATTGCCACGCTCGCTGACGAGCTGCGTCTCGTCCAGGGGTTGAACAAGTCGATGGGCCGCACGGTAGGGATCTACGCGGAGGTCAAGGAACCCGAGTGGCACCGCCGGCAGGGCATCGATCTCGCACCGCTGCTATTGGCCGAGCTCGCCGCCTTCGGCTACTCACGGGCGACCGATCCCGCGTTCGTGCAGTGCTTCGATGCGGCCGAGCTCGAGCGACTGAAAACGGAGCTCGGTTCGGACTTGAAGGTCATCCAGCTCGTCGGCGCGGAACCGCGCTACGCCGAGTTGCTCACGCCCGCCGGGCTTGATCGTGTCGCCCGGCATGCCTACGGCCTTGGACCGCATCATGCGCAGCTGGTGGATGGAACTGCCGCTGAACCGCCCCGGCTCACGGCACTCTCGGCGCTGGCCCACGAGGCAGGGCTCCGATTACACCCCTATACCTTTCGACGCGACGACTTGCCCGCGTACGCGCGTTCGCTCGAAGAATGGCTCGAGATCTTCCTGACGGAGGCCCGCGTCGACGGCCTCTTTTGCGATCATCCTGACGTCGCCGTGCGCGTCCGCGATTCGCTCTTCAAGGTTCAATAGGCCCGCACTCTCGCGCCTGGAAACGCCGTGGACAGGTCTCGAAAAACTGCCTAGAGTGGATCTCAACCTCAGGGACTGGGGGTGCATCATGAGACTTAGCGTCCTCTCCATAGCGTTGCTGGTCGCAACGTCCCCCGCATACGGCCAAAGACGCGAGCGCGACAGAAACGAGACGGATGCCATCTCGCGCGCTTGCAGCGTCGAAGACTGCTTCCGGGAAGCCGACGTGCGGGAATTCGAGATCATCGACCGTACGCACGTCATCGTCTACGTTGGTTCGCAGCGCTGTGCGTTTCATCTCGAGCTGCGCGGCGCGCTCTGCGACTTGTCGTTTGCGCCCGAGCTTTATTTCCGCCCGGCGAACGAGGTTCCGCAGATCATCCTAGACCGACCGGGTAATGGGTTCGACGCTGATGAGACTGCGCCGCGCGTAGGTCCGCGCCCCGGCGATTTCGATAGTTTCCAAATCGAACAGCGGGAGCGCGATGATGCGCTTGTCTGTAGCAACGACTTGACGATGCAAGTGCATGGTGGGGGCTGGACCGAGAACGCAGCGTCAAGCATGGGCACAGACCGGTTCGGCAACCCAATTACGGACTGTCAGATTTCGAGCGTCACGTCGGTCACCGACGACCAGCTTCTCGAGTTCTATGTCGGCCGCGGAGTCCTTCCGCCCGTGCCGCCGATGGGTCCCGGAGAAATCGAGGTCGGCGAGCAAGAAGAGCAGGGGACCGCTCCTCCAGCAGATCGCGATCGGAACGACGCAGACTAGTGAGTCTGCGTTAGCGTGCGGCCATGGTGCACGCCGGGCGTTTGCCTGCTTCCCGCGCGGCGGTGTACTTGATGAGCGCGGGCGTCAGCGACTTGACCATGTTATGGGTACGCGTCGAGTCCGACGGGTGCGTCGAGAGAAACTCCGGAGGGCGCTCGTTGCCGTCTTGGGCGTTGGCCGCCGCCATGTTTTTCCAGAGATAGATGGCGGACCGTGGATCGAACCCCGCCTGCGCCATGTAGTCGAGACCGACGAGGTCCGCGTCGGTTTCCTGCTCACGGGCAAACGGCAACCCGAAACCGATCGCGAGCCCCTCCCGCATCAAATCGGTAGCGCCAATAGCGGCGCCGCCCAGCATCGCCCAAACCTCCTGGCGTGCGCTCTTACGCGCCCGGTCCATCACATGCCCTTGAGTCGCGTGCGCGACCTCGTGACCGATGACGGCTGCTAGCGCATCGGGAGTGTCCGCGACCTTGAGGATCCCGCTGAAGACACCGATTTTGCCGTTGGGATCGGCGAAAGCATTGACCTGGTCTTCGTCGAAAACCACGACTTCCCAATCGATGTTGGCATTCTCGGGCGGCAGTTCCGCGATGATGTTGTTCGCAATGCACTCGACGTAGCGCTGGACACGAGGGTCCGACTCGAGTGGGACGTGCCGCTTCATCTGCAGCCACTCGACGCGCGCCTGGCGCAGCACTTCCTTTTCAGAGACGAGAAAAGCGCCGTTGGCAGATTGCGCCAACACGGTGAGAGCCATTGCGATGACCGACCATTGGATACGCTTCATCGATCGTTCCTCGTCCACGAATCGTAGGCGTTAGAGTACGGTGGCGACCGCACAGTTCGCCCAAAGATTACCACACGAGGAACATGCCGAACGTGACGGCGCTGCTAGTCCGTCTGGCTGTGAGCCAGCCACTGTCCCCGATCCCGGCGGCCGAAACCGAATAAGCTGGCATCGAGCTTGAGTTGCACGAAAAACACGCCTTCCATGGTGGGGTCGTACTGTTTGGAGTTCGTGACCCGATCGGCCACGGCCTCTGGCATGTAGGTGAGATTGACCGCGACGCGCCTGAAGCCGATGGTCGCCGCCGGAAGGGCGCCCGGAAAGGGCCTGTTGCCGTTGACCTGCTCACGCGTCATCAAGAACGCGACGGCGCCGAGGTCCACGTAGAAGTCGTCGGATCGCAGGAAAAAGCGGCGCTTGAGGCCGCCCCCTGCCATGTAGGAAGGGTCGCCCACGCTGTCTTCGAAGGTATTGGCAAGGGCGACCTTTACCCAGCGGCTGGTCGTCGGGAATTCGTGCTCGAAGCCTAGGCCCCTATTGTCCTCGTTCCATTCATGGGTAGCGTTCATATGAACGGAGCGGCCGTTCAATACGACGTCCCAGGAGCCGTTCGATTGCGCTACAGCGTTCTGACAAAACGCAGCAAGCGCGCCGACGATGCAGACGATCCATGTCCGGTGTGGCATGTCCGAACCAAAGCAAGACGCATGCCACCTAGACGAAACACCGAGTTAGCCGCGACCGCTGCCACAACCTGTAAATCCTGCCGACGCCAACCTCGATCATCGAATCGCGGTATGTTCTTTACTATCAGTGTCTTACTGATACCTGTGACGGTGCTCACACTTGGTCCGTGATGGCCTCTGCGTTTGGCCCGGGGTGGTCATCTTCGAACCCTGCAAGGCGCGACTCGCCTTCAAGACCGCGGCTCCGATTAGAACGAATTGCGCGCTGAGCACGCGCGCAGCTTGAGCGCGCCGCACGCGGGAATCACAAGCACGCGCACGTCAAACCATCTGCTGAGCGCGTCGGTTCCCGACGTCAGCTGCGCACATGGCACATAGGAAGAGCCGCCCGAGCTATTCAGCCGACACGCCACCGGCTTCGCACGGCGCTACAAACTCAAGCACCGACTCTCGGTACGCTTTCGCAGCGACGCCCAGCTGATCACGCGTGCGCGCTAGTTCCGCTACCAGCGCCTGAGAGCTGGCGTGTGCGATCACCGCCGCATCGTGCGCCTCCTGCGCTCGGTTGAAATTCCCGAGCGCCGTTTCC
>Ga0157380_10003738_pt1 | contig 10468 bp, 9 predicted proteins | sample S35metaG_FD_119757 | JGI IMG/M metagenome (GOLD analysis project Ga0157380, IMG submission 119757) | Switchgrass rhizosphere microbial communities from Kellogg Biological Station, Michigan, USA - S3-5 metaG | ecosystem: Host-associated > Plants > Roots > Rhizosphere > Soil | place: USA: Michigan...
CGATTCGCGCGATTGCACCTGTCCCACCGATCGCATCAGCACTTCCAGCAGCCGCAACTCGGTGCCCGTCAGCCGCACAGATTGTCCTGACAACGTGACATCGAACGTCGCTGGATCCAACCGCAGCGGACCTACCGACACGGGATGATTCGGCGTATCCGTGTCGCGTGAAGAAAAACGCCGTAGCACTGCACGCACGCGAGCCACGAGTTCGCGGGGATTGAATGGCTTCGACAGGTAATCGTCGGCGCCCAGTTCGAGCCCGACGATGCGGTCCACATCTGCGCCATGCGCGGTGAGCATGACCACCGGTACCGACAAGCTGTGCCGCAAACGGCGTAGCACTTCGAAACCGCTGAGCGAAGGCAGCATCACGTCGAGAATGACCAGGTCGTAGGTGTGCGATTCGGTGAGCCGCTCGAGCGCTTCGGCACCGTCACGCACGAGCGACACTTGAAACCCCTCGCCGGTCAGATACTCCGTCAGCATCTGTCCCAGTTCGCGGTCGTCGTCAACGATCAGGAGGGAGGCGGGCACAGTCATGCGGAAGTGGGGTCCTGGTCACGGGGTCCTGGTTCTGGCGCTGTGCGACTATGTTACTGCAACAGCGCTCTCCCGGCCGGGCCAAGATTAGTCAAGCGGCGCGGCGGTCGATAGGGATGGCTGGCGGAACCTCGGGCAATCCGCGGACGTTCCGCTGGGTACATCGTGTTTCGAGGAACCGCTCATGAACAAATTGACCTTTGTGGTCAGCGCTACCCTGCTGTCCACCGCTGCGCTCGCGGGTGGCGAAAAACCCGCCGCGCCGGCAACTACTCCCCCACCGACGACTGCGATCACGGCGGCGTTCGATTCGCTGGACAAGAATGCGGATCAGCAGATCAGCAAGACCGAAGCGGCCTCGGACAAGGCTGTGTCGGACTCCTTCGCCTCCGCTGACGCCAACGGCGATGGTTATCTCAACAAAGCCGAGTTTGCGGCGGTGAAGAGCCGTACCTGAAATCGCAGCGACGCGCCGTTCACACTACCGATGGGGGCGTTCGCGGGGCCCTGCGATAGCAATATCGCGGGGCCTTTTCATTCGTGAGACCATTGCGACAGCGTTTGAGAGGAGCAGAAAAGTCCATGGCCCTACCCTGGCTGCAGATCGTCCAACTGGTCCCGTCGATCGTTGACGTTTCGCGCGAGCTGCTGCGGAAAAACAAACGCCTGCCGGAAACAATCGAACCCGAGTCGCGGACCGACGCGGCCCTGATCGCGCGCCTGGAAGAACTCGAAGAGAACGAACGGCGCCAGGCCGAACTCATGAGCCAGATGGCGGAGCAGATCGCCAAGCTCACTCGCGCCATCACCACGCTGCACAATCGCACGCTGTGGCTCGGCTATATCACCGGCCTCGCCTCCGTGGTCGCCATCGGCGCAATGATCGTCGCTATCGCAAGTTAGCAGCGACCAAGCCGCCACTCGCGACCAACGTCAGTGCTCCACCGCCTGGTACAACGGCAGCACGCGCGGAATGCTTGCTTGCAGATCCTGGATACGCGAGTCGCTGGACGGGTGAGTACTCAGGAATTCCGGTCCGCTGCCGCCGAGCTTCGCCATTTTCTCCCAGAGTTTCACCGCTGCGTTGGGGTCGTAGCCGGCGCGAGCCATGAGTTCGAGGCCGATGCGATCCGCTTCCGCTTCCTGGTCGCGGCTATGCGGAAGGCTGAACGTCACGGCCGACACTTGCTGGGCCAACGCCATCGTCGCGTCGCCCGCACCCGTCGCGATGGCAACAGTAGCCAGGGCAGCCTGCTCGACGTAGGAGCGAGACAGTCGTTCGCGTGAGTGTTCACGCAACGCATGCGCTATCTCGTGGCCGATGACCGCAGCAAGCTCGGCGTCAGTGGCGTTGAGCTGTTGGATCAGGCCCGTGTACACCATGATTTTCCCGCCGGGCATGCAGTAAGCGTTTACTTCCTTGGAGGTCTGCACATTCACTTCCCAGTTCCATTTGCCCGCGTCGGGACGAAACACCGTCGTCTGCGGAATGAGTTTCTGCGAAATCGCCTGCACCCGCTTGTAGCTCGCAGGATCCACGTTCAAGCCGCCGCCGGAACGGGCTTTGTCGAGTTCCTGTTTGTAGGCGACTGCGGAACCCTTCTCCACCTCTTCTTCCGAGACGATCATATGCTGCTTGCGCGTAACACCGACGGCGCCGGGGTTGGTCGTCTGCACTGTCTGGCAGCCGACGATGCCGAGCACGCCCAACACGATCAGAAGTTTCCCGAGTTTCATATGAATTTCCTCCTACCCCCTTTTCCCGATACCGGCGCGACAATGAACTCCGCGACCGGGTGCCCCAGTTCCTGACGAGTGCCGGTGTCCCTGCCCACGACCCCGAATTCATGGCGACGGCTATGGCTTGGTCGATTTCGGCGGCGCGGGATTGCCGGTAGTCACCAGCCTGCCCAGCCGCTGCACCTGGCTACCCAGCACCTCGTCGACGATCGGCGCCCAATCCGCCATGGGCCGGTCCGTGAATCCAGCAACACTGTACGTGACAGTGAGTTTCGATCCGCCGGCTGCCGGTTCGATCTGAAACGTCAGGCTGCCCGTGACCGCGAATTCCTGCAACGGTCCCAACGCTCCACGCAATCGCAGGATTTTAGCCGGCAACGCGTACACCACCGTCGCATGTTCGATGCCTGCGTACAGGCTCAGTTTTTCGCAGAAACAGCCGCGCATCACCGGATCGAGCGTCATGTTCCGGGAATCGCCCGAATAGGTGTGCTCGGAATCCCACCATTTCGACACCTCCGTCAGCGCGGCCCAGAGCACCGGCGGTGCGACGTTGGGCGCTTCCACTACTTCGCGTAAATTGAACCCGTTGGGACCCGTGGCGGTAACCTCCGCGTTCGCCGTAGACGCGAACAGGCTGGCGATCAAAGCGACGACGATGGCAAGCTGCATGCAGTTCTCCCTGCCGCGATGCGTGCTGCCCGCGGTTGCGAATAGTAATCCCGACATCGGGGCTGCAACGCAAGCCGCACTGGGAAAGCCAGCGGCGACAACCTGTTACTATGTCGCGCTTGCCAGACATTCGGCGCTGATGCCGGATCTTCCGCTGGCGCTAACGAGGACCCGACTCCTGTGACGACCAAGAAGACGCCTGCCAAAACGCCTGCAACACGTTCGCCCCAGCACCATATAGCCGGTCCTTCGGTATCGCAGGACGAGGCCGAAGGCGCCGTACGCACGTTGCTCCGTTGGGCTGGAGAGGATCCCGGGCGCGAAGGGCTGCGTGACACACCCAAGCGAGTGGTGAAAGCGTACCGTGACTGGTTTTCAGGCTACCTGAGCGATCCTTCCGACTACCTGCGCCGCACGTTCGAAGAAGTCGCCGGCTACGATGAAATGATCGTCCTGCGCGGCATCGAATTCGAATCGCATTGCGAACATCACATGGCGCCCATCGTCGGACGCGCGCACGTGGGCTACCTGCCCACCGATAAGGTCGTCGGCATCAGCAAACTCGCACGCGTGGTGGATGGCTACGGCCGGCGTTTCCAGGTGCAGGAAAAACTCACTGCGCAGATCGCTGCCTGCATCAACGACGTGCTGAAGCCGCGTGGCGTGGGCGTAGTCATCGATGCCTCGCACGAATGCATGACGACACGCGGTGTCCACAAACGCGGTGTATCGATGGTTACCAGCACGATGCTGGGCACTTTTCGCGAAGACGCCCGGACCCGCGCGGAGTTTCTGCGTTTCATCGACATCCGCGGAACATAATTCGTACGCCCGTCTGACGCACGGGCGAATTTCCGCTGCCGGTGTTCGGGTGAAGCCCGAACCACCCTGCCGGTGCGATCACGACAGCGTTCAAGTGTGACGCAGTGCTCGCATCGCGCATCCGCAACGCGGATGCCGTCGTCTATTCTCACTATTCACTTTTGCCCTCCATGGTCTTCCCCCGTGAACGCAAGCGCGCTCAGCATGCGGCCGAATCTTGGACGAGCGGAACACATTTCGCTGGCCGCAGAAGCCGTTGATGTCGCTCCCGTCCGCGCCACGCAGGCGAAGGTGCTGGCAACGTTCGTTCTCGATAACGCCTTTCGCGGACTGCATACTTCGCTGTCGTTGCTGGACACTCACGTATTGCAGATGGATACGCGGCGGCCTGGGGAATCGCGTCGACGATATTCAGTCGACCTGCGTTACGTGAATGCGAAGCCGGTGCGCGTCCGCTCCATCGCCTGGATCTGGGCCATCGATACCGTCGCCTTGCTGATCCTCGCCGCCGTGAAATTCTGGCGGGCATCTACCTTGGACTCGGCAGATGTTCTCGGCCCGCTCAGTATCGGCGCAGGCGCAGCGATCGCGGCATGCATGGCGGCCGCATGGTTCGTGCGCTCGACCACCGAATCCTTGAGCTTCATCAGCACCACCGGTGCAGTGCCGCTCGTCGAAGTCACCGGCGGTATCGGCAGCGCCAAAGCCGGCAAGAAATTTTTCGTACAGCTCATCAAGACCATCATGGCCGCGAAGATGCTGGCGCCTGCCAACAAACATCAATACCTGCGCGATGAAATGCGTGAGCATCATCGCCTGCATGAGGCCGGGGCCCTGAGCGACAGGTTGTATGAACTGGGCAAGGCTCGCGTACTCGAAGCTTTCTAACAGTCCCGCCCTATGTCTATCTTTCTTCTCTGCTCCGCGAAGTCGGGACAACGAGCCTATCCAGAAGCCGCAATGGATTCCCGCGTCTCGGCGGTCGGCGCATGCAGCTTGCTGACGTCGATCGTAGCGCGAACCGGCAGATGATCTGACGCCTGTCGCGTCGCCTGCGAGCGATGCGCCTCGATGGACAGGATAGCTGCTACCGGCCGTACCCAGATTCTCGTCAACGCCAGGCAAGGCGCAAATGCTGGAAATGCCGCGGGCGCGGGCGGGCGGCCGAAGGCTACATCGGCTTCCTTCAAAGTTGCGGCGCGCCGATACCATTCATTCATATCGCCGAGCATGACGGTCGGCATGTCGAGCGGTTTTTCCGCGATCGCAACCATGAGACGGCGCCATTGGAAGCGGCGCTCCGAACGACTCAATCCCAGGTGTGCCGCGATCACGCGCAACGTCGAACCGTTGAGATCGATGTCTACGTCGACGGCGCCGCGCGGCTCACGCCACGAATAACTCAATTCATGCCGTCGGACTTCACGGACCGGCAATCGCGTCAGGATCGCGTTGCCGTACTCACCCATGTGTCTAACGATGCGCAAGCCCGGCACGGCCGTCATTTCGAGCACGCGCGACAGATAATCCAGTTGGGCCGACTGTTCGTGTTCGCCAGGAGAATTGTCGACCTCCTGCAAGGCGATCACGTCGCAGTCCAGTTCCTTCAGGACGGCGGCGATACGCAACGGCGAACACTTGCCGTCGAGGCCTATGCAGCGATGGATGTTATACGACGCGATCGTAAGCGGCGTGGCGCTGGCAGCGCCACTCTCATGCGGTTCGCGCCTTCCCGATGTCATGAGCTTTGCCGATGTCAGCAGGCGTCGCCGTCGAGACGACCAGCCAGCGGCGCACGAACCAGGTTGCACCCGCCAGCAAGGCAATCGCACCGCCGATCAACCAATAGTTGATCGAATGCGGATTCTCGAGTGCCGCTTCCAGCTGGCCGCCGAAGATGGTCGCTGCCAGTGTCCCCGGAAGAATGCCGAGCGCCGTGCCGAGCATGAAATGCCATAGCTTGATTCGCAACGCGCCGGCGACGATGCCTTCGACGGCGAACGGTGCGAGCGGTACCGATCTCAAGGCCGTGACCGCCAGCAGCCCGCGATTGCGTAGAACGTTGATGACTCGATTCATCCGAGGACCTGAAACCCGGCGCACCGTGTTGCGGCTGAACCGCTGTCCGGCAACGTACGAGGTCCACGCAGCGAGTTCTATGCCGGTCATCGCGTAGGCAAAGCCCAGCCACGGACCGAAGGCCACGACGGCAAACAACGTGATGACGGGCCTTGGAAACATGAGCACCGATGCAGGGGTATAGGCCGCGATCACCAGCAACGGCGACCACCATGCATCGCCTGCATCCTTGGCCCATGCCGTGATCCGCTGTGGCTCGAGCAACTCGGACAGCGGCGTGTACTTCCATAACCCGGCGAGACAGGCGATTGCGGCAACGGCGAGCAGCGCTTTGAGCCTGCGATGACCGCTGCGCGGCGACGAGTCATCCGGCGTGATCACCTTCACCAGGTCCTGCATGCCGACGGGCCGCTCCGGATCGGCGACGCTCACCATGTTGAGCACCGTGTCCGATACCTCGGTTACGTCGTTCAACGGCTTCAGCGTGCGATCGTCCCGTGGCAGGCGCTCGATGGCGCCACGTAAGGAACCGGCGGCAGCGACGGTTTCCTGCACTTGCTCGGGCGTGGAGCCGAGGTGTTCGGCCAGCAATTGCGAACGCAACTGGCGAATCTGCTCGCGCACTGCTTCGTCGCCATCCGCGGCGATCGTCAAGTCGCATTCGGTATCGAGACCCATCGAGCGATTGGCGATATTGGCCGAACCGATGCGCACGATGTCGTCGTCGACGACCATCATTTTCGAATGCACATCGATGCAGGTGCCTTCCGTGAGCCCGGCAACGAACGGAAAGAAAGCGCGGAATCGATCGTAGCGATCCGCTTCACGCAACTTGCGGAGGAGGCGCGTACGCAGCGTCTGCATGGTCAGCTCTTCCAGCCAGCCATGACTGAGTTCGCGCAGCACCAGGACGACCTCCGGGCCGTCGGGTTCGCCCAGGCGCTTGGCCAGGGCGTCGCCGATGCGTTCGGCGGTGAAATACTGGTTCTCGATATAGATGGCGCGCTTGGCCGCCGCGACCATATCCAGATACAACGCTTCGACCTCTCGAACAGCTTCTTTGCCGACGCCCGGCGTTTTCCCGATGGCGGGTGGTTCGGTGCGAGAGATGGCGACGTTGACGTCGTGCAGCGTAGGCGTCACCGACTCGGGCCAACGCGATGCGGACGCGACCGTTGCACGATACCGCGATGGCCGCCGCAAGCGTCGCGTCCAGCGCCGCTTTGCAGTCGCGACGGGAGCCAGGGTTTCGCCGGTAGCGAGTCGCCACCGCTCGCGCACCAGGTCTCCGAGAGCGCGGGCCGCATCGCCTTCCACTGCCATCGCCATGTCGTGGAACGGTGGATAGGGCGTGCCCTGCATCACGCGACGCTGGTCATCCGCAGCGTGAGCACGGGTGTCCCAGCGTCGGCAGGTCAGGTCGATTCCGCCGCAGAAAGCGACTGCATCGTCTACCACCACCAATTTCTGGTGATGCGAGCCGCCGAGCGATTGAGTGTTGTCGTAACGGAAATGTACGCGACGCCGCGGCTGCCAGCCGAGACCGATCAAGGGCGCCCATTCCCGATCCAGGCCGAAGATCATCGGGTAGTCCCAGATGAGCACGTGGATTTCTAGGTCGCGCTTACGGCGGGTCAGGTCGTTCAGGAATTCGCCGAGTTCGAGTTCGCAGTTGCGGCCTTCGCCATCGCACAGCAGGCGCGTGCGGCTGTGGAAATCCCAACCGGTGATGAGAAGCGAGCGTTGCGCCTGCTCGGCGGCGTCCACGAACGCTTTGAAATAGGCATCCGCATCGACCAGGAACGCAGCTCGCGGCGAATGCTCGATGCGCCAGCAGTTGCGGCCCGGTACGAACAGCGATGAAGCTGTGCTCGGTTCGCCCTGCAGCGCAGCCGGCTCAGGCAGTGGGTTGCGTATGACTGGATGCAGGGCGGGCTGGATCGACATCGTGTCGGCAGAACGCTCGCAGGTGTAAAACGGTTCCGAGCGCCCAGAACCCCGTCTCAGTAACCCTTGGCGGTATCCACCACCGACAGCATTTTCTCGCCGGCCACGTAGCGGCGAACGTTTTCCTTGACGACGGCCAGTTCGGCTTCGCGGCCCAGGTCCGACTCGCCGGCGACATGCGGCGTGATGATGACATTGGGCGCCGACCACAGTGGATGTTGCGGCGGCAACGGCTCGGGATCGGTGACGTCCAAGCCGGCGCCGGCAATCTTCCCACCCTGCAACGCGGCGACCAAGTCGTCGGTAACGACGCTGCCGCCACGAGCGATATTGATGAAGTACGCGGTGCGCCGCATTTTCCCGAACAACGCGGCGTTGAAAATACCCTTGGTCTCAGGCGTCAGCGGCGCCGCATTGACTATGAAGTCCGCCTCGGCTGCCAGCTTCGGCAACTCGTCCGGCAGTCCGATATAGCTGACGTAGTCGGGGCCGGTGCGTCCACTGGCTCGTGTCGCGCTGACTTTCATGCCCATCGCGTGAGCACGCTTCGCGATCTCCGTACCGATGCCGCCCAGGCCGACGATGAGTACGGTCTTGCCGTCGATCACGCTCATGCGGCCGGGAGGCAACGCGTCACGCAGCCACTGGCCTTTCGCTTGTGCGGGAATGGCCAGATCCAATCCGCGGGAAAGCGCCAACATCATCGCCATCGCATGCTCGGCGATCACAGGGCCCGCCACGCGCTGCATGTTGGTGAGCAGCACGTTGCGTTCGCGGACGATTGGAACGCTGACGCATTGCTCAACGCCGGCGCTCAGCGCCTGGATCCATCGGATCGAACTGCTCGCGGCGAGAATCTGCGGATTGCAGAAACCGATCATGGCATCCGCGTCGGCAAGCTTGGCCATCGAACTCGCGTCGCCGACGGTGACGACCTCCACTCCCGGTGCGACGGAGCGTATTGCGTCAGCCAGGCCGAAGCCCACGCCACCGATGACGATCTTTTTGGGCTTGCGCCAACCGGGACGCTCGCGGACCGGCGTCGGCGCCTCCTGCAGCCCGAAGCGTGTGATCACATCGGCGGCGCCTTCCGCCGCTTGCGTGATGCCGACCGATACGAGCGACAGCACGCAGCCGCACAGCATGCCAGCCAATGTTCGATTCATCGTCCCGCCCCATTATTTTTGGATCGCGTCTGTGGCTGGCGCGAGCAGGCGCTTCCAGCCAGCGCTCGCGCCGCTTTCCTTATAGCGTGGACTATGGCCGGCGTGGAAGCGCTGTCATGCGTTTCTCTGTCCGGGCACATCGGCCCGCCCAAGGATGCGTCATGAAGGGGCGTTACCTATGTCTACAGCAAGACGTCGCCCTGTCCTGTGGCAGGTTCGAGCGTGAGCCTAGACCAGCACTCGCTCGATGCCGCCGTTGTTCGCCGCCTTCACGTACTCCTGCAGCCAGTCCGGTCCGATCAGGTTGCGGGCGATTTCCACCACGATGTAGTCGGCATCGGTGCTCGCATCGTCGTTGTAGCGCTTCAATCCCTGCATGCAGGACGGGCACGAGGTCAGGATCTTCACTTCGCCCTTGAAGCCGTCGGTACGCAGCTTGCCTGCGCCCGCCTTCATCTCGATCTCTTTGCGAAAACGCACCTGCGTGGCCACGTCGGGACGCGTCACGGCGAACGTTCCCGATTCGCCGCAGCAGCGATCGTTCTTTTCGATCTTGCCGTTGACCTTGTCGTTGATAAGCGTGTTCACCACCTTCAGCGGGTCGTGGCTCTTCATCGGCGAATGGCAAGGGTCGTGATACATGTAGCGCACGCCGGTCACGCCTTCCAGCTTCACGCCGCGCTCCATCAGGTACTCGTGGATGTCCATGATACGGCAGCCGGGGAAGATCTCGTCGAACTTGTAGCCCTGCAGCTGATCGAAACAGGTGCCGCAACTCACTACCACCGTCTTGATGTCGAGGTAGTTGAGCGTATTGGCGACGCGATGGAACAGCACGCGATTGTCCGTGATCATCTTGTCGGCCTTGTCGAACTCGCCGGCGCCGCGCTGCGGATAACCACAACACAGGTATCCCGGCGGCAGGACCGTCTGCACGCCCACTCTCCACAACATCGCCTGAGTCGCAAGGCCAACCTGCGAGAACAGGCGCTCCGAACCGCAGCCCGGAAAGTAGAACACCGCTTCCGATTCGCTGGTGGTATTCACCGGATCGCGGATGATGGGAACGTACTTGCGATCCTCGATATCGAGCAGGGCCCGCGCCGTCTTCTTGGGCAGGCCGCCCGGCATTTTCTTGTTGATGAAATGCACCACCTGCTCTTTCAGCGGCGACTTGCCGGTAGTCGCGGGCGGCTTCTTCGTCTGGGCGCTCGCCAGCACCGACAGCGCACGATTGCCGGCACGCTGCGCCTTGAAACCCCATTCGAGCATGACCGTGCGCGCGACCTTGATCGTCTCCGGATTGGTGGCATTGAGAAAGAACATCGACGCGGCCGATCCTGCGTTGAAACGCTTCTTGCCCATGCGACGCAGCAAGTCGCGCATCGCCATCGACACGTCGCCGAAGTCGATGTTCACGGGGCACGGCGTCACGCATTTGTGGCACACGGTGCAGTGATCGGCGACGTCCGAGAATTCGTCGAAGTGACGGATGGACA
>Ga0157380_10003739_pt1 | contig 10467 bp, 7 predicted proteins | sample S35metaG_FD_119757 | JGI IMG/M metagenome (GOLD analysis project Ga0157380, IMG submission 119757) | Switchgrass rhizosphere microbial communities from Kellogg Biological Station, Michigan, USA - S3-5 metaG | ecosystem: Host-associated > Plants > Roots > Rhizosphere > Soil | place: USA: Michigan...
GTCAAAATTGAGACTCCACGCGACTGAAGTCGGTGGTCTCTGTTCTCGGTCAGTCAAGTATGTAATTACCGTTGAAACGGTTGGGAGTGTTTTTCTCTGAATCTCAACACCCGGTTGAAACCGGGTGTGAATGAGAGGAGTGTTGCAAGAGGCTCTCAAGATCAGCGTTGACGTTTGCAACACAAGCTTCAGCTCTTGTCAGTTTGTTCGAATCATCACTGAGGATAAGACATGCATTCAGTTCTTCACAGGCTTTCTCTAATCACGCTACTGGGTTCGGTCCTGGCCACGACTTCGTTGGCGGATTGGCCGCAATGGCGTGGTCCGAATCGTGACGCCAAAGTCATTGATGCTGCGGTGCCAAAGACCTGGCCGAAAGCTTTGAAAGAAGAATGGAAAGTTCCAGTCGGCGTGGGTCACGCATCTCCGGTCGTCGCCAATGGGAAGATTTACATCTTTGCCAGGCAAGGCGAGGAAGAAGTCTTGATGTCTTTGAATGCTGCCACCGGCAAAGAGCTGTGGCGCTCGAGCCAGCCCATTGCCTACAAGATGCATGAAGCTGCAACCGGTCATGGCAAAGGTCCCAAGTCCACGCCCCTCTTAAACAAAAACAACGTGTACACCTTCGGAATTACGGGCGTCCTGTCCTGTCACGACGCAGCTACCGGAAAGCTCAAATGGCGAAAAGAGTTTTCAAAAGACTATCCCGCAACCTCTCCGTGGTTCGGCGTGGCGATGTCGCCAGTTATAGATGGGGGTGTTCTCTTTGCGCACGTCGGCGGTCACGATAAAGGAGCTCTAACGGCTTTCGATGCGGAGACGGGAGAGGTGAAGTGGAAAAACGATCTTGATGGCCCGGCCTATGCTTCGCCGTTAGTGGTTACGCTCGCCGGTGTTCGACAGGTTGTGAACTTTACGCAAAAGGAATTAGTCGGTGTTGATGCCGCCAGCGGCAAGCTGCTTTGGAAACTGCCGGGGAAGTCCCAATACGAAGAGAATTCCGCGACCATTGCCACTTATAAAGACATGTTAATTGTCTCTCGTGAAGGACTGGGATTGGCTGCCATTCGACTCAACAAGCAAGACAGCGAGATTGTCCCGCAGGAGGTCTGGAACAATAAAGAGAACCAGCTCTATCTAAATTCGCCGGTGGTGCAGGGAAACCTGGTCTTTGGATTGTCGTCTGCAAAGAAAGGACAGTTCTTCGCCATCGATGCTGATACCGGAAAGACTGTTTGGCAAAGCCCCGGAAGAATGGGAGAGAATGCGGCCATCCTCAATCTCTCTGGCAAAGTGCTGCTACTGCTGACCAATGAAGCGAAGCTCATTGTGCAACCCATCGGGGCGGCGGACTACGCCCCGCTGGCTGAGTACACGGTCGCAAGCACTCCCACGTGGGCCCATCCGGTTGTGATGGGAAATCGGATTTTGGTGAAGGATGAAAACTCGCTGGCGTCGCTCGCCATTTCGTAAAAGGAGTTCGAAATGAGACAGAGGATCGCGTTCGAAAGCATCATGTTAATAGCGGTGGTTGCATCGTTAACTTTCGGATATCAAAAGCCGAATTTTGCGGGCGAGTGGACCATGGATCAAGCGCGAAGTTTTGGTTTGCAGCCGAATGAGAAACAGGCCATCAAGGTTGCGCACGCAAACGATCAGATCGATTTCGAGGTTCACGTGACACTGCCGGCGGGCGAATACACGGTTAAGGACAGTTACGTTGTTGACGGAAAAGAGAGGGAGTTCACACCTCAGGGAGCAAAAGGACCGGTCGCCAACGCGAAAGGGAAACGAACGGCCAACTGGCTTCCAAATGGTAGAGGAATCGCCGTCAATGAGGAGACAGTAACTGAAACTCCAAAAGGACCTCAGACGACCAAGATTGTTCGTCGCTGGACTATTTCACCCCAAGGCGAGTTAGTGCTCGACAACTACATCGATACCGCCAGCGTCTCGTTCGAAACCAAACGCATCTTCACGAAGCAGTAGCCCGGAGCTTTGGAAGAGTTGACGGGTCAGTTTAAATTCGGCAGCCACTCAACCCAAGCGCAGCTCTCAAGGCAGGTAAGCTCAGGGTCAAGAAGGTGATGCTTGCTCCCGCCTCAACTTGCCAAACACTCAAGCCGAGAAGGTCTGGGGAAATTCCCCCTGCGCAGCTGGGGGATAGTTCAAGTTCAGCCTACTTCAATAGCCTTCAATGATCTTCTCAATCCCCCCTGCGTGAGCTGGGGGTTCTTTCAGATTCTGCCTTTGTAGGCTGGAACTGAACTATCCCCCAGCTGCGCAGGGGGGATTCCAAAGAACAAACTAAACGTCTCTTCGTAGGTCGAACTTGAAGTATCCCCCAGCTGCGGCAGGGGGGATTCCAAAGAACAAACTAAACGTCTCTTCGTAGGTCGAACTTGAAGTATCCCCCAGCTGCGGCAGGGGGGATTCCCCAGAACTTCTCGGCTTGAGTGTTTGGCAAGTTGAGGCGGGAGCAAGCATCCCTTCCTGACCCCGAGCTGACCCTGACTTGAGAGCCGGACTCGATTCCAGAGTGGCTGCAATTGCAGATGCTCAATTCCCGGCGATGTTGTAGGCGGCCATTTCGGTGGCGTTCCTCACGATCAGGCGGCCTCCGGCAATCGCTGGATAGTTCCAGGTCTTTCCTTCAATGGCTTTGAAGCGAGCAAGCTCTGAATATTTATCCGGCGCTGCTTTAACTAACGCCAATTCACCGGCATCGCTGATGACGATCAAGTTTCCGCTCGCCAGCAACACCTGTCCGTAGCCATAGCGTCCGCCCTTCCACTTCCGCTCGCCTGTGTTTACGTCAACGCAGGTGAGAATGCCCTCGTCTAAGCCGTAAACGTTACCATTATGAAGAACAGAGCTATTGAATTTGTTCTTCATGTTGATGTTTTCCCAAAGACTCTTCGCAGTGAAACTCTTCCCACTGCCGGTGACCTCCATCAACGCAGCGCCCTTGCTATATCCCGAGGAAATAAAGAAACGATTCTTGTCGACGATGATGGGTTGCGAGACGTTTATCCCCATGCTTGTATCCCATGAATTACTCCAGAGCAGCGAACCATCTTCGGGAGCCAGACCAAAGACGCGGTTGGAGCTGACTACAAGCACCTGCCGGCGACCGGCAAGAGTCACCAGCATCGGTGACACGTAGGCTTGAGTATCACTCTGCGAACGCCAAACTGGAGCCCCGGTCATTTTGTTGTAGGCAACCACGGATTTATTCGAAGTTCCGCCGGGAAGGACAATTACTTTATCGTCAACAATGAGAGGCGATGCAGCCTGCGCCCACTGTAAGTTTCCAGCCTGGTTATCGCTAAGAATGTTCTTTCCCCAAATCACCTGACCAGTCTTCGCATCGAGACATCGCAGCTCGCCGGTCGCTCCCAATGCATACAAGCGGCCTTCATCCCAGGTTGGTGTAGTACGCGGCCCATCACCGGTCTCGTCCGTGTACTCTGCATTCCAGCCTTGCACCCACAGCTCGCGACCGTTGTTAACATCGTAAGCCGCGACTACTTCCTGCTTTCGACGTTGCTCGAGAGTGTAAGCTCGTCCATCCGCGATAGTCAGCGAACCATAACCTACGCCCACAGGCTCTTTCCAAACTGGAGACAAACCCTGCGCAGGCCAGCTCGTCAATACGCCCATTTCGTCGTACTTACCGTCACGATTGGGTCCCCGGAAGCTCGTCCAATAATTTCTCGTTGCATGCGCTGTCTCGGTGCTCGCTGCTGCGGGAGCCGGCTGCCCATTGGCGACGGGAGAAGCCCCGGGTTGAGCCGTAGCTGTCGGGGCCGCTGGCTGGGTCGCTGTCGCCGGTTGAGACTGTTGCTGAGCTCTGTTTTGCTCAACTTTGGCGTCCTGATCTGCATGACTGCCACGATTGCAAGCAGATCCCAGTGCGACAATGCCGAGCGCAAGGATCAATAGCGAATTCCTGGTTACATTAGCAAACTTCGATTCTGGTGACTCGAACATGCAGAAACTCCTTACTTGCGGATTAGACCCGTCAACTCACGAAACCCTGGCTAAATGATTCTGTAAACAATTAGACGTCGCGGACTGCCGGGAGGTTCCGTGAGAAGTGTAACGCAGGGCGTCAGCTTGCGGACAGCGTTCAGGTGGGTAGTCGTACGGTTTCGGATTAATGCCACGGGCTCGCCCCGTGGTGATTAATGATGGCAGCTACCACAAAGATGACAAAGTTCTTCCGGATGCCACGGGCTTGCCCCGTGGTAGTTCACGTTGGCGGCTATGACAGGATTTCAGGATGTACAGGTTAGAACCTTTAGCAATAAAACTTGAACCTCCACGAGGCAAGCCCGTGGTATCCGGAAGAACTTTGTCATCTTTGTGGTAGCTGCCATCATTAATCACCACGGGACAAGCCCGTGGTATAAGGATTCCCTTAGTTGCCGATTGAGAAAAGCGTGTGCTCACCTCGAATGAAGATACGTCCATCGGCGATTGCCGGCGATGCATAGACAGCTTCTCCCAGCGAGTTTGTGCGCACGAGTTCATGTTTTGGCCCGGCTTTGAGAATGAAAGTGTCACCCTCTTCACTCGTTAGAAGAATCTTGCCTTCATAAGCCACCGGTGATGCCCAAAACAGTGTCGCCTTGGGAACGCGCCCGCCTTCGTAAATGACCTTTCCAGTCGCCGTCTCGAGACAAGTGATGGTCCCGTTGCCGGTCATGAGGTAGACGTATTCCCCATAAACTATTGGCGATGGAACATAAGCTGTGCCTTTGTTATAAGACCAAACGAGCGCGGACGTGCCGGTTACATCACCACTGCCGCCTGCTCGTAGCGCCAGGGCAATCTTCAGTGGCGAGCCTGAGCTAAAGACCACCAGGTCCTTCGATACTACGGGAGTGGGTACGGCATTGCTTTCCAAACCTTTGTGCCGCCAGAGTTCTTTGCCGGTCAATGGGTCGTAGGAAATTATTGCTTCGATGGCTGCTGTAACCAGCTCGACACCTTTGCCGGTATGAACCAGCACGGGAGTCGACCAGGTAATGTCGACTTCTCGCTTGACTCGCCAAACTTCTTTGCCAGTCTTCTTGTCGAAGGCGGCGATGAAAGAATGGCCGCCGCTGTCATCGCACTGCATCAAGAGCAGGTTCTGGTAGAGGATTGGCGAAACGCCATAACCCACACTTGCGGTTCCTAAGGTTCCAAGGTCCTTCTTCCACACCAGCTTCCCGTTGTAGTCATATGCATACAGCCCTTCACTACCGAAGAAAGCAAAGACGTATTTGCCGTCTGTTGCAGGTGTTGAAGAGGCAAAGCTGCCAACCTTATGACGGCTGTCTTTGACCTCCCCTTCATAGGCCACGCGCTCCCATAAGATCTTGCCAGTCTGACGGTCTATACAAATGACTTTCATGGTGTGAGTGAAATCGGCTCCCATGGCGTCGGGATTCATGAAGTCGCTTCCATCAGACATCCGGTGAGTGACGCCGGCAGGACGTCCGGGAACTTTCTTTCCATCAAGAGCGGTAGTCAAAAAGATTTTCTTGCCCCAGACAATCGGTGAAGAATGACCGCGGCCTTCGATTGGAGTTTTCCATTTAACGTTCTTGGTGCCGCTCCATTCAGTAGGCAAGCCGGTTTCAACTGACACCCCCTGGCCATCCGGTCCGCGCCATTGCGGCCAGTTGGGATCCGCAAATGTCGTGGAAACCATGAAAACTAAGCACACTAATGTGGTTAGGAGCGCTGCGACGATTTTGTGGCTGGTCATTTTGTCCTCAACCAATCTGGATTTAGATCAGTTACCGATCGCGTACAGGTTCTTTTCTCCGCGAATGAAGATCTTGCCATCGGCTACTGCAGGCGATGCGTAGACCGGCTCAGCGATTGAATTAGTAGCGAGAATCTCGTGCTTTGGTCCCGCCTTCACCACAAAGGTATCGCCGTCTTCACTCGTCAAAAGTATCTTGTTGTCGAATGCGATGGGCGAAGCAGTGAAGGTCGCGGGAATTGGGACTCGACCGCCTTCGTATTTGATCTCACCCGTGCGGGCGTCGATACAGGTAAGAATTCCCCTGTCAGTTGTGAGATAAAGATAGTCGCCAATCAGAATAGGTGAAGGCACATAAGCCGTGCCCTTTTCGTACTTCCAAACAACAGCGTCTGCCAGGTCGCCGTTGCCGCCGAGCTTGATAGCCATCGCAACTTTTGCTGGGAAGCCTGCTGAGATGAAGACCATGTCATTGTTAGCTACCGGCGATGGAATCGCGTTGCTTTCCACGCCCTTGTGGCGCCACAACTCCTTACCGGTTGCTGGGTCATACGCCACCACAGCCTCGTTGCCTGCGGTAATGATTTCTGCACGCTTACCATGGTTGATGAGAAGCGGAGTTGCCCAGCTTGCCTGGACTTTGCGTGCGGTGCGCCAAGCCTCTTTGCCCGTGCGTTTGTTGATGGCGACCATGAATGAGTTGGCGCCGCCTTCTTCGTCACCTTGTATTATCAAGAAGTCGTCATAAAGAATTGGTGAAGTTCCAACACCAATTCCGAAGGTGCCGAGTTTACCCACGTCAGCCTTCCAGATTTGTTTGCCATCGAAGTCAAAGGCATACAAACCTTCGGTACCGAAGAAGGCAAAGACATACTTTCCATCCGTCACCGGTGTTGAAGAAGCAAACGAACCTTTTCGGTGATGATCGTCATAAGGCGTGCCTTCAAAAGCAGTCTTGTCCCAAACAATCTTTCCGGTATCCCGGTCAACGCAGATAACCTTGAACCAGTGTTTACGGTCCGCGCCGACGGCGTCCGGATGAATATAGGGCTTACCGTCGTCAATGTGGGCTACGGCCTTGGCGCCGGGAACGACGGGTCCTTCTATGGCTGTCGTCAAAAAGATTCGGTTGCCCCAAACGATCGGAGAAGAGTGTCCTCGACCCTCAATGGCAGCTTTCCATTTGATGTTCTTTGTCGGACTCCATTCGGCGGGAAGGTTCTTTTCCGTCGACACCCCCTGGCCGGACGGTCCGCGCCATTGTGGCCAATTAGTGCCGGATGCAGCGGCAGATACGACAAGAATTGTCAGGGCTAAGAGAAGGCCAGAGGCCACAACGGTTCGTCCGATCAATTTCATTTTGTTTGCTAACTCCCTCTTTCGTAACGCAAATCCCGACCACTCGGGATTTGCGCGTGCGTTGAATGCCATTCAATCCCCCGCAAATCCCGAATAGTCGGGATTTGCGTTACGAAGAGCACCAACCCCTAGTTGCCGGTTTTGACTTTCGCCGTCGTTGCTTCGCCGAAGGCAAAGACATGCTTGAGACCGCGCACGATGACGAGACCGTCAGAAATTGCCGGGGTTGCCATCATCACTTCGCCCACCGGATTGGTCGCGAGTAATTCGTATTTTGGCCCGGTCTTCACGACAAAGATGTCGCCGTCTTCGCTCGACAAGTACAACTTGCCGTCGGAGGCGACGGGCGAAGCGGTGAACGCGCCACCCTTGCCTCCCAATCGCTCCTGATAGACCCGCTCACCCGTCTTTGCGTTGTACGCAGTGAGCACGCCCTGGTTGGAACACGTGTACAGCAGATCACCATAGACGACGGGCGTAGGCATGTAAGGACCGCCACGCTGCTTGCTCCAGGCGATCGAGTCACTCGATTCCTTTCCATCCTTCAGCGTGATATCGCCAACGGCGCCGGGCTTGATTGCATAGATAGGTTGAATCGGAGCGTAACCACTGGTCACAAAGATGAGATCCTGAGCGACGAACGGCGTGGGCGTCGTCACTTCCGAGTTCGGCGTGAGCCGCCATAGTTCTTTGCCGGTCATCGGATCGTAGCCACGAATTGCTTTTGATCCATTGGTTATGACTTCAGGTCGAGTTTTGCTGTCGTACACGGTCGGCGTTCCCCACGACGAGATTTCTTCACGCGGAGTTTTCCAAACCAGCTTGCCGCTCTTAATGTCGTACGCAGCGATGTATGAATCTTTCTGGATGTCAGCCTGGATGATCACAAGATCGCGATATATGACCGGCGAGCTTCCGTGTTCCCACTGATAATCAGCGTCGTAAAACCAGCCTGAATCCAGCATGCCGAGGTCCTGCTTCCACTTGAGCTTCCCGTCCAGGTCGTAAGCATAAAGTCCATGTGATCCGAACAAGACGACAAGGTAACGTCCATCCGTCACGGGCGTGGAGTCAGCGTGCGTGGATTTAGGATGTCGTTTCACCTTTGGTATGCCGTCATACGCAACTCGTTCCCACAGAATCTTTCCAGTTTGCTTGTCGAGGGCGTAGACCTTCCACGTGTGACGGGGATCGTCTTTGACCGGAGCCACATCGCCGTAGAGACCATAGCGAGTTTCATCCTTGGTGCTGGTAGTTACTGCGGTGCTGACAAATACCTTATCGCCCCAAACGACGGGGCTTGAATGAGCCAGCCCGGGAATCTCGGTCTTCCAGCGAACGTTTTCCGATTTTTCAACGTTCCATTTGGTAGCGGCGGCGTGACCTTCAACTACTCCAGTGGCGCCGGGTCCACGGAACTGTGGCCAGTTTTGAGCTTGAGTAAGCGAAGCTGTGAAAAGACAAAGCGCGATCAAAAGGAGGTGTTTCATGTGGTTGCCTCAATCAGATAAGAAGGTCTTTCGTCTTTGGATAGGGTCTATTTTTCAACTCGCTTGAAGATGGTGTTGTTTGGACCTTGTTTCATATTGAATCCAACAACCTTGTCGCCTTCGATGGTCATGGTGAATAGCATTCCATCAAACGCGACGGGTTTGAATGAAATCTTATCAACTGCATAGATGGGTATCGGTGGTTGACCAACAGCCTGAGCGATCAGCTTTCCGTCTTTGACGGCAAGGTCAATGACGGTGCCTCGTTCATTTTTGTAACTGCCCACGTATGTGTTCAAAACAGCTACGTCTATCTCTGGAGGCGGCGTGGCCCCAGCCTTCTTAAGCATCTCAGCGATGTTTGCTTTATCCTTGTCGCCGCTCGCCGCCATCAAGGCAGCGGTCAGCGTTTCGGGCTTAGCACCGCCTTGAGCGAGCGCGATTTCCACGAGTTGAACGCTGCCCCCGCGAGCGCCATTGAGAAGGACCTCATCTACACTGCCTGGATCTTTTGGGAGAATCACCTGGACGACGTCGTTGTGATCGTTCTGAAGCGCCCACGAGAGGGCAGTGGCTCCGTAGAAGGTGTCCTTGACCGTGACATCGACACCTCGCGCCACCAGGATTTTGGCCACTTCCAGATTGCCACGCTCAGCGGCTTTGAAAAGAGCCGTCATGCCGTATCGGTACTTGGCATTAACGTCAGCTCCCTTGTCCAGCAAAGCCGTCACAGCCGTAGCGTCTCCAGCTCGAACGGCTTCAAACAGCTTGTCATTAAGCTCCTGTTTCGTCTGGGCTTGGAGACTGAATGGAGTCAGCAGCAGTACAAGGATCAGAGTTGCAGTCATTCTCGAATTCATAAGGTTCTCCCTCGTTAGGGTTGGAAACAGAGATTAAGATGTGAAGAACAATTCCTGCTTGCGATAGCCTGACGGCTTGAACTCAAATTCAAAAACGGAAACAATATCTTCGAACCCGATCGGGATTGTGGTCAAGCGAAATATTTTGAATCACTGCAACGCGTGCTTACGTATTCTACATCTTTAAGGTTGCAGTGTGTCTGGTGATCGGCTTCAATCTACCTTCTTCGGTCGTCTCTTCTTACAAATGAGCTTGGTGGATATCCAAAATGACTAACCTTATTTCCAATTTTTTGAAAGTTACGCTCTTATTCGTCGCCGCGGTGCCAGCAATCGGAAGCGATTGGACTGAATACCGGGGACCAGCGCGCGATGGCATCTCGAATGAAAAGAACCTGCCCACGCATTGGACTCCGGCCGGCGAGAACCTGGCTTGGAAAGCACCTTATGGAGGACGCTCTGCGCCAATTGTGATGGATGGCCGCGTCTATCTCGAGAACACTGCCGGCAAAGGTGAGCTTGAGCAGGAACGGCTGATGTGTTTCAACGCAGACACCGGCAAGCTGCTCTGGGAGCATCGCTTCAATATGTACTTGAGCGATGTGCCGCCTCATCGAGTGGGTTGGGCCTCGCCCGTTGGTGATCCGACTACCGGGAACGTGTACGTCTTCGGCGGAGGCGGGTCCCTGCTGGGATTGAATCGTGACGGCAAAGTTCTCTGGGAAAGATCGCTCGGCGAAGATTTTGGTCTATTGACGACTCACGGCGGCCGTACTGTTTCACCAATCATCGATGGGGACCTCGTCATCGTTAGTGCCGTTACATTCATGTGGGGTCAACATGGTCGTGGTGCTCACCGCTTTATGGCTTTCGACAAGAAGACCGGTGACACCATGTGGATCAGCGCCCCGGGAGGTAGGCCATACGACACCACCTACGCGCCGCCAATTATCGCGAACGTAAACGGCATGCGTCTTCTAATTCAAGGAGCGACTGA
>Ga0157380_10003742_pt1 | contig 10462 bp, 6 predicted proteins | sample S35metaG_FD_119757 | JGI IMG/M metagenome (GOLD analysis project Ga0157380, IMG submission 119757) | Switchgrass rhizosphere microbial communities from Kellogg Biological Station, Michigan, USA - S3-5 metaG | ecosystem: Host-associated > Plants > Roots > Rhizosphere > Soil | place: USA: Michigan...
CAATCGCAATTTTCCGCACGACGTGCTCATGGGATTCATGCGCTCCGCGCTCATCGGTATCGTCACGCCGGTGCGCGATGGCATGAACCTCGTCGCCAAGGAGTTCGTGGCAGCGCAGGATCCGGCCGATCCCGGCGTGCTGATTCTGTCGACGCTGGCAGGGGCAGCACGCGAGCTCACGACGGCGGTGATGGTGAATCCTTACGATTCGCGCGGCATGGCGCATGCGATCCAGCAGGCCTTCAACATGCCGCTGGCCGAAAGGCGCGAACGCCACCAGGCCATGCTCGATGTGCTGCGCGTGAATTCCATCGACGCCTGGCACGAAAGCTTCGTCGACACGCTGGAATCGGTGGGCGGGCGCGTACCGCAGTTCGCGCTCAAGGCTGGCTGAGCCAACCGCCTTCGAAGCCCGCCATTTCCAGGCCGCGCCGAACGTACGGGCTTTTCTTCATCACCTGCCACAGCAGCTCGCTGCGATGGTTTTCGATCATCGAGATGATGGCGCCCTGGTCGATGCCCACGTAGTCGCTGGCCACCCAGCCGACACCGCGCACCCGGCGTCCGCGCTTGAGCGCCACGTCGTAATCGAAGCTCGGATTGAAGGCGTCGACGAAGCCGTATTTTCCGTAGATGTACTGGCCGTAGCGCTTGTACATCTCGCGCGTGGCCGGCACCACGATCTCCTCGGCGAAGGGCAGCGAGCCGATCACCGCCGTGGGTGCGATGGTGCCGTCGTCGAATACTTCGTCGGGCCGGCTGGGCAGTCCGACGCCGCGCGCGGAGTAGCCGCGGAACTGGCGCTTCTTGCCGAGGTAGGGCAGCTCGAAATCGCCGGGCCCGTCCGATGCGGTGAGGCCCCAGATGTTAGGACCATAGCCACGCCAGTCGAGCGGATTGCGGATGGCATACGCGCGCTGTGACAACACGGCGCGCCGGCTGTTCTCGAAGTAGTCCAGGCCCTGCGGCCACATGAACTCATCCTTGATGCCGCGAAAGTCGATCCAGATGGCGCTGAAATGGTGGCCGAACATCGGCCCGAACGTGAGGTGGGTCTGGCCTTCGAGCGTGCCCCAGCTCCGGTAGTAGTCAGAGGTCCACGCGAGCCAGGTTTGCCGCGCGGCCGGGAAAGTGGGCGAGCCGAGCGCGAGGATGTACACCAGCATCGCTTCGTTGTAACCGCGCCAGTCGTGCGTCTGGAACTGTCCTTCGGGGCTCCACGCCATGCGGATGTCGGGTACGTGCTCGATGGACCAGGGCCAGTTCACGCGCCGATACAACGCGTCGGCGAGCTTGCGGATCTGCGCTTCGTCGGGATGCTCCTGATCGAAATACCCGCCGACGAACAACACGCCGGCCATGAGCAGCGCCGTATCGACGGTGGATAGCTCGGAGTTGCCGTAGCGCTTGCCGCTGCCGAAATTGAGGAAGTGGTAGAAGAATCCCTGGTAGCCGGCGCTGTTGGCGGGATCCACACCCTGCGGAGCGTCATGCAGGAAACGCAGTGTCGTCAGCACGCGCGCACGTGCCTGCGCGCGCGAGACGTATCCACGCTCGACTCCGATGGCGTAGGCATTGAGCGCGAACCCCACGGCCGCGATGCTCGCAAACGGTGCGTCTGGCCAGCGATCGGGAACGAGGCCCGTCGCACCCTCAGTGGTTTCCCAGAAGAAATTGAAGGTGCGCTTCTCGACGTCCTCGAGCAGCGGATCGAGCTGCCGCACCGGCAGGTAGGGTGAGACGGGCGCTGCCTCGGCGCGCGGCTTTTTCTTCGCGGGCGTCTCACAGGCGAGCAGCGTGAGCACGCAGGCGCAGACAGCGATGAAACTTGTGAGGCGGTGGCGCACGACGATGCGCATCATGCGGCCGCCGGCGCCTTGCAGCAACGCTCGATGAATTGTTCGTGATCGGGCATCGCGGCTACGCAGCTCGCAATGACGCCGCGCACACTGCTTTCGAGGCGCGCCAGTTCGGGGTCCGCGACGAGGTCGACCATCGGATGATAGGCGTGCGGCACGATGCGCTGCCCCAGCATCACCTGCACCCAGCTCGTGAGCGCAAACATCTCGTCGCTGTTGCGATAGAAGCGTCCGCTGTCGCGGAACAGGCGGATCACCTGCTCGAGCGATTCGGGGATCGGCATCGTGCCGCAGTACTGCCAGAACGCGGAGTCGCGGCGCTCGGTGGCATGGTAGTGCAGGATCAGGAAATCGCGGATGCGTTCCATCTCGAACGCGGCCTCCTGGTTGTAGCGATCCTGCAGCGCGGGACTCATGCGCCGGTCGGGCAGCATCTGGATGAGGCGCGCGATCCCGGACTGGATGAGATAGATGCTGGTGGACTCCAGCGGTTCGAGGAAGCCGCTCGCGAGCCCAAGCGCGACGCAGTTACGCGACCACATCTTGCGGCGGCGGCCGGTCACGAACCGGAGCTTGCGAGGGTCGGCGAGCGCGCGGCCGTCGAGATGGGCTAGCAACGTGGACGTCGCCTCCTCGTCGCTGACATGCGCGCTCGAATAGACGTAGCCGTTGCCGGTGCGATGCTGCAGCGGGATGCGCCACTGCCAGCCCGCCGCGCGCGCCGTCGAACGCGTGTAGGGCGTCGCGGGACCGGTCTTCTCCGAGGGCACGGCGATGGCGCGATCGCAGGGCAGCCAGTGCGTCCATTCCTCGTAGCCCGTCTTCAGCGCCTGCTCGATGAGCAGGCCGCGAAATCCCGAGGCGTCGATGAACAGCTCGCCGGCGATACGCGCTCCGCTCTTGAGCGTGACCGATTCGATGAACCCGTCTTCAGCGCGCAGGGTCACATCGACGATCTCGCCTTCGGTGCGGCGCACGCCGCGCGCTTCCGAGTAGCGGCGCAGATACTGCGCGTACAGACCCGCGTCGAAGTGATAGGCATAGGCCACCTGCGACAACGGCGACCCTTTGGGTACGTCGGTGGCGCCGGAGATGAACTTGCCGGCCGGGGCTGCGGCGGTGTTGATCGAGTAATCGCCGATGTCATGCGCCTTGCCGGCGAGATGCAGCTTGAGCCAGTACTGGTGGAACGGCAGGCCGCGGAATTCGTGGCCGATCGAGCCGAAGCCGTGCACGTAGCGGTCGCCCAGCCGTCCCCAGTCGACGAACTGGATGCCGAGCTTGAAGGTGCCGCGCACGGCGCGCACGAACTCGACCTCTTCGATGCGCAGGGAATCGTTGAAAGCGCGCAAGTGCGGCACGGTGGCTTCGCCCACGCCGACAATGCCGATGTCGTCCGACTCGACGACATGGATCTCGCACCCGCTGCCCTGGAGCGTGTGCGCGAGCCCGGCTGCCGCCATCCAGCCGGCGGTGCCGCCACCCACGATGACGATGCTTTTCAGTCGTTCGTCGCTCATCGCGCCGATTGTGGCACCGTTCGGAAGCGCCAACAGCAAAGGTTTCCCGGCGTCAGAACTTCACACCGAACGACATGCGTATCGTCCGTGGCACGCCGGTGATGTTGCCGAACGGCGCGTAGCGTGAGCTCTCGATGATTCCATCCGATCCCACGGTATCGATGTAGTCGATCTCGTTGTGCTCGTTGGTCACGTTGAGCGCGTCGATTCGCAGGTACATCGATCCCAGGTCGCCGAGCTCGAAGTTCTTCGTGATCTGCAGGTCGATCGACTGATAGCCCGTGGTGCCGTCCACGTCGAGGCCAAAGGTGTTGCACGCCGCGCCGGTCGGGAAGGTCGCGGTCGTATAGCAGGAGATCACGTTGCGTGGAATCGGAGTAGCCCACGTGAACTTGCCCGCGAGCATGAATCCCCACGGCGCCGCGAACGAACCGGTCGCAACGACGCGATGTTCTGCTGCGGCATTGGACAGGATGAACGGAATCACGTTGATGGAAGACGCGTCGAATAGATAGTGCTCGTTGATGTCGCGGTTGTGCTCCGCATCCGTGAACGTATAGGCGAACGTAGCGCCCCAGCCCGCGTCCAGCGTGAACGGCTTTTCCGCGGACAGCAGAAACTGCGTGCTCTTCGTCTCGATGCCGGTGTCGCCGACCAGCAGCGCTCCCGCTAGGCCGGGCGGCGAATTGCCCCAGGGCTGCGAACGGTTCTGCCAGAAATCCCCGTTTGGATAGCGGTTGCCCAACGTGAATACGAAGCCGTCCTTGCTGAGGATGCGAGTGACCGCGACGCTCGTATTCCAGTCGCCGAGCCGGTTGCGCATCCCGAGGCTGAACTGGTCCGAGTAGGGCACTTTCAGGTCGTTGTTGATGAGATCGACTTCGCCTGCCATGCCATTGAGCAGCGACACCAGCGCGCCCGGGTTGGTGGCATACGCCGGATCCCAGGTCACGCAGCTAGAGCCGTTCACGGTGCACGGATGATCCACGGTGTTGAAGCGGACTTCCGCGGTCGCCAGCGCAAACTTGGTCTGCTCGAGCTGCAGGTAGTCGTACAGCGTGCGATCGTAAGCGCGACCCGCGCCGCCGAAGAACACGTGCTCCTGGTCACCGCCGAGGTCATAGGAGAAGCCGAAGCGCGGCTGGAATGCGTCGTCCTTCGCCTTGCGATTGTTGCCCGTGCTGATGTAGTCGTTGATATCGATGGCCACATTCGGATCGGTGGACAAGCCGAGCGACTCACCGTACGTGACTCCCGGCGAGATCTCGGTATTGAGCGAGTCCAGGAAGAACTGCGGCGTCACGAAGTCGAGATAGGACTCGTTGCGCTCCATGTCCCACCGGACGCCGAGATTCAGGGTGAGATGATCGTTGACGGTCCAGTCGTCCTGGACGAACACCCCTAACTGCTTGTCGTTGGTGGTGACCTCGGAGTCGAAGCCCGCGAGCGGCAATGCGAACGCGGTCTTCCAGGGAATGGTCGCCGTACCCGCCGCGGTCACGTTGTAATAGAACACGGGGTTGCCGGGGATCGAATCCGCGGCCGTCAGGTCCACATCCTTGTATTTCACGCCGGCTTTGATGTTGTGATCGCCGGCGCCCCACGAGATATCCGAGAAGGTGATGATGTCGGCGATCGCCCAACCCTTCTGGCCCTTGTTCTGGCCCGCGCGAGGGTCGGGACCGTCCGCCTCGAGGACAGTCAGGTCCTGCCCGTTGAACCAGGTGTATGCCGCACCGTTGACGTCGGTGTTGATCGGCAGGGGAGTGTAGAACGCATCCTCGTAGGTGAACTGCACTTCGTTGAGCCACGCGTCTGCGCTGTGCTTCCACGACAACTCGAAACGTTTGTCGTCATTGTTCGTGTTCACGGTCGCGCTGCGTGCGCGGCCCACGCCCGTGCGATCGCCCGAGCTGACTTCATCGCGGATCTTGACCGAGAACTGCATGCTGTCGCGCTCGGAAAGCGCCCAGTCGAGCTTCCCGAAGAAAAGATCTTCCTCGAAATCGACAGACGTGGGTCCGAGCTGCGCGAGCGCATCGGCGGGGAGCTGTGACGCAACGTCTGCGGGTGCGAATGCCGTCAGCACGCTCACCGGGGTCACGAAGCGCTTGCCCTCGTAGGTCACGAAGAAGTGCAGCCGGTCCTCGATGATCGGTCCGCCGAACGCGACGCCGTATTCCTTGCTCTCGGATTCGGCCTTGCGATTCGAAGCATCCTCGGACGGCGTGCTCGCGCGGAAATTGTCCGCGCTGTAGGTGCCGAACGCTTCGCCCTGAAATGTATTCGTGCCGGAGCGCGAAAGCGCGGTGATCGCCGCGCTCGAGATCTGGTCGTATTCCGCCTTGTAGTTCGACGTGATGACCTTGTATTCACCGATGGCGAGCTGCGGGAACGGGTTGCCCTGCGTGTCACCGGCCTGGCCGGTCAAACCCGCGCGCACGTAACCCTTCTGGCCCACGCCGTCGATATAGAGATTCACGCCGTTCCGGTTCTGCGCTCCGCCACTGATCTTGGTTTGCCCATTCGTGCCGACTTCGAACACGACGCCCGGAACGGTGTCGGCGAACTCGAGAAAGTTGCGCGTGATCTGCGGCACGGTTTCGATCTGGTGTTGCGAGACCGACGCGCCGACTTCCGAAGTGCGCACCTCGACGAGGCGTTTACCCTGCACGGTGATTTCCTGCATCGGCGCATCAGGGGCTTCGACGGCCCCGCTCGATGCCACGAGATCGAGAGTCGCGGTGGAAGCGACACTCAAGGTCACCGTGGTCTCGGTGCCCGGGCCCGCATCCACGCGATAGGTGCCCGGGGGCAATCCTGGCAACGTGTAGTAGCCGGCGCCGCTCGACTGGGTGCGGCGCGTGGCGCCCGTGGCCACATTCTTCGCGGTGACGGCGGTGCTGGCGGGCGCCTTGCCACGCAGCGTGGCATCGGCGGTCTGCGCCCAGGTAATGCCTGGAGTTGCGAGTACGGCAGCAATCGCCGCTCCCAGAATCGATCGCGGAAAGTGATTCATGACGTCCCTCGTATTCGGAGTGATGCCGGCGAGGCGCGATGCGATGCAGCGTTGCGAACAGCCGACATTCCAATGCGGCGATTCTCACACTCCGCGTGCGGGGAATCTCAATCGTTCCGGGATCGACGTGTAGGATTCTTCGACGGAGTGAGGGTGCAGTTGTCGGACAGCGCAACTTTGTTAGGACTAAAGTCGCGCGTCCGCAGCGCAGCAGGAGATCAGTTGGCGAGCTCGAATGTGCCGGCGAGACCACCGCGTGCGCTCGTGCCCAGCGTGACTTCGTAGGTTCCCGGCACGATCCCCCAGCGATTCTGCGAATCGAGCACCGCGAGCTGGCTGGTTGGCAGCTTGAACTCGACGATCTGGGATTCTCCGGCTTTGAGATGCACGCGCCGATAGGCGAGCAGGCGCTTGCCGGTGACGGCGCTGGCGACACGCGGCCGTACGTAGAGCTGCGGTACCTCATCGCCGTCGCGATTCGATGTGTTGGTGAGACGCGCGCGCACCGTGAGCGAGTCCGCGAGCGCGATGCGGCGCGGCAACTCGAGCGCGGTGAGCGTGAAGTTGCTGTAGCTCAGGCCGAAACCGAATGCGAACAACGGCTCATCCGATTCGTCGAGCCAGTGGGCCTTGTAGTCGCCGCGCTCAGGGATGTTAGGCCGGCCGTTCGGTGGATCGTAGTGATGAATGGGAAGCTGGCCGACGCTTCTCGGCCAGGTCACGGGTTGCTTGCCACCGGGGTTGTAGTCGCCGAACAGCACGTCGGCGAGCGCGTGACCGCCTTCGATGCCGGGAAAGAACGCGTGCACGAGCGCGCCGGATTGTTCCGCGAGCGCGGGCACTGCCAGTGCGCGGCCGGTGATGAGCACGACCACCACGGGCTTCTTCGTGGCGAGCAGCGCATCGATGAGCGCCTGCTGCCTGCCGGGCAGGTCGAGGTATGCGCGGTTCTTCGCTTCGCCGCTCATGGTCTCGCGTTCGCCGACCACGGCGACGACGACATCGGCCTTCTTTGCGGCGCTCACGGCGGCGGCAATCGCGGCGTCATCCGTAGTCAGGGGTTTGCCTTTGGCGTCGAGGCCGACCCCTTCGGAATAGCTGATGACGGCCGCAGGCTTGGCCGAAGCGGCGCGTGCGCGCAGTCCCGCGAGCACGCTCACGACATCGGAAGCAGAGCCGCGCGCGTGCCACGGACCGAGAAGATCCTCTTTCGAATCGGCGAGCGGACCGGTCACGAGGATGCGTTTTGCCGACAACGGCAGCAGCTTCGCGTCGTTCTTGAGCAACACGATGGACTTGCGCGCGATCTCGCGCGCCGCGGCGCGATGCGCCGTCGACAGGCGCACGCGTTTCTCGAGATCCTCGGGAACGTAGGGGCGCTCGAACAGCCCGAGCCGGCGCTTGAATGCCAGCGCGCGCAGGACTTCGCGATCGATTTCGTCGACGCGCAAACGGCCGGCCGCCACCGCGCGCGCAAGCTGGCCGTAGTAGACGCCGTCTTCCATGTCCACGGTCATCGTTCCTTCGCGCAGTGCCTGCACGGCCGCTTCGAGATCGTCGGCTGCCGTGCCGTGGTAGCGCATCTCCGTGATGCCGGCGTAGTCGGAGACGAGCACGCCCTGGAACTTGAGCTCGCCTCGCAGGACGTCCTGCAGCATGCGGCGATTCGCGGACATGGGCACGCCGCCGGGCCCGGTCGTGAAGGCGGGCATCACCGAAGGCGCGCCGGCCGCGACGCCGGCCGCGAACGGCGGAAGGTGGAACTCGCGAATGCTGCGCTCGGTGAGATCGACATAGGCGTAGTCCTTTCCGCCCTGGACCGCGCCGTATCCCAGATAGTGTTTGAGACAGCTCGCGACGCCGAAATCCGCGGGCGCCGGATTTCCCGGCAGGTTCGCGAGTGACTGATGAAACCCGTGAACGGTCGCGACGGCGTAGTCGCTGCTGACGAGAGGCGATTCACCGAAAGTCTCGACGACACGTCCCCAGCGCGGATCGGCCGGGTGATCGACCATGGGCGCGAAGGTCCAGCGCTGTGCGTGCGAGTAGCCCTCGAGGCCGGATATTCCGGCCACGACACGCGCGTCGGCGGCATCGAACGTGGCGGCGAGGCCGAGCGGCACGGGGAACACGGTCCAGTAGCCGTGAATGATGTCGGTGGCGAACACCACCGGGATACGGAGCCGGGATTCCTCCACCGCGATGCGCTGTATGCGATTGGCGTCGGCCGTCGACCATTCGAAGGCCGACATCTGGAAGCCGATGCCTTCGCGCGCCAGTTCTTCGGCGGACTTGTTAGGCCGCCCCGCGGAATCGGGGCCGGTCATGGTGCCCTTGCTGAGCAGCATGAGCTGGTTGACCTTCTCGGCGAGCGTCATGCGCGCGAGCAACGCCATGTCGCGCGAATCGGCGGCCACCGGGACATCGGCGCGACTGAACTCGAGCGGCCAGGCGGTGAACGCCAGCGCCAGCGCCAGCGCGAGTTTCATGCGAATCGGGGAGGCTGCCATGGGGTACTCCGGAGTTGTCCCGCAAAGTATGTCGTGATCCGCGCGCGTCAGACAGCACTGCGTGCGGACGCGAGGCGTGGGTGCCTACCTACAGCGCGGCGGCGCGTGGAGCGCGCACGGTTGCGTCGCTCACATCTCAATAAGGAGTGGTCATGCCAAATCGGTACGGAAAAAAAGCGGAGACCAAAGTGAAACGCGCCATGCATGAACGCAAGGAAGGCACACTGCGCAGCGGCCGTTCCGGCAAGAAGGTGACCAGCCGTAAACAGGCGATCGCCATCGGCCTGTCGGAGGCGCGGCGCGCGGGAGGCAAGGTGCCGCCAGCGCCGGGACGCAGGCGCACGCGCGCGAAGAAGAAGTAGGGCGCGAATCCGGAAGACCCAATCTACTGTTGCTTGCGTCTTCGACGCGCATATACGATCAGCGCCCTCCTTGAACAGGGCGGCAATGAACCGGATGCGCATCGTCGACCCAGACAGTGGCGGAGCCGAGGCCGCGCGCGCGGGAGAGCTGCTCTTCACGCGAATCCGCGAGAGGATCCTCTGCGGCGACTACGCGCCCGGTTCCGCGCTTCCGCAGGACACGGTCGCGGCCGAGTTTGGCGTGGGGCGGACGCCGGTGCGTGAAGCGCTGGTGCGCCTGCGGGCCGAGGGACTCATCGAGATGGACGCGCAGCGCGGGTTTCGCGTGCGCCCGTTGCTTGCTTCCGAAGTGGATGAAGTCTTCCGGCTGCGGATGGCGCTCGAACCGGTCGCGGTGGGTGACGGCGCGAAGCTCGCGAAGGCCAAGGATCACATCGAAGCGCGCGAGGCACTGCGTGCGCTGAGTGCGGCGCTCGCGGCATCCGCGCTGAACGACATCGGCAATCTCAACAGCGCGTTCCATCTCGCGCTCGTCCTGCCGCACCGGCAGCCGATGACCGCCGAAATCCTCACGCGGCTGCATACCCAGTCGCAGCGCTGCGTGCGCATGCACCTGTTGCCGGCGGGGCGCGTGCGCCGCGCGACCAGCGAACACAACGCGCTGTACGAAGCCTGGGCCACGGGGGATTCGCGCGAAGCGAGCCTGCTCACGGCGCAACACATCGAGGAAACCCGCGGCGAGCTGGCTCAGTTGCTCGCGTGAAGCCGGATATGAGACCTATGTCCCATTGAGCCCATCCCCCGCGAGGCGGGTAGATAGGCACCCATGAACGGGTCAGGGGATTGGGGTCGCGTCCTGGGTCGCGCGGAAAATCGCGTCGAGCAGCTCGACGGGCTTGAACGGTTTGCTGAGCAGCGCGATGCAGCCGGCGGCCGTCGCGCGCGCGCGGATGCGTTCTTCCACGACGCCACTGATGAAGATGAGTGGAATCTTCGCGTCCGCCACGAGCGGGTGGGTGGCGAGATCGAGGCCCGAGGTGCCGCCAAGGTCGATGTCGATCACGACGCAATGCGCGGCGTGGGTCTTGATGGCTTCCAGGAAGGTGTCGGCGCTCGCGAACGTGCGAACGCCATATCCGACGAGGCTCAGCAGTCTCTCGAGCGAGGTGCGCACGCCGGCATCGTCATCCAC
>Ga0157380_10003743_pt1 | contig 10460 bp, 11 predicted proteins | sample S35metaG_FD_119757 | JGI IMG/M metagenome (GOLD analysis project Ga0157380, IMG submission 119757) | Switchgrass rhizosphere microbial communities from Kellogg Biological Station, Michigan, USA - S3-5 metaG | ecosystem: Host-associated > Plants > Roots > Rhizosphere > Soil | place: USA...
CCAGCTGATTCAGCAGTTGGCGCTTGTTGCCCGTCGCCAGGTCAACGCGGATCGCTTCGAAATCGAGGAACTGGGCAAGCTGCATTCACAGAACACTTTCACGGGCCGGGCGGATACGCGCCTACACTTCGGCAACGCCGTTAGCCGAGCGAAACGGTCTTTGTCACTTGGCAGACGGTTCGACCCAGCCGATCGTTCCATCGTCCCGGCGATAGACCATGTTGAATTCGCCGCTTTTCGAATTGCGGAACATGAGCGCGGTGGTGTTCCTGAGGTCGAGCATCATTACCGCATCGGATACGCTCGCGTCGGGGATATCGACGCGCGTTTCCGCAACGATCGGCGGCGCAGGTGGAATCGGATCTTCCTCGTCTGCAGGAGCCGCAAACACAGTGTAGGCTGCGTCCTGCGGCACTCCCGCCCCGTCGGCTTCGCCGCGACGATCGCGCAAACGGTCCATATAGCGCTTGAGCTGCTTTTCGATCTTATCGGCCGCGCCGTCGAAGGCGATATGCGCATCGTTTGCGCGGTTCGATGACTTCAGGACGACGCCCTGGTTGACCGGTGCGACAATATCACAGGTAAAATCCTCGTAAGGCCCGCGGCCGAACGTAACGTTGGCCGCAACGGCACGGGAAAAATAGCGGTCGGCAATAGCCGACAGCCGATCAGACACATGGGAACGGAGCGCCTCGCCGGTATCGACCTGATGACCCGCGACCCGAATGTCCATGCTGGCTCTCCTTTCATCTCCTCGCGGCGCTAAACGCCCAAAACGGAGTCAGGCAGCACCACGTTCCGAAGTGGGATCGACAAAGCGGTCCCACAAGGGATTGGCGATATTCGCCACAAATGCCCGATGCCGGGCGAGTTCTTCCGCCGACGCAGCATGTGGCCGCGCTGGCCGGACGACGCCCGTCGCAGGACCCGGGTTCGTCAGTGAAATCGTCACGCTGGCCGGCGCCTCGGCAACCAATCCAAGGCCAATTTGCCGTCCGCCGGTGAGTTCGATGTAAACTTGCGCGAGCAGCTGAGCGTCGAGCAGGGCCCCGTGCTTGACGCGCTGGGAACGGTCGACCCCGTAGCGAGTGCAAAGCGCGTCGAGACTGTGCTTGGCACCGGGGTGGCGAGAGCGAGCCAGGACCAGCGTGTCGACCATCCGCGTCATGCAAACATTCGGATGTCCGCACCGCCCAAGCTCATTGTTCAAGAAACCGAAATCGAAGCTAGCGTTATGCGCGACAAGCGGCGCATCGCCGATAAATTCCAGCAACTCTTGGGCCTTGTCGGCAAAGCGCGGTTTGTCGGACAGAAAAATGTCGCCGAGGCCGTGTACCGCTTCGGCCTCGCTCGGCATCGGCCGTTCCGGATTGAAATAGCAATGGAAGTGCCGGCCCGTTTCGACCCGGCCAACCATTTCGATACATCCGATTTCGACCATGCGGTCGCCGGCCGCGGGAGAGAGTCCCGTGGTCTCCGTGTCGAAGACGATTTCACGCATGGCTACCTTAAACACCCGTCTTGAGGCCGAGACAAGCTAGGATATGGCGCACTTGAGCGCGGGTTTCATCCAGACTGCCGGAAGTATCGACGACAAAGTCGGCGCGCGCCCGCTTTTCGGCGTCCGGCATCTGGCGATCGAGAATCTGGCTGAACTTCTCTTCCGTCATGCCGGGCCGGGCGAGGACGCGCTCCCGTTGCAGCTTTGCGCCGGCTGAAACAACGACAACCTTGTCGAATGTCTCGGCACCGCCCGTCTCGAACAGCAGCGGGATATCGAACAGAAGCGCTGGCGAATCGCCATGTTCGACGATGAATCGCGTACGTTCGTGATGCACGGCCGGGTGGACGATCGCCTCCAGCGCTGCCAGTTCGCTCCGGTCACCGAGCACGGCCGCCGATAGCGCATCGCGATCGACGGCTCCGTCGCGCGCCGTGTTGGGAAAACGGGCCTCAATCTGCGGGACAAGGCGGCCGCCTTGTCCTTGCAGCTGGCGAACTACCGCATCGGCATCGAATGTCGGGACGCCCGCGTCAGCGAACATCGACGCAACGGTGGACTTTCCCATGCCGATCGATCCGGTGAGCGCGATCGTGATCATCGCTTCAACAACTGCCAGAGTTGTTCGTCACGGTCACGCGGAGCATCGGCTTCGAAGAACAGTTTGAAGCTGGTGGCCGCTTGCTCGACCAGCATGTCGAGGCCGCCCAGCGTTTTGAGCCCTCGTTTGCGGGCCGCTTCGATGAGAGGCGTTACGGCGGGTTCGGTGACCATGTCGATTAACCAGCCATCGGCAGGCATCCGATCCAGCTCGCAATTGAGGCAATCACGTCCTGGCATCCCGAGAGGCGTTGCATTGATCAGCCCGTCCGTCGCAATTGGCGCGGTGAAAATCGCCGGCTCGACCTGGAGCCCGAATTCAACCGCCAGCTTTACCGCCTCGGCAAGATCGCGCGCCTGAATTCGAACTGCAGAAATGCCGACCAGCTTCAGCGCAACCAGTGCCGCCCGCGCTGCACCACCGTTGCCGAGCAATGTGGCGCTTCCCATGCGCGCCTTGGCTTCGTGGAGGCGGGTGAGCAGCATTGCGATTGCGCCGACGTCGGTATTTGCGGCCGCCAGCCGGCCTTCGCGAATCATCAGCAAATTGGCCGCTCCAGCCGCAACGGCACGGTCCGTGGCTTCATCGGCCAGCGCAACCGCATCGAGCTTCAGCGGCATGGTGATGTTGGAACCGCACCAGTTTTCGTCGGCTCTGCGCTCGACAAGATAAGCCGGGAGCTCCTCCCTCTTGATCTGTCGGCGCCCGTAGCTCGCTTCGATTCCCAGGGCTTCCAGCCAGAAAGTATGAATGATGGGCGACAGGCTATGTTCGATCGGATCGCCGATCACCTCGGCGTAAGGCGTTGACGTCATGACGGCATCACCCCCCGGTCGCGCAGTGCGCCGAGCAAGGGCAGGAGCGGCATTCCCAGGATGGTGAAGTGACTGCCCTCGACGCGGTCGAACAACGTCACACCGCGGCCCTCCATCCGAAATACACCAACGCAATAGCCGACTTCGGGCCACTCCTCGTCGAGGTAGGCAGCGATGAAGTCTTCGGTCAGCAACCGCCAATAGAGCCGCGCCGATTCGGTATGGACCCACTCGACCTCGCCCCGCCTTGCAAGTGCGACCGAGCTGGACAGGATCATGGTCCGGCCGGAAAATGCCCGCAGATGATCGGCAGCCTCTTCCCTGTCGCGCGGCTTCGAATAGCGGATAGCGTCAATGGCCACCGTGCTGTCGCTACCGATGACCCAATCGTTTGAATCTGGTGAGACGGAAGCGGCCTTTCCCATTGCCAGCGACCGGACGAGCAATTCGCCGTCGCCGGCAAATCCCTGCTTGGCCTTATCCTCGTCGAAGCTGGGCGATTGGACCTCGAACTTTAGCCCCGCTTGTTCGAGCATCTCCTTTCGAATTTGGCTGTTGCTGGCCAATATCAACGACATAGCGCCCCGGTGGAGAAGTCTGTGGAAAAGTTGCCCTGATCTCCTAGCGCGAAGTCGGGGATCACCCAATGGCCGGGATTCGCAATTTTGCCCTGCCAGCCAATTCAGGACTCCATCCACAGGGGAAAATGTTCATCCACAGCTTGTGAATCATGGGAGAGTCTTGGTGCGACTCGCGAAAATGCCGCGATTCGCAGCGAATCGGCCCCTGTTGGCAAAGCCGGGACGCTCCCTTAAATCCCGCTGCCAACGCCCCATCATCATCTACAATCTATTTATCTATAAATATAAGGGAGAATAGAGGGTGGCCTCGCCCGTCCCGGAACCTGTCGACAAGCCCTTGCTAGCCGTGCTTCGCGGCGAGCGGCGCGATCCACCGCCCATATGGCTCATGCGCCAGGCCGGCCGCTATTTGCCCGAATATCGTGAGCTTCGGACGAAGAAGGGCGGATTCCTGGACATGGCCTATGATCCGGAGGCCGCGGCGGAAATCACGCTGCAGCCGCTCCGGCGCTTTCCGTTCGACGGCGCCATCCTCTTTTCCGACATTCTCGTGGTTCCCCATGCAATGGGCATGGATCTGACCTTTGTCGCCGGAGAGGGTCCGCGCCTTGCTCCGCCGCTTAGCGAAGACCGCCTCAGCGGCCTCAAACCGGCCATGGAGCGCCTCGATCCCATTTATGAGACCGTGAGGCGGGTGAGGGCGCAATTGTCGCCCCAGACGACTTTCCTGGGCTTTGCAGGGTCTCCCTGGACGGTCGCTACCTACATGATTGCAGGGCAGGGCAGCCGCGAACAGGCCGAGGCCCGGCAGCTGGCCTATCTCGACCCAGGGAGAATGGATGCAATCCTCGACATCGTATCCCGAATCACGGTGGATTATCTTTCCGGGCAGATCGAAGCGGGGGTCGATGCCGTCCAATTGTTCGACAGTTGGGCAGGCAGTCTTTCGCCAGCGCAATTCGAGCAGCTCGTCATTCGTCGCACGGCCTGGATTGTCGGCGAACTGAAGCGGCGCCACCCCGATACGCCGATCATCGGCTTTCCAAAGGGCGCAGGCGGAAAGCTTCGGGCCTATGCCGATGAGACTGGTATCGATGCGATCGGCATCGATGAGACCGTCGATCCTGTCTGGGCGGCGAAAGACCTGCCAGCCGGCCTTCCAGTGCAGGGCAATCTCGATCCGCTGGCGCTCATCGCGGGCGGCGAGGCACTGATCTCCGCGACACGCCAAATCCTTGACGCGTTCTCCGACCGGCCCCACATCTTCAACCTGGGCCATGGAATCCAGCAGACCACCCCAATCGCCAATGTCGAACAGCTGGTTGCGCTGGTGAAGCGCCAGGGGGGATGATGACGTTCCTGTCGCAATATCAGGGCTTTCTCGGCGCAGCCTATCTGTGGGTGAAGGCGGCGCACGTCACTTTCGTTATTTTCTGGATCGCCGGGCTGTTCATCGTTCCGCGCTATTACATTCACCACCAGGCGACGACCCCGGGATCCGCCGAGGATCGCGCCTGGATCGAGCGCGAGGACAAGGCGCGGACGATCATCCTCACGCCGGCGATGCTGATCGTCTGGGTCCTTGGTCTGATGCTGGCAGTCCACCTCAATGTCTTCGGACAGCATTGGTTTACGGCCAAGCTGCTGCTGGTGGTCATCCTGACCGGCTATCAGGGATGGATCGGCTCCTACGGCAAGAAGCTCGCCAGCGGTCATCGCGAACTCGAGGACAAGAAGCTCCGGCTGATGAACGAATTGCCGGGGATACTCACCGCCTTCATCGTCGTATTCGTGATCGTTAAGCCGTTCTGACGTGCCGACCATCCTGACCCACGCCGCGCTCCCATTGATCGCGGCCTGGGGTCTTGGAGAGCAGCGGATTCCGCGGAAACTGGCGCTGGCCGGCGCAATCATTGCCATCCTTCCAGATCTGGACGTTGCAGGGCGTGCCTTCGGAATCTCTGCGGAATCGCTGCTTGGGCACCGGGGTATCAGCCACTCGGCGGCCATCGCAGCGCTTCTTGCGATTTTATCTGCGGCCGTGGTGAAGCTGCCCTTGCAAAGGAGCCTGGCCTTCCTGTTTTTGTCGGCTCTCTCTCACGGGCTGACGGACATGCTGACCGACGGCGGCAAGGGCATCGCGTTGCTATGGCCGATGTCGGACGAACGGCTGTTCGCTCCGGTTCGGCCGATCGAAGTTTCGCCGATCCTTTTGCGAGGATTCGAGAATGGAAAGTTTCCGCTCGTACTGGCGTCTGAGCTCATCTGGCTGATTGCGCCTTCGATTTTGCTGGCGATTCTTGTTCGAAGTGCACGCCCTCACCATATTGACTTGGACAAGGGCCAATCTTAACGCCTTCAGCCAAGACGGCTGCATCGCCCGACTCTCCATCTTTGCCGATGCGGTCCCATCCCTTTCGCGGCGTCCTGCCGCAGGCGTTAGACATTCCAGTCTGATTTTCGTTCGAAAGACACTCTAAATGCATCTCAAGGACCTGAAGAAAAAAACCCCCGCCGACCTCGTCGCACAGGCTGAGGAAATGGGGATCGAAGGCGCGTCGACGATGCGCAAGCAGGACTTGATGTTCTCCATCCTGAAGGTGCGCGCGGAAAGCGGCGCCGAAATCAACGGACAGGGCACGATCGAAGTGCTCAACGACGGTTTCGGCTTCCTCCGTTCGCCCGAGGCCAATTATCTTGCCGGGCCCGACGACATCTATGTTGCGCCCAATGTCGTCCGCCGCTTCGGACTTCGCACCGGCGATACGGTCGAAGGCGAAATTCGTGCGCCCAAGGACGGGGAGCGCTACTTTGCCCTGACCAAGGTCACCCAGATCAACTTCGACGAGCCGGACGCAGTCCGCCACCGGGTCAATTTCGACAATCTGACGCCGCTCTACCCGGACGAGAAGCTCAAGCTCGATACGCTCGATCCGACCATCAAGGACAAGAGCGCGCGCGTGATCGACATCGTCTCGCCGCTCGGCAAGGGCCAGCGTGCGCTGATCGTCGCCCCGCCGCGGACCGGTAAGACGGTTCTGCTGCAGAACATCGCCCGGGCGATCACAGACAATAATCCGGAAGTCTTTCTGATCGTCCTGCTCATCGACGAGCGGCCGGAAGAAGTTACCGACATGCAGCGCAGCGTCAACGGCGAAGTGATCAGCTCGACCTTCGACGAACCGGCTTCGCGCCATGTCCAGGTCGCCGAGATGGTCATCGAGAAGGCGAAGCGCCTGGTAGAGCACAAGAAGGATGTCGTTATCCTCCTTGACTCCATCACCCGTCTGGGCCGCGCCTATAACACTGTCGTTCCCTCGTCGGGCAAAGTGCTGACCGGCGGTGTCGATGCCAACGCGTTGCAGCGGCCGAAGCGCTTCTTCGGCGCCGCGCGCAACATCGAGGAGGGCGGATCGCTCTCCATCATCGCCACCGCACTCATCGATACCGGTTCGAAGATGGACGAAGTCATTTTCGAAGAGTTCAAGGGCACCGGCAACAGCGAAATCGTCCTCGACCGGAAGGTTTCCGATAAGCGCATCTTCCCGTCGTTGGACGTCGGCAAGTCTGGCACCCGCAAGGAAGAGCTGCTGGTCGACCAGGCCGTCCTGTCGAAAATGTGGGTGCTTCGCCGGATCCTCATGCAGATGGGAACGGTCGATGCGATGCAGTTCCTCCTCGACAAGATGAAGGACGCCAAGTCCAACGAGGATTTCTTCGCTTCGATGAACCAGTAAGCCAAGGAACCAAAGCAGGCCGAGACGACTTAGCCCGCAAACAATTTAAGAGGATCGGTGATGTTCGACCAGTTGCTGGCCGCCGTTGCAGCTACCCCCGTTGGCTTCGGCGGCCCCGCCGACATCTGGGCTGCAATCGTCAAGGACTTCTCGAATATCACCCAGCCGTCGGCATTCACTGCCTTCCTTCAGGTCTTGATGATCGACCTGGTGCTGGCCGGCGATAATGCGATCGTTGTGGGAGCGCTTGCTGCGGGCCTTCCGGCCGAACAGCGCAAGAAGGTCATCTTCATCGGCGTGCTGGCGGCACTGGTGCTGCGCATCATCTTTGCACTGGTGGTTACGCAGCTGATGCAGATCATCGGCCTGATCCTGGTCGGTGGTCTGCTGCTTTTGTGGGTTTCCTGGCGCATGTGGCGCGATTTGAGGCACCTTGGCGAGAGCGAGGGCTCACCAGAGATTTATGGCGACGAACATAGCGGCCTCAAGCCGGCTAAAAGTTTCGTCGGGGCCGCATGGGCCGTAGCGCTTGCAGACGTCAGCATGAGCCTCGACAATGTGCTGGCGGTCGCCGGAGCTTCCAAGGACCATCCGGGAATCCTGATCGTCGGCCTCATCTTTGCAGTGGCCTTGATGGGCTTGGCCGCCAATATCATCGCCAAATATATCGAACGCTATCGCTGGATCGCTTATCTCGGCCTCGCGGTCATCGTCTACGTCTCGGTCAAGATGATGTATGAGGGCTGGGTAGACCCGAATGTCGGCCTCGGCCGGCTGTTCGGGGGATGACGACCAAGGCGGTTGGCGACACGATCGTCGCACTTTCCAGCGGACGCCCGCCCGCCGCCATCGCAGTAGTTCGAACCAGCGGCCCCGCAGCGCTTGAGGCAGCGGCGCGACTGGCTGGCAGTCTACCGGAAGGGCGGCACGCAGCCCTGCGGCGGCTCATTGATCCCCGCGACCGCTCCTTGATCGACGAGGTATTGCTGCTTCGTTTCGATGCGCCGAACAGCGCGACCGGCGAAAATATCGTTGAATATCAATGCCACGGCGGCCGCGCGACGGTCGATGCGCTGATTTCGGCGTTGCTCGCCTGCGCAGGCATTCGGATGGCCGAACCGGGCGAGTTCACACGCCGCGCATTGGCCAATAGCCGGATCGATCTGACGGAAGCCGAGGGGCTGTCCGAATTGTTGATGGCGGAAACGGAGCTCCAGCGACGCTCTGCCATGGCGCGGGCGGGGGGCGCCTTGCGCAAGCGGCTTGATGGTTGGCGCGATGAATTGCTTGCGCTCGCTGCACAGGCCGAGGTCGCCATCGATTATGTCGATGAGGATGACGGAAGAGTTGCACCGGACCTCGGAGGGCCGATTGATCGGCTGGCGTCGAACATTTCGATTTTGCTCGAAACGCCCCGCGTCGAACCTTTGCGCGACGGCATCCGGGTGGTTGTCGCCGGTCCACCCAACGCTGGAAAATCCAGCCTGGTCAATGCGTTAGCACAAAGCGAAAAGGCGATCGTTACCCATATCGCCGGCACCACGCGCGACGTGATCGAGGTTCCGATCGCCATCGACGGAATACCCTTTGTGTTGGTCGATACGGCAGGCCTGCGCGAATCTGATGATGTCGTCGAGGCGATCGGCGTGGGCCGCGCGCGGGAGGAGGCTGATCGCGCGGACCTGCTGTTGTGGCTATCTATCGATGATCCGCCGGAGCATGCCGGCCTGATCCAAATCGCAGCGAAGTCCGACTTGGGTTTTGGCGGATGCGGCTTGGCTGTCTCTGCGGTCTCCGGCCAGGGCATTTCGGAATTGATGAGGCTCTTGGTGGATCGGGCGGGCAAGTTGCTGCCCAAGGCGGATGAGCTTGCGCTGGATCGTCGCCAACATGATTTGCTCGTCGAAGCGCATCAATCCTTGCGCCGGGCGGCTCGCCTGAATGACACTGTGCTGATGGCTGAAGAGCTTCGCAACGCGCGTTTGGCAATCGACCGGATATCGGGCCGAGCGGGCGTAGAAGATCTACTCGATGCCCTGTTTGGGCGTTTTTGCCTAGGAAAATGACATTGGGGCGGTCGCCCGCCGAATTTACAGTCTCAGCTGTTTCACGTGAAACACCGGCTCGTTGAAGCGATGAGCGGTCCCATGTATGGCGACGCCGATGTTTGACGTTCTGGTTATAGGCGGCGGCCATGCCGGTTGCGAAGCAGCTTGTGCTGCGGCGCGGCGTGGCGCGCGCGTGGCGCTCTTGACCTTCAGGGCAGATGATTTGGGCCAAATGAGCTGTAACCCCTCGATTGGTGGGGTTGGTAAGGGTCATCTGGTCCGGGAAGTGGACGCTTTGGGCGGGATTATGGCCGTGGCTGCGGATCGTTCCGCCATCCACCGGCGGATGCTCAACGCAAGCAAGGGCAGCGCTGTGCGCGGTCCGCGCGTGCAGGCCGATCGCATCCATTATCGCAATGCTGTCCGCCAACTCGTGACGGAAGCCGGTGTTGAGGTGATCGAAGGCGAGGCAGTTTCGCTTCGTCTGGTTCAAGGATGCGCGCGAGGTGTCTCGCTCGCTTGCGGCGCAACCATAGAATCCCGTTCTGTAGTTCTGACGACTGGTACATTCCTAGGTGCGATAATGTTCCGCGGCGAAGAACGCTGGGCAGGTGGGCGCCTGGGGGGCCAGGCAGCAGGAGAGCTCGCGGGACAAGTTCGTGAACTCGGGCTCGCAAATGCAAGGCTTAAAACGGGAACGCCTCCGAGGCTCGATGGACGAACCATCGACTGGTCACGCACGGTTGCGCAGCCGAGCGATCGCAAACTGTGGACAATGGCATTGGCTGGCAATCCTGATCCGCTGCCACAGCTCAGTTGTGCTATCAGCCGAACCAATGTTCGAAGTCATGACGTCATTCGTGCCGGGCTCGATCGGTCGCCACTGTTCGCGGGAGCGATTGAGGGTAGGGGGCCGCGTTACTGCCCGTCGATCGAGGATAAGGTTCATCGCTTCGGGGATCGCGATGGTCACCAGATCTTTCTTGAGCCCGAAGGCTTGGAGACTCATCTGGTCTACCCCAACGGAATCTCGACTTCCCTGCCGACCGATGTGCAAATCGACCTCGTACGTAGTATCGAAGGCTTGGAGCGCGTCGAGATTGTCCAGCCCGGTTATGCGGTCGAGTATGAATATGCTGACCCGCGGCGGTTGGAGCCAAGCTTGCAGCATCGGGAA
>Ga0157380_10003744_pt1 | contig 10459 bp, 11 predicted proteins | sample S35metaG_FD_119757 | JGI IMG/M metagenome (GOLD analysis project Ga0157380, IMG submission 119757) | Switchgrass rhizosphere microbial communities from Kellogg Biological Station, Michigan, USA - S3-5 metaG | ecosystem: Host-associated > Plants > Roots > Rhizosphere > Soil | place: USA...
ACGGGCGCCGCCGTTCCCGGCGGCCTCTTCTGGCGTCTCAAACTACACGCCACCTACACATGGGCCGGGCGGCGCACGATCGCGACCGATCTGGCTGCCCCGGACGCCCCTTCTTTTAATCAGGGTGTCCCGGGTTCGATCCCCGGGCGGCCCACCAGTTCCACCCAATAAAACCGGCGTTTTCGACACATTCCTATACATCTCTATACCTCTGGTATCATTTGAAACTACACGTGGGCTACACACGACAGACGCCCACGAAGGGCGTAGAATGACCAGCCGTGCATAGAGAAGCGTAGAGGAGCAGATACGATGGCCTTCGAGAAACGGTGTCGGTGCACGAACCAGAAGACCTGCGCCCATGAGTTCCACTTCATCGGGCAGCACAAGGGGCACGTCGAGCGCGGCCCGTTCTCGAAGTACGCCCACCTGCTCAATCCGGGGCAGTTGCTGCCGCGGACGCGGGAGGAAGCGCGCGACTTCGAGCGGCAAATCTACACGTGGCTTGCGGCGGGGCGCCCCCTCCCGCCGCCGCCGCCGAGCACGCCCCCGCCGCCGCGTAGCGCGAAGACGGTGGCCACCGTGGTCAAGGCGTACGACAAGGACCACGCGTCCAAGCTCGCCGACAAGGGCGCCCCTTCGATCCTCAAGCGCATCGTCAACACCTTCGGCGCCGAAGACTACACGGCGCTGTTCGACGCCCGCCGCTGGAAAGACTTCCTCGGCGAGATCGAAGACGAGACCTCCCGCGTCAACCGCAATCGCCACTTCGCACGGTGGCGCCACCTGGTCTACTGGCTCATCGCCGAAGAACGGATCAAGGATGTCGAGCTGCCGTTCTACAACAAGCTCTCAAACCGCATGGGGCTCCGGTGGCTGAACGAAGGGGAGGGCCGCACGCGTCGGCTCGTGCCGGAACTCGAGGAAGAGCAGCGCCTGGTCGACGCGTGTACGGCCTATGCGAAGACCGACGGCGGCATGATGCTGGGGCGCCTCTACTGCGCGATCGACGCCGGGTTACGCCGCGGCGAGATGCTCAAACTGCCGCGGGCCGCGCTGCTCACCGACTACAAGGGGAAAGGGCCGACGCTGCACGTGCAGTGGCGCACCTCGAAAACCGCTCGCGCGCGGCACGTGCCGGTCACCAGCGATCGCCTCCGCGACTTCCTCAAGACGCGGCGCTTTGCGCCGTTCCCATTCGGGCAACTCGATGGCGCGCGCGTCGATGGGTTCCGCACGGAATGGGAAACGATCCTGCACGCTGCTGGATTTGTAGCGGGGCACTACGAACCGCACCCCAGGCATCGATACGTGATCGACAAAGACGAAGACCTGCACTGGCACGACCTGCGCCACGAGGCCGGCAGCCGCATGGCCGAGCAGGGGATGGCCGACTTTGAAATCATGGAGCTGCTCGGCCACACGTCGCTTATGACCGTCAAGAAATACATGAACGCGCGATTCAGCAATCTCGCCGACAAGATGCGACGTGCCCATGTGGCGCTGGGGATTTGACGTGGACGACGACAAGAAGCTGGGCGGGAAATCTCGCAAGAAACGGCCTTCCAAAGCGGTCTGGTCAGACATGGACGACGAAGCCACAACCACCCTCTTGCGCGACCTGGCCACGCGCGTCGCCGCAGCCATTCCCGAAGCGCGACTGAAAGTGGCGACGGCCGGATTTGCCTTCTTCTTGTATGAGAATGGGGAAGCGATCTTCTGGACGAATGCTCCAGACAACAGCGAACTAGGGCAGATGTTGCGGAGATTTCTAGACGAAATCCGCAGCTAGTCTCGTCAGGTTATGAGCCTAAAGGAAACGCAAAAAAGGCCCGCCGATGTGGCACTGGTAGCCTGACTGGTAGCCGCCGTCACCGTTGCAGCCGGTCCTCCGCGATCAAGCCCTCGAACAAATCGCTGGCCCGGTCGTACGCTTCGCGGGCGCGTTCCCGGTCCTCGGCGTTCGTGCTCGTGTTCTGGTCTTGGTAGTCAATCGCCGCAAGGCAGTAGTCGCGCAGCCATTCGAGGTCGGTCTGTTCCATGCGCCTCAGTCTAGCCCCGCCAACGTGGCACTGGTAGCCGGACTAGTAGCCGTTAGTCCTGTTCCGGCGGCTCACCGGTCGTCCGTGACAGCTGCGCGAGCGGGTACGGCTGCCCAGCGCAGTCCTCACACACGACGCACACGAACGCCGGTTCGTATTCGCCCATCGTCACCTGAACAGCGTGGGTGATGTCGCGCTTGCAGAAGTAGCAGAGCACCTGGTCCATGCGCCTCAGTCAATGGTGAATTACGCTTTCGTGAGCAGGAGATCGGCGGCTTCGTCCAGCAGCCGCCAATCGGCCGTGAACTCAGGCGGGACGTGGCGCTTGATCGAGCGGAGGTGCGAGACGATCCGCTGAAGCTCTGTTTGAGCGGGATTTTTGTCATTCTGGTTGGGGCTAACCCGCACGTCCCCCAAATCAGCGGAGCGCGACTCCGCAGCCTCGTGCGCGGCTACGATGCCGCGAATAATTGCCGCAGTACGATAAGGATTGCTTCTGTCGGCGGTTGATCCCTGCGGATTCTCTAACCATGCCGCAAGCTTTTCTAATTCCAATTGCACCCTGTTAGCTGTGGATTTACTCATGCTTTCGCCTTCGCGATCTTCGCCACACGCCGCTTCCGCCGTCGTGCTGGTTTACTCCTTGCCTTCGGCCGGTAGGCCAGCACCGTGTCAACAATCGCGTTCAGCGGCTTCGGTATCTTCTGATCGGTCACTGGCCTTCTCCTACGATGTGTTGTCCGGTGTGGCCCCTTGGAAGCGCGCAACACTTTTGATCAGCAACGAATCGGCATTGCCATTCACCGTCAGACTCGCCGAGCGCATGCCTGACCCGCATCAGTTCTGGACCCGTGAGACCGAACTGGTAAATGCCTCTGTCGCCGCGGAACCAACGGTTAGCCTTCCGCTGTTCAGTGTTCAGCCACGCCAATATGTCAGACAACTCGTCCTGTTCGTTGGTGCTCATTGAATCAACCCCTTGGCCCGGACGGACGCGCCAGCCCACATCGCCAGTTGCCGCGCCTTCTCCGGCGTCAGGTCAGGATCGTGCCGCCATTCCTCGATCAGCCGAAGCACGATCGCCGCGCGCACGTCGTCGCCGATGTCGTGGCGGCCATCGCCAAGAGGCACGGGGACAGGGATAAAGCGTTCATCGTCCATCATCACCTCAGCCCCGCCACCGGGGCACTGGTAGCCTGACTGGGAGCCGTCACCGGCCCCGCCGCTCCCATTCCCGGTAGGCGGCGTCATACTCCGGGCCGCACGTTCCCAACACGCCATAGACCCGGATGAACACCCTCACGCCCACATCAGCCCCCGCTGCGCCGTCCTGGCCCGCGCCAAATGCTGGTAGGTCAGATCCACACCCACCCACCGCCGCCCGAGCCGTTCGGCCACCGCGCCCGTCGTGCCGCTGCCGATGAACGGGTCGAGCACCCGCCCGCCGACCGGGCACCCGGCCAGGATGCACGGCTCGATCAGGGCTTCGGGGAACGTGGCGAAGTGGGCCTCGGGATAGGGCTGCGTCGGGACGTGCCAGACGCTGCGTTTATTGCGGCCGTCGGGATTGTCGAGGCCGTACATGTTATGGCCTTGCCCGTCAGGTTGCCCGTTGACGTTTCGCTTCTCCAGCTTCAGTCCTCGTGCCTGGGCATACTGCCTCCCGCCGCTGATATCTCCGGTGAGGGTTTCGCGCACCGCGTCAGCGTCGTAGTAATACCGCGCCGCCTTCGCCAGCAGGAAGATGTATTCGTGCGCCTTCGTCGGCCGGTCGGTCACGCTCTCCGGCATCGGGTTCGGCTTCGACCAGATGATGTCCGAGCGCAGATACCAGCCGTCGGCCTGCAGCGCGAACGCCACGCGCCAGGGAATGCCGACGAGGTCTTTCGACTTCAGCCCGTCACCGACTTTCATCGTCGTTTGCTGCGAGGTCCGATGTACTTGTCGTGCCATCGCTCCCGCCACATGGCGACGACCGTCGGTGTACGTGGCAGTCGATCCATCGCCACCTTGTGACGCATTACTCCCGGCGTAGCTATCGCCCAGGTTGAGCCACACCGTCCCATCGTCAGCCAGCACCCGGCGCACCTCACGGAACACGGCGACGAGCTGCGCGACGTAGGCGTCTGGCGTGGACTCCAGCCCGATCTGCTGCGGGTCGCCGTAGTCGCGCAGCCCCCAGTACGGCGGCGACGTGACGACGCACGAGACGCAGCCATCGGCCAGCGGGAGCGTGCGCGCATCGGCTTGAATCAGCATCGCGGATCGTCTGGTTTCCGCTCGCTGAGCAGCGCATGTTCCAGCATAGTGGCGAGCACCCCGCACCGCGTGCGCCAGTCCACATCGACGGGGCAGCGGTCGCCCGCCTCGATGGCGCGCAGCCACGCCACCATCGAGAGGTAATCCGAGACTGAGCAGTGACGCGGGTTGTCTATTACATCCATCGGTAAATCCACAGCCGATAGAGTCTGATAACGGCGGTTATGGCCCTCAGCTGGGCGTATCGATGCCCGCGAGCGCGTTCCACAGCGTCAGGATTTGCGACTGTAGATCGATATCCGCAATCGTGCACGTCGCCGTCTTGGTCGCGTCGTCGTAGGTGGTCGCCGCCACGACGTTGACCCCCATCACGACCTGCGGCCCCGCCTGGGTCGCCGCCTGCTGGGGATTGCCCACCACCTTCTGCGCGTAGAACGCGCGCGACTGGTGGTACGGCGTCGTGCCCGGCTCACTCAGGATGGTGCTGCAGACGTACGCCAGCATCGCCTGGACGCGTTCCATGAACCCGCCCGCGCCCGTGTCCCGCGTCAGCGCCATCTGTTGCGTACTGGTATCGGCCATGATCTCCTCGTCTCAATAAAATGTGATCACCGTGAACCAGAGATTGTCCGGCGACACCCACGCCGCGCCGCCCCGCCGGGAGAGATAAATATTGCCGTCGCCCGGCTGGACGGTGAATGACCCCTCCTCGACCACGCCGCCGATCACAATCCGCACCAGTCCCGCGGCCCCCGCCGCCGGCCCCCCGATCGGGCTCGAGACCGTGAGCAGTGTCGGGCTCCCGGTGACGACCGTGTTCTGGAGCGCGACGACGACCACGCCGGTCATCCCGATCGCGGTATAGCCGAACGTGACGACGTCGGCGGCGTCGACCGTCCACGACCCGCTGGGATAGACCCCGTACTGCGCCGGGTTATAGCCCACCGCGACGCGGTGGCCCATCGGTGTCCCGCGGCCCTTCTCGTAGACATCGCGCGCGGCGAACACGTCGCCCGCGCGGTTGACGTTCAGCGGCGAGCTGATGACCGTCGTCAGGGCATCGTTGACGGCTTCGACGGAGAACAACTGGACGTGATTCGTCAGGCGGAACGCGCGGGCGTTGGCCGGCTGACTGGTATCGGTGAGCACCAGTTCTGGCGCGGTGGCGCTCAGGGTCTGCCGCGCAACAAACGTATTCGCCTGATCGCGCCGGGCCACGTTCGCCGAGAGCCGCGCATCCGGCAGCGTGCCCGTCGTGAGGATGGACGCACTGAGCGCGGCGAGGGGATCACTGCCGCCCGGCTCGTGCGTCGTGTGGTGGCTGCCCAGCACGGGCGGCGTCGCGCCCCCGCCGAGATAGGTCACCGCGCCACCGCCCGATCCGCCCGATCCCCCGCCGGCCCAGAGCCGATAGACCTCGCGCCACGAGCCCTGCCAGCCCATTGCCTGCTGCGCCGTCACCTGGCGGAACAGCAGCGGATCCTGCATCCGGGTCTCGACCTCGGTGATAAAAAACGATCCGGCGAGGCCGCGGTTCCCGATCGTGATGGTCTGGGCCTGCCCGGGTTTGATGTCCCGGTTCCGCGTCGTGTAGCGGATCTCCCGGCGCCGGGCCGAGACGCGGTCGAGATGCGCCTGCGCAATCACCGGGCCCTGGGTATGGTCGAGCACCGTCGGTTCGGTGATGAGCGTCTCGATCAGGAAGCCCACCGCCGCGACTTCGGCCGCATCGATCGCCTGGAACACCAGCGGGTATTGCGTGAGATACGTAAACACGATCACGGCGCCGACCGCGGGCGCCCCGCCGATCGACTTGCGCAACTGGAACGCGGCGGCGATCTCCGGCGTGCCCGGCTGCCGCTCGACTTCCCACACCCCGCCCGGGCCGACACTTTCCTCGACGCCGTTGTTCGTGAGCGTGTTGCGGTGGTCGAGCGTCGGAAAGGACAGCGTGACGATCGTCGTGCCGTCCGCGGTCAGGGTCTCGGTGACCTCACGCGACGCGCTGTCGCCGAGAAAGAGCCACACCAAGTTCGCGTAGCCCGTCGCTGCGCTTTCGACGGTGATCTCCCCGACCGCCTCGCGGTTGCTGTCGAGGATGTCGAACGGCGCGATCTCGACGCCCGGCTCCCACATCTTGAGCACGCCGTCGTAATCGATGTTCCAGACGTAGCCCGTGACCGTCGAGAGGTTATCGAGAATCTGCGTGATGGTCTGAAAGGCGACGATGCGCTCCGGCAGCAGCGGGCCGTCGACCTGGTCGGGCGCCAGCGTGATGCCGTACAGCCACGTCACCAACTCCGCCAAATAGGTCTTGAGCGTCTCCGCCGGGCGTGGGGCGTTCTGGTAGCGCCAATCGGGGATCGCGTTGAAATCGACCGCCGTGAGGTCGTAGAGCTGCGACGGGACGTCGGTCGCCGAAGTCGCCGCATGCTCCGCCACCGTGTCGATCAAGCCGCCGAAAATCCGCACCCCGTCGTCGGTGACGACGATGGTCTGCAGGATCTCCGGGGCCGCCGTCGGGAGCGGCAGCGTCGCCGAGAGCCGCTCGCGGCCGTTCACCGTCGCCTGAATCGAGAGCGAGTCGCGCAGGATGCGCTGCGGAATGCCGTCGACGAGGACCACCAGGCCTGGCGCCACCGCGATCACCAGATCGACCGCCGTCGCCAGCGCCACCATCGTCCCGGCGACCGGCGATTGACTGATCACGTGGCCGTCTGGAATCGTGGCACTCACCGCCGTCGTGATCGCGCCGACGGTCAACCCGACGCCTTCAATGGCCGTCACCGCGGCGGCTTCGGTGCCCCCGACCACATTGGGCACGGCGATCAACGTGACCACTGGCCCTTGAATCAGCCCCCAGGACAGGATCGCGACGGTGGGCGAGCCCGTGGGCGTCGTCCGCAGATTCCAGCGATCGGCGCCATCGACGAGGACGGCCGTGTGGGTCGTGTCGCTGGCGGCCGTCGCCGGGTCGCTGATCGTCACCGTCGGCCCCGGCGACGCGCCCGCGATCCGCACCTCGACCTGTCGGCTCTTGCCGGCCCCGGGCGCCACGGAGAGGACCGCCTGGAGGCCAGAGAACTGAATGGTCGTCACGCCTGGCAGCGCCCGCGTCTCGAAATCCGTTTCGACCGTCCCGACCTGGCCGATGCCGATCGCATTGGGAAACGAGACCGCCCCCGCCGCCGGGGGATCGCCGAGCGACGACCCGCAGATCTGCGACTGCCCGTCGGTGGTCGCCGTGAACGCGGTCCCGATCGCCCAGTTGCGCGACGGGAAGGTGCCCGTGACGACCCACTCCAGGACGACCGTATCGCCAGGCGCGAGCGGCAGGCTGTAGGTGGCGGCGGCCTGCGTCGTCCCGCCCATCAGCGCACAGGCCGTATTGACGGTGCCCCCGGTGCCATCCTGGCGCACGCCGTTTTTGCGAATGTAAAACGTGAGGCCGTTCCCGGCGGTGATGGACGACGCCAGCCATGCATCGGTGCGCGTCAACGTCCCGGCCGCGGCAACGACCTGCACCGCATCAGCGGCGGCGGCCTGCGGCGTCGTCAGCATCGAAAACACGCCGCCAAACCGCGCGCCCGTCGAACTGAAGAACCCGATCGGGCCGCCATAGCCGCTTTCCTTCGCGGTCGTGCCAGCAAACTCCAGACTCCACCGGACGCCCGTCGTGCCGGGCGGCGCTCCCCCGCTCACGGTCTGGAGCGCCAGCCGATCCCCGGCGGCGACCGCGACGTCGACGCCGGTCAGCCGGGCCGTCGTCGCACTGCCGCTGATGGTCACCGTCAACGCCGTCGCCGCCCCGTTCTTGCGCACCGTAAACGCACGCGTCCCGGGACTGGGGGCCGTGGCCACTTAAATGACGAGATTCCGCAGCACCCCCGGCGCGGACCAGGGCGCCTGCACCGCACTCTCGGTGGCGCTCCACGTGCCCCCGACCCCCAGTAGCCGGCTGTAGAACGTCCCGGTACTGAGGGCGGCCGGGGCATGCCCGAAGAGGACTTGAATCATCGCCGCTTATGCCAGGCCGTAGCGCCGGACCACGCCGGGAATCCGCGGCACGACCGCCTCCGCGAGCTGGCGCCCGTCGAGATTGATCACCGCGGTCCCACCCCCGCCGTCGCTGTTGGGTGCGGACTGGTTCAGCGCCGCGCCGGAGAGGTTCGGCAGCGCCAGCGACCGCAGCGCACTGGCGACCCGGTCGATCTGGCCGTTGACGACGTCGCCCCACGCGCGCCACTGGTCCTCGTTGGCTTTCAGCAGCGGCTCCAGCGCCTTCATGGCGCGTTCCGCTTCGGAGGCCGTCTCGATGGTGGCGCGCGCCTGCTCTTCGGTCGCCTCGGTGACCTCGCCACTGGCCTCCTTGTGCTTGCGTAAGGCTTCTTCGACTTCTTCGATGTTCTTCTTGGCCTGCTCCGCATTGCCGCGGTCGGTGCCTTGCGTCAGCTTGATCCAGAGCCGCGCGCCTTCCTCGCCGAGCGCCTCGAGCTGTTTCTGCAAGGCGTCGAAGCCGCCCATCGATTCGGCGAAGTCGACCACCGCATCGCGGCCCTTGTTGCGGTCGAAGATGCCGAAGAGCATCCGGCCGACTTGGATGGCGGCTTGCGCCGCGGCGACGATGCCGGTAATCCCGGAGACGATGCCGGTGAAGCCGGAGAGAATCGACGACAGGCCGCCGCCAGAGGTGAGCTGCCCGAAGCCCGCCTTGAGGTCACCCACGGCCCCGCCGACCTTCGAGAGCGCCGACATCGTCGCGCCCAGCTGCCCGAGCAGCTGACTGCCGAGCACGGCCCCCAGATTCGAGACCGCGATCCCGAGCTTGTCGAATTCCTGCGTGACGGTCGGCAGCGCCTTCAGCTTCTCAAAGAACGCGTGCGCATTGGCCTTGTTGGTGTTCAAGGCGTCGCCGGCAATCTGCCCCCACGTCTGCAGGGATTTCGCGTTCTCGTCGACCCGCGCGCGCCAGTCGGTCCACTGCCGCGTGACCTCGGCCGGGAGCGTCGCGCTGATGACCTCGGCGGCCTGGCGATGGGCCACCACAAACGCCTGGATCCCCTGAAGGCTGCGCGCCATGTTGGTGTCGCGCTTCTCCAGCTCCGCGCTGAACTGCCGCATCCCGGCGAAAATCTTCTCGTCGGCGGCTTTCTGCTTGTCGGCCGCGGCTTGCGCCTTGCGCGCGGCGGCTTCGCGCTCTTTCGCGAGCCGCTCGAGTTCGGCGGCGCCGGCCGTGACCCCGCCGCCCGCGGGCAGATTGATGTCTCCGCCGCGCGTCTTGCCGCGTTCCGCCGCCGCCGCGAACGCGAAGCCCAGATTGCCGGTCTCGCCCAAGTCGCGGAGGAACGTCCCCCAGTCGCGCGACGCTTCCTCGGCCGCCCGCATCGACGCGGCGATGATTTCCCCGGTCACGACCACGACTCTGTTGCGGAGCTTCACCCACGCGTCCTCGGCCGCGGCGAGCCGCCGGGTCGTGTCGTTCGATAGCACGTCCATCGCCGCGCCGACGTCAGTGACGCCGGACGCAATCGCGGCGGCGAGATCGCCGTAAGCTTTGCCCAGAAGTTCCGTCCCGATGCGGGCGCGGTCCATCGGGTTTTCAATCTGCTGGAGCGCGTCCGCGATGGTGGTAAACGCCTGCTCCGGGGACATCTGCCGCAGGTCGGCCAGCTTGAGGTTGAGATCGGTCAGCGCGTGGATCGTGCTCTTGTCGCCCTCGGCGATCTGCTGGTTCATCTTGAAGATCGCGGCGGCGATGGCGTCGATCGATCCGCCGGACTGCTCTGCCGCATAGCCAAACCGCTGCACCGCTTCCGCGGAGATGCCAATCTTCTCGGCGAGGTCTTGCACCTTGCCGGCCGTGGCGAAGGCTTCCTTGCCCAGATTGATCACGCCGCCGACAATGGCCTCCGCGGAAAACGCGATACCCACCGCAGACGCGATTTTCAGGAGGCTGCCGCCGATGGCCTGGAGGCCGCTCGAGGTCTTGACCGTCTCGGTGTTGACCCCGCGGGTCGCGCGCTCCAAGTCCTGCATTTCCTTGGGCGCGACCTGGCCGAGCACCTTGTACTTTTCGATCGCCTCGGCGAGCTTGGCGTTGACCTGCGCCTGCTCCTTGGCGGTCAGGGCCGTGGCGCCACCGATCTCGGTGATCGCCT
>Ga0157380_10003745_pt1 | contig 10459 bp, 8 predicted proteins | sample S35metaG_FD_119757 | JGI IMG/M metagenome (GOLD analysis project Ga0157380, IMG submission 119757) | Switchgrass rhizosphere microbial communities from Kellogg Biological Station, Michigan, USA - S3-5 metaG | ecosystem: Host-associated > Plants > Roots > Rhizosphere > Soil | place: USA: Michigan...
AAAAGTCCCGGCGGAAGGCCGGTGGCGGTGTAGGAGACCGGTAGGCCGTCCGGATCGTTCCCCGCCAGTTGCAGCGATGCGGCCTGGCCGACGCGAGACGACTGAGTCCCGGGAATGGTGAGCGTAGGGAATTCGTTGCTGTATCCGCACACCTGATCGGACTTCGCTCCCTCACCGCTCGCGTTGTATGCGGAGACGGCGAAGCAATACCGCTGACCGGGCACCGCCGTCGTCAGCGTATACGACGTGTTGTTGCCCACGTCGACGCGCGATGACCCGACGTACACCGCATATCCGTTCACTGGGCCCTGATTCGGGTCCCACATGAGGGCGACGGAATCCGCGTAAGCGCGGCCTACGCCGCACAACGCCAGCACAAACGCGAGGACGTGGGTGGTTCGACCACCACGGAGTGTTGCAAAGTTCATGTGAGTTTTCTGGGAGCGCCCGGGGGAAGGTCGCGAGGTCCCGCGCCCTGAACTGCAAAATCGTGCCCGCGATGCCAGGGGCTCAAAACACACGAATTCTGTCGAGTTAAGGACCGGCAGCCCAGAGGCCGCCGGTCCGAGAATTACGATCTTGTTTGGGAGATTACAAATGCGAAAGCAACTAATCAGTTGCCGTTGGTGGGAACGAGATTGACCTGAATCCGCTTCAAGAACTTCACCGGTACACCATCGACGCGCGCCGGCTGATACGACCATGCCTTCGCCGCGTTGAGTGCCATCCGGTCGTACTGCGGATTGATCGGCATCACCATCGTCGCCGACTCCACCCCGCCCACGGTGTCGATCAAGACCTCGATCACCCCGGTCTGCACCTCGCGAATCTGACCACGGAATGCCGGAATCTGCTGATTCAGCGTCATCGGGGGCACGACGTTCAGGTCGCTCGCGCTGTAGACCTTCGGGGCTCGTGGAGGCGGTGCGGCGGCGGGCAGTTCCGGAACGACGGGCGGCTGCGGAAGGACCCGCGCGACGGGCTCCGGCGGTGTTGCCGCCTTTGCGCTCAGCTCGTGGAATCCCGTCGCGAGCGTCCTGATGTCCGCGAGTGGTGACTTGCTGGCAGCGGCCTCGACGTCCGGATCGGCCAGCACCTGAAGAACCAGGGCGAAACCGCGCTGGGCTGTGATGTAGTCCTTGAAATCGAACGCGGCTTTTGCTTCCTGATACGCAGACTGCGCGGCCGACGGCAGCATCTTCTTGCGCGTCTCGCTATACGCCGTGCGCACGCGCGGCGGCAGGTCGCTCGACGGACGATAGAGCGGGTCCTTCGTGACGAGCCCTTCGATGATGCCGCGCGCATCGGCTTCCTTGCCGGTGGCTACCAGGCACAGCACACGATACAGCTCGAGGTTCTGGAGATCTTCACGGGTATGCTCCACCGATTTCAGCGCATCGAGCATCGCCAGTGCGCGATCGTACTCGGCAGACGCGTAGAGGTCCTTTGCGGCGTCGATCGACTGCGCCTGAACCCGGGTTCCAACAAGAAGCAGGATCGCAACGACAAGAGCGGTCCTAATGGCTCGCATGATTCTCACCTCTGTCTCATGTCGACGCTGACCTTCGCGGGGGCGGTAAGCGTGACGACTGCACGAACGTGTTTCTCGCCGAGTTCAGGATGCCGGAACAGGACGTCATGATTGCCGACCGGTACCGAGATGTTGGCCAGCGGCGTCTCGCCGATCTGCTGACCGTCGACCCAGACTTCAGCCCACGGGCTCGCGTTGAACGACATCGCCGCGCTCGGCCAGCGCGGCTTGATCGGCGTCACGCGACCAGGCGTCACCGTGACGACCTGCGACTGGCTGAACCCGACCCCTTCGTTGACCATGACGAGCTCATGACGGCCAACGGACACCATGATCCGGTCGCTCTGACTCGAGCCGAGCAGGCGCGAGTCCTCGAAGATCTGGAGGGGCACCGGCGCACTCACCGAGATCCAACCCGAGACCGGCGCGTTCTTCGGCGCCGACAACGGCACGACCAGTGACGCCGTCGTGCCAGCCTCGATCTTCACGTCCTGCGTCATCGATCCGAGCTCGTTCTCGAGAAGGACCGAGTGCACGCCCGGCGACAGCCCTTCGACCGTCAGCGGTGATTTGCCATAGGCGTGTCCGTCGACGGTCACTTGCGCGCCAGCGGGGTCGGTTCGAACCTGCAGTTCGCCGAGCAGCGAGGCCGCGCGCGGCAGCTCAATCAACTGCGACACCTGACCACTGGCAACGATCGTGATCGGCATCGAGCGAACGTTGCCCTCGTTCGCGAGCTTCAGTGTGTGACGGCCAGGTGACAGACTGAGAGTGAGTGGCGTCATCCCGCGCGGTTGACCGTCGACATCGACGGACGCGCCGCTGGGATTGGTCTGCACGATCAGGGTTCCCATGCCATCGGCAGCGACCGGCGCCGCCATGTATCGCAGCGCTCCCAGCGTGATCGCGGACGTCAAGCCAATCAGCAACACCGCAGCGGCGGCGAGCTTGAACTTCGTCATGGGGTTTTTCGCCGATACCGACTGCCTGACCTGCTCGACAGGAGGCGGCGCAGTTGGGGGCTGTGCGGGCGCAGGCGGTATCTCGACTTGTGTCTTGGTCGACTTCTCCCAGAACCCGGAACTACCTGCGCCCACGGCCGGCTTCGTCGGCTGTTGCGGAGCAGCGGACTGCGAAGCGGCGGCCGCCGGCGCCGTTGACGGCTGCGGAGCGGGTGCCGGTGAAGCGGATGACGGCGACGGCTGATTCGAAGTCGGCATAGGCGTGTACGCAGGCGCAGCCTTAGAAGAGGTTGACGAAACAACAGCGGCAGGAACTGGCGACAGGTCCGCGGCACCGACCGCGGCGTAGTAGCGCGACATGAAGAGCTTCAACGCCTCGATCTCGGCGATCGGATCGCTGTAATGGAGCACGCGATCGAGCTCGGCCCACGCTTCGGGCGCAGAGCTGAAAGGTGTCTTCGAATCAATCTGCAGCGCCCGCTGCAACCACACTTTGAGTGGCAGCGGCAGCGGCTCGAGCGCGCCATCCGGCGATAGCGACAACGCACTCGCGGTCATGTCGCTGATCTGGGCCGGGAACTCATCGTCGGCGAGCGAACGCCCGATGATGAGCGCCAGTGCGGTCGCGCCGACCTGCGTGACGTCCGTTCGGCGATCCAGATGCGGCATGCCGAAGGTCCGTGGCAGCGGGACGCGCAGGTCCTGCCAGTACTGCTTGTTCGAGTAACGGAGCCGTTCGATCGCCGAGCCGAGCACGTATTCGACGAGCACCAGGCGGGCACTCGGCGTCACGATGATGCGCTCCGGGCTGATCGCTCCGTGGCACACGTCAGGTGCCTTGTCGTGGAGAATTGCAACGGCGTGAACGAGTTGGCGCAGCAGACAGAGTGCTGCGTGCATTTCGACCGGCAGCAGATGGGTCTCAGCAGCCGCAAGGATCTGCGACAGCCTCGCGCCCGGGACATGGTCCGATACGACCATCACGCGAGGCACTGACTTCCCCGTCCGCTCTACACCACGCACCCGGCCAAAGTGCTCGGATTGGAAATCAGCGAGGCGGCTCACACGATCGCGCAGCGCGGCCTCGACGACGGGCGACTCGGTCAGCTCGTCGCGAAGCGTCAGGACCTCGAACTGATCTCCGTTGACATCGAGCGCAAGGCGCCGCTCGCCAAATCCGTCCTCGAAGAGGGCCGGACCGGTCGACGGAACACGCGCGATCGCTGGATCCACGAGTAGACCAATCGGCGGGAAGCGTGCCACTTTCACCCGGCGGCACACCGGGGCCGTCGCGATCTCAGAATTGGTTGAAACGCTGAGAGTTCTGGTCGGCGGCGGTGAGGTGCGGGGGCGACACCTTTATATCGAGAGACCGGACGACGGTTACAGAAATCGTCGTCCGGCGACCGATTTTCGTATCAGGCAGGCCGTACGTTCACATTCAGGCCACCGTCCAGAATGATCTTCGCGCCGTTGTAGTAGCGTGCACGGTCTGAGGCGAGAAAGACGACAGTGTCCGCCACTTCGTCCATCTCCGCCCAGCGGCCAGCGAGGATGCCCATTCGCTTGCAGAAGCTGGCTACGAACTCGTCCTTGCTCACGTTCTGTTGCTTGGCCATGTTCTCGGCCCACACCTCGCGCCCTTCGGTACCCACGAGCCCAGGTACGACGGTGTTGACCGTGATCTTCTGGCTGGCGAGATCGGTCGAGAGATATCCGGTCGCCTGATTCATCGCCGCGTTGTTCAACGCGTGCGTGAGCGCGGGCGCCCACACGATCGTTGACGCCGTGCCACTGATGTTGATGATCCGGCCGGTGCCGTCGCTCGGCATGAGCGGCAGGAACGCGCGCGTGATGCGCAGCGCTCCCAGGATCTTGTTGTCGAGATCGCCGATCCAGTCAGCGTCCGGCCAGAGGATCTGACGGTCCATCCGCCGCATCGGACCTCCGGCGTTGTTCACCACGATGTGCGCCGTGCCGAGCGCGTCCTTGGCGGCCTTCGCCGCTGCGTCGACCTGCTCGGTGCTCGTGATGTCCGCCTTCGCGGCCACGACGCGGACGCCACTCTCCTTCCGGATGTCCTCAGCCGTCTTCTCGAGCGCCTCGGCATTGCGGGCGATCAGCACGAGGTTGACGCCCTCCTTCGCCAGTCCACGCGCAATCGCACGACCGATTCCCTTGCTGCCGCCGGTGATGACCGCGGTCCTTCCTGACAGTCCGAGTTCCATTGCCACGACGTCTCTCCTCCCTTGAACCTATTCCTGATCGAGGATCTCCCGAACCTTGGATGCGAACGCCTGTAACGCGAAGGGCTTCTGGAGAAACGCCTCGCGCGCTTCGTACACGCCGTGACGTAACAGCGTGTCGTCGGTGTAGCCGCTCATGAACAACACCTTGAGGCCCGCGCGCTCCCGGCGCAGGCGGTCAGCCAGGTCCCGGCCGCTCATGTTCGGCATCACCACATCGGTGGCCAGCAGATCGATATGTGGCCTGCGATCGTGCACCAGGCGAAGTGCTTCGGCACCGTCGCTGGCGGTCATCACCGTAAAGCCGTAGTTGCGCAGACCGCGCGCGAGGAGGTGTCGAACCGCTTCTTCGTCCTCGACGAGCAGAATCGTTTCCTCTCCGCGCGCACCCACATCCGCGGGCAGAGCCGGCGCGATCACCTGTGACTCCTCGATGATCGGAAGCGAGATGGAGAAGGTGGAACCCTTTCCCTCCTCGCTGTCGACTTCGATGTAGCCACCGCTCTGCTTCACAAACCCGTGCACGACGGCAAGCCCGAGGCCGGTACCTTTGCCGACGGCTTTCGTGGTGAAGAAGGGCTCGAAGATTCGCGATCTCACGTCCGGCGCCATGCCGTGGCCGGTGTCGCTCACCACGAGACGAACGTAGTGTCCCGCCGGCATGTCCTGTCCACTGATCGTGACGGCAGCACCCAGGTCGACTCGCTCGGTTCGAATCGTCAGCCCGCCGCCGGCCGGCAGCGCGTCGCGCGCGTTCACAGCGAGGTTGATCAGCACCTGCCCGAGATGGCCAGGGTCGACCTTGATAAGACCGCCGCCCGGGACGAGGGCAACCGTCAAGAGGATGTCCTCGCCAATCAGGCGGCGCAGGATGTGCTCGGTCTCTCGAACGACGCTGTTGACGTCGATCACTTTGGGCGTCAGCACTGCCCGTCTGCTGAACGCGAGCAGACGCTGCGTGAGCGACGCGGCTCGATGACCCGCGTCGGCGATCGCGCGGACGTCGCTCCGCAGCGGATCGTCCGGAGGCAACCGATCGAGCAGGATCCCGCAGTAGCCCGCGATCACGGTCAACAAGTTGTTGAAGTCGTGCGCGACGCCACCGGCGAGCTGCCCAATCGCCTCCATCTTCTGCGCTTGACGCAGTTGCGCCTCGAGCTGGAGCCGATCGGTGATGTCGGCGATGCTGCCACGGACGAGAATGCGGCTCGGGTCTGGCAATCGTGCCAGGCGAATCTCACACGGGATGTCGCGCCCGTCGCGCGATCGGTGCGTCCACTCGAAGAAGGCAGTCCCGGTGACGACCGCCTGGTGAAGGTACCCGGTAGCCGCATCGATTGACCGGCGGCCATCTCCCTGAAACTCTGGGCTGATGTCGACCGGCGACTTGGTGGCCAGTTCCTCCGGGGGCCACCCAAACATGTCCACGGCTTTCTGGTTGTGCTCGACGAATCGCCCCAGGCCGAGATCCAGCACCACGATCGCTTCAGGCGCGGACTCGATCAACGTTCGATAACGTGATTGCGTGACCGCCAGCCGTTCGTCGCGCCGCGAGTGCTCGCGCGACAGCAGCACCGACAACACCGGAATCCACACGATGAACTGAAAAATGCCCAGATAAGGGACCGGCAGTCGCGCGACGTCCGCAAGGACCGGCGGGATCATGCACAAGATAGTGATGACGGCCGTGATCACGATCAATATGCTGGCGAGACGATCGCGTTCCCTGGTCTTTCGTCCGATTTGCAGCGCCATCGTTTGCGCGCAGAGCAGCAGCGAGTACGCGGCCGCGGCAAAGTAAGGAGGCTCGCCCCGTTCGACAACGACCAGCACCTCACCCCACGGCATGTCGACGTGATTCAACCCGGTCACAGTCCCATTGATGCGAAAGCCGAGCGCGTTGATCGTGGCAACGACGATGAGGGTGATGGTCACGGCCTTCACCAGCGTGCCGCGCTGCACCGATGCAATTTCTGAGACCAGCCAGAGCAACAGCGAATACGCGAGGAGCCCGAACGTGGTCCTCAAGTTGAGAGACCTCTGAGCGCCGGGAATCGAATCAGCCGTGAGGAGGCTGATGTTGATCGCGATCAGGACGCAGATCAGCGCCGCGAAGATCGAGAAGATCAGAAGGACTCGTTCACGCCGCGACCGCCACCACAGGAGGAAGTAGTGGAGCGCTGCGAAGGCCAGCATCCCCTCGATGACGATGTTGAAGTAGACGATCGGTCCCACGCGGCGGGCACGATGGTACCGTAGGTACGCGTCTCGACCTATACTGGGCCTCCCGCGAGGAGGATCCCTGTATGAGGATGATGCGTCTTCTGTCGATCACGGTGCCATGCACCGCGGCGATCGTGGCTCTACTGTCGACCGCCGGCTCCGCCCAGCAGAAGGTTCCCTTCCGCGGCGACACGCCGATTGCCCCATCGGGGATCCCGAAGATTCCCCTACCCGACCGGCCGGTCGTCTACGACACCGCCGAGGGACAGAAAATTCGAGTGGTGGTCCACACGAGTGGCTTGTCGCATCCCTGGAGCCTGGCCTTCCTCCCAGACCCCTCGACTTCGCTCGGGGCAGGCGGCACAATGCTCGTGACCGAGAGGGACGGGCGACTCAGGGTCATTCGCAATGGCGTCCTCGACCCGAAACCTGTCGAAGGCCTTCCTGCCATGCGCCGCGCCGGTCTCGTCGGCCTGATGGATGTCACGCTGCATCCGCAGTTCGCGTCGAACAGCCTGATCTATCTCTCCTACGCCAAACCGATCGACGAGAAACAGTCAGCGACGGCGATCGCGCGCGGAAAGTGGAATGGCACGACGCTGACTGACGTCACGGACGTCTTCGTTGCACCTGCTGGTGTAGGTGGCGGTGCACGCATGGCCTTCGGGAAGGACGGCACGTTGTACGTCACAACTGGCGGTGGCGGCGGCAACGGCCCGCAGGACCCGAATGGCCTGGGCGGCAAGGTGTTGCGGCTGAAGGATGACGGCTCGGTGCCCGCCGACAACCCGTTCGTCGGGAAGCCGGGGCATCGGCCTGAGATCTTCACCATGGGGCATCGCAGCTCGCTTGGCCTCGCGGTGCACCCCGGTACCGGCGAAGTGTGGCAGAACGAGAACGGACCGAACGGAGGCGATGAGATCAACATCCTCAAGCCAGGCGGAAACTACGGCTGGCCGATCGTCAGCCTTGGGCGAGTGTATTCAGGCCCGTGGCAGTCGCCATCCGCGGTGTTCTACCGTGAAGGCTTCGAGCAGCCGGTCGTGTACTGGACACCTGCGATCGCGGTCTCAGGCATGACGTTCTACACCGGCGATCGACTTCCAAAGTGGAAGGGCGATGTCTTCGTGGGCTCGCTCCGCGAGGGCGAGATCCCCGGCACTGGTCACCTCGAGCGAATCCTGTTCAACGAGAAGATGGAAGAACTGCGACGCGAGTCGCTGCTCCAGCCGCTGCGCCAGCGAATCCGTGACGTCAGGCAGGGGCCCGATGGGTTGTTGTATCTACTGACCGATGAAGACAACGGCGCGGTGTTGCGAATCGAGCCTGCGCAGTAGGAGAAGCAGCAATGGCCGACAAGGCGCAGAGCTTCGAGAATCACGCGCAGATCGTCCCGATGTTTCACTACGTGACGCTGGGCATCCTCCAGCTCACGCTCATCGGGGCGTGCGTGAATCTCTATCAGTCATGGGGCGACCACGCGCGTTTCTACAGCGCGTCGCTGCTCGTCACGCTCACACTCGGGACGATACTCGCGGCGCTTTATGCCCGGTCCTTCGCACTGAGAGCACAGGATCGCGCCATTCGGGCCGAGGAGCAACTCCGTCACTACGTGCTGACGGGCAAGCTCCTCGATACGCGCCTCACCGTGAAACAGATCATCGGCCTTCGCTTCGCGTCCGACGAAGAGTTCGTCGCGCTGGCGCAGCGAGCCGCCGATCAGAACCTCTCGACGAAGGACATCAAGCAGGCGGTCAAGACCTGGCGACCCGATACATATCGAGTCTGAGTCCTACGCGCTTGCGGCCTGCCACTCGGCTGAGTAGACGCCGATGACGCCGAGCAGCCGCGTCACGGACAACAGGTGGAGGTTGTGGCCGGTGACGTTCTGCAGCTTCAGCCAACCGCCGGCTCGATGCATGTTCAGATGCGTCTGCGCAATCGTACCCAGACCGCAGCTGTCGATATACGGTACGTGAGCCAGATCCAGCACCAGTCGCACTCGTCCGGCGTGCAAGTGGTGGCTGACAACGGCTTTGAGGTCAGCCTCGTTCTCCACCGTCAGGCGCTCTCGAGGCTGCAGGATCACAACGCCGGATAAGACGTGTTCAACTAACTCCATTGCGGACGCTCTCATAAGAGTCAACGAGGATCCGCGCTCAGCCGAACGCCTGGCTCGGAAAAATTACGGGTTTAGGTAGCTAAGTTGCTCGGTGGCTAGGTAGTTGGGGCGCCCGGTACTAAATCCAGGAACTTCCACTCGCCCCCGGGTGCCAGCCCGGCCAAATCGCGGCCGATGGCCTGGAACACCGGCGGCGATGAGGTGACGTGCTGGATCCCGGCGTGCATGTCGCGGAACAGGCGCTGAAGCGTCCCTGACCGAAGGGCCACCGTGCCTGCGGACGAGTAGGCAAACATCGCCACCTCATGGGCCGACCACGTCGCATGTGCCATCGCCAGTCGGATCAACGTATGCTGCCGCGTCGATAAACGCTCCCCTCGCTCGAGCGACCGCCGCGCGTCGCCCCATGCCTCGTGGACCAGCGCGCGAGCCGCGCGATACGTTCCTTCGGCTTTCGCGTACTGCTGCTGGAACGCTTCGCTGCCGCCAAGCGTCCCCGATCGCCCCATCTTGCTCCTGACGTTCTTCGTGAGCTCGTCGAGAACACGCCGGCCAATGCCACACGCCCAGGCCGAGTGACACATGATCGCGAAGCCGATGACACCGATCTTGTAGAGACTGCCACCCCGCTTGGGAACGTCGATGAGCGCCGGATGCGTGTAGCCCTCGGGGACGAAGACCGAGTCGATCCGATAGTCGATGCTTCCGGTCGCGCGCAGGCCGAGCACGTCCCAGTTGTCGATGAGCGTTGCTTTCTCGACCGGCAGCACGAAGATGCGAGCCTCGCCCGTGCCTTCGACTACGCCGAGCGTATGAATGTGCGTGCCGTGCTTGATGCCGGATGCGAAGCTCCACGATCCGCTGAGCACGAAGCCATCGCCCTTCGGCACCGCTGCGCCTGGTCGAGTGCCTTGACCGGCAATGACCGGGAGACTCGACTTCCCGAACAGCTCGCTCACGGCAGCGTCGCTCAAGAACGCGGCCCCGGTGCCGACCGCAAGTGCCGCCGCCATCAACACCCAACCGGCGGATGGATCGCCATACGTCAGGTTCTCGATCACCTGCAGCGAGGACACCGGATCGAGCTCCGCTCCACCGGGCACCGACTTCGGCACCCACATCCCAAACAGTCCTTCACGATGAAGGGCGTCAACGACAGGATCCGCCAGCCGTCCCTGCGAGTCGCCAGATTCAGCGTGGTGATCGGCAATGAGCGCGACAGCCCGCGCCCGTTCCGTGAGATCGATGATCGTTGTCGACATAAGCCCCACCCGAATCCCGAATCCCGAATCCCGAGTCCCGAGTCCCGATCCTTACTTGCTCCGAGGCACGGGAATGTCTCCGATGATCTCCCGGCGCTTGAACTTCCACTTTC
>Ga0157380_10003746_pt1 | contig 10458 bp, 8 predicted proteins | sample S35metaG_FD_119757 | JGI IMG/M metagenome (GOLD analysis project Ga0157380, IMG submission 119757) | Switchgrass rhizosphere microbial communities from Kellogg Biological Station, Michigan, USA - S3-5 metaG | ecosystem: Host-associated > Plants > Roots > Rhizosphere > Soil | place: USA: Michigan...
ATCGTCATGGTCCATTCCGAGCTCGACTGGAAAGACCATGTCGCCAAGACGCTGGCGGCGGTGCAAGCGCTGAAGGGCTGATGCCGTTCGTCGAATAGTCGGCGCCAGGCCGCGCGAAACCGCGCGGCCAGTCATACCAGCTTCATCTGGCTGATCTCAGCAGGGAGCCAGTTCTCCCTTGCCGAGTTTGTGTCAGTTCATGCGCCCTAATCCCCTGATCCTCGTCCTCCTCGCGTCCACGGCTCCGGCTGCGGCGCTGGCCCAGGATGCGCCACCTCAATCCACCCAGGATGTGGCGACGGCCGCGCCCCCGGCCGCGCCAGCTCCGTCCGACGATGAATATGCCGACGACGAGGGCGAGGAGATCGTGGTCCAGGGCCAGCGGCCGCGCGGCTCGGTGGTCGGCGACATTCCGCCCGAAAACACGCTGACCTCGCGCGACATCCGCGCCACCGGAGCGACCAGCATCAGCGAGCTGCTGGATTCGGTCGCGTCCCAAATCGGCAGCGCCCGCGGCCGTTCGGGCGGGCGGCCGATCCTGCTCCTCAACGGCCAGCGCATCTCCGGCTTCCGCGAAATGCGCGATCTCCCGCCCGAGGCGATCGAGCGGATGGAGATCCTGCCCGAGGAAGTTGCGCTTAAATATGGCTACCCCGCCGACCAGCGGGTGGTGAACATCGTGCTTCGCCGCCGGTTCAACTCGACCAGTGCCGAATTGCGCGGGAAAGGCGCCACCGATGGCGGCTATGTTTCCGGTCAGGGCGACGCAACCCGGCTGATCATTGCCGACGGTACGCGAACCTCGCTCAACGCCCATGCCGAGGGCAATTCGCCGCTCTTCGAAACCGAGCGCGACATTGCGCTCCAGCCGGTCGCGCCGGACACCGACGCAATCGACCCGCGCCCATTCCGCACGTTGGTCGCGCCGCACAGCGACATTCGGCTGTCGGGGACCCACAACCGCACCATCCTCGGCGACGTCTCGGCGACCATCAATCTCGAGGCCGAACGCGACGCAAGCAAGTCACGCTTCGGCGTGCCGACAGTTACGCTCGATGACGGTGGGGCCGACATCGTCCGGGCCTTCCCGGAGGATGCGCCGCTGACCCGCACCAGCCGGACCGATTCGCTGCGGCTGGGCACGGCGCTCAACACCCAGCGCGGCAAGTGGCGCCTGTCATCGACCGGCAATGCCGAATTCAACCACAGCATCACGCGCACCGACAATGGCCCCGATCTCACCGATATCCAGGCGAGACTAGACGCCGGCGACCCCACACTCGATCCGTTCGGCGACCTTGGTCCGCTCGATACCCTGCCACGCGACCGCAGCCGTTCGGACCGGTACAGCCTCGCATTGGACGGCACCGCAACCGGTCCGCTGTTCGCACTTCCGGCGGGAGAGGCGACCGCTACCTTCCGGGTCGGGGCCGGGTCGACCGGGATCGACAGCGAAGCGACGCAGGACGGCGTCCAATCGGAATCCGACCTGAACCGCGGCTCGCTGGAAGGCTCGGCCAGCCTCGACCTGCCGATCACGAAGCGCAGCGCCGCGATCGGCCGGCTAACGGCCAACGCCAACGCCGGGGTCACGCACTTAAGCGACTTCGGCATGCTGACCAGCCTTGGCGCCGGCCTCAGTTGGGCGCCGGCACAGCGGCTCAACTTCAACGCCAGCTGGACCCGCGAGGAGGGGGCGCCGTCGCTTCAGCAACTGGGCGATCCGAGGCTGGAGACGCCTAACGTCAGCGTGTTTGATTTTGCCAACAACGAAACGGCGCTGGTGACCATCGTTACCGGAGGCAATCCTGACCTGCGCTCCGACACCCGCAATGTGTTCAAGATCGGCGGCCATTGGCAGCCGCTCGCCGAGACCGATCTCCGCCTCCGCGCCGAATATGTCCATGAGACGATCGATCATCCTCAAGCCAGCTTCCCCTCGGCGAGCGAAGCGATCGAGGATGCCTTCCCCGACCGGTTCGAACGCGACGCCGATGGCAACCTCGTGCGGGTCGACCTCAGGCCGGTCAATTTCGAACAGTCGCGCCGCGACACCGTTCGTTGGGGGTTCGATTTCACCAAGCCGCTGGCTTCCAAGCGGCCGTCGCAGGCGGCGGTCGCATCGTTCCGGCAACGCTTCGCCGCCGAGCGGGCGCGGCAGGGCGACAGCGCTCCGCCGCCCCCGGGGAGCGAAGGAACGCCGCCGCCTGCTCCCGAAGGCGCGGAACGGGGCCCAGGCGGCGGTGGCGGCGGCGGTTTCGGCGGCCCCGGCGGTGGCGGCGGGCGGTTCGGTGGTGGCGGCCGCCAAGGCGGGCGGCTGACCTTCTCGCTGACCCACCAGCTTAACCTTCTCGACGAAGTCACCATCGCCGACGGCATCCCCAAGCTCGACTTCCTCCACGGGGAGCCGGTCGGCTCGCTTGGCGGCCGCCCGAGGCACGAAATCCAATTCGAAACTGGCTATTACAACAATGGCTATGGCGCCCGGCTGCAGGGCAATTGGCGTAGCGGCACGACCGTCGACAGTTCGGACGGCGACCTCAAATTTTCGCCTTATTTCGATCTCGATCTCAGGCTGTTCGCCAATTTGAGCGAGAATTTCGAACTGGTCGCGGACCACCCCTTCTTCCGCGGCGCGTCGATCCGCTTTGATGTCGACAACATATTCAACAATCGGCCGAAGGTGCGCGACCGGGATGGAATTACGCCGCTAAACTACCAGCCCGATCTGCTCGAGCCGATCGGCCGGACGTTTGGCCTGACCTTCAGGAAGCTGTTCATCCCGCGCCGCTTCTTCCAGCAGCAGCGGCAGCGGCGGCAGGAGCAGCAATCCAACTAGGCCGGGATCTTTCCGGCCTTCGCCAGCTCGATCGATTTCAGCACGACCTGGCGTGCTGCCTCGGCATCGCCCCAGGTGCCGACCCGCACCCATTTCTCGGGCTCGAGGTCCTTATAATGGGTGAAGAAATGCTCGATCTGCTCGACCACGATGGGCGGCAGGTCGGTGTAATTCTCGACGTCCTTGTAATAGGGTGAGATCCGAGTGATCGGCACCGCCAGGACCTTTTCGTCACCCCCGGCCTCGTCTTCCAGGTAGAGCACCCCGACCGGACGTACCGCGATCACCACGCCGGGCTGCAGGGTCCAGCGCGTCATCACCAGGCAGTCGAGCGGATCGCCGTCGTCGCACAGGGTCTGCGGGATGAAGCCATAATTGGTCGGATAGCGCATCGGCGTGTGGAGGATGCGGTCGACGACCATCGCGCCGCTCTTCTTGTCGAATTCATATTTCACAGGCTCGCCGCCGATCGGCACTTCGATGAGCACGTTGACGGTATGCGGGGCGTCGGGCCCCGTTGGAATCAGGTCGATGTTCATGATGGCCGCGCCTCTAGCCGCGTCCACCGTTGAAGGCCACCCCTCGGGGTTTCCCCGCTGTTCAAACGGCCCGCGCTTCGGCACATCGGTGCCGCCTTCGGATAGGGAGGGACATGATGAACAGCATGACGAAAAAAGGGGTAGCGGAATTTCTCGGCACCTTTTGGCTGGTGCTCGGCGGTTGCGGCAGCGCGGTGCTGGCTGCGGCATTCCCGGAGGTCGGCATCGGCCTTCTCGGAGTGGCGCTCGCCTTCGGCCTCACGGTGGTCACCATGGCCTATTCGATCGGCCATATTTCGGGCTGCCATCTCAACCCCGCCGTCACGGTCGGCCTCTGGGCCGGCGGCCGGTTCGATGCCCGCGAAATGCCGGTGTACATTGCCGCGCAGGTGCTGGGCGCCGTCGTTGCGGCCTACACGCTCTATGCCATCGCCAGCGGCCAGCCGGCCTTCGTCCTCGAACCTAATGGTCTGGCGGTAAACGGTGTCGAGGGCCAATCGCCCGGCGGCTATACGATGATGGCCGGCGTGGTGACCGAGGTCATCATGACCGCCTTCTTCCTGCTGGTCATCATGGGCTCGACGCATAGCCGTGCGCCGGCAGGCTTCGCTCCACTGGCGATCGGCCTGGCCCTGACCCTGATCCACCTGATCTCGATTCCGGTCACCAACACTTCGGTCAATCCGGCGCGGAGCACCGGCCCGGCCCTGGTGGTCGGCGGCCTTGCGCTCCAGCAGCTGTGGATTTTCTGGGTCGCGCCGATCGCCGGCGCGGTGATCGGCGGCGGACTCTACCGCTGGTTGTCGCCGGATGCCGAGCAGCGCCCGGACATTGAGGGCGACGCCTAGGGATAGCCTTGTTTGCCCGCCGCGCAATTCGCGTGCCCGGCGGGCAGTTGGCGAATGACCGGCTTGCCGCTATCGCCCGCTCAGCGATGGCGAAGATCGAGACACCACAGCCCATCCGGGGCACGCAAAGCCTGCTCGGCGAGGAGGCTGACCGCTTCCATGAAGTGGTCGCCGCCTTCGATCGCGTGCGCCGGCTGTTCGGCTTCAAGCGGGTCGAGGTGCCGCTGATCGAGCCGACCGCCGTGTTCGCCCGGACGATCGGCGAGACCACCGATGTCGTCTCCAAGGAAATGTATTCGTTCGAGGATCGTTCGGGCGATAGCATCACCCTCCGCCCCGAATTCACCGCCGGCATCTGCCGTGCTTATTTGAGCGAGGGATGGCAGCAGTTCGCGCCCTTGAAGGTCGCGACCCATGGCGCAGCCTTCCGGTACGAGCGTCCGCAAAAGGGCCGCTACCGCCAATTCCACCAGCTCGACGCCGAGATTATCGGCGCCGCCGAGCCGCAGGCCGACGTCGAATTGCTTTCCCTCGGGTCGCAATTGCTGGCCGAGCTCGGGATCGGTGGAGTGACGCTCAAGCTCAATTCGCTTGGCGACTCTGACAGCCGCGATGCCTGGCGGTCGGCGCTGGTCGGGCATTTCACCGCGCATCGGGCGGACCTTAGTGATGACAGCCGAGAGCGGCTCGACAAGAATCCGCTCCGCATCCTCGACAGCAAGGATCCGCGCGACCGGCCGTTGGTCGACACGGCGCCGGCAATGGAGCTGACTGCCGAGGCTGGCGACTTCTTTGGCAAGGTGCGCGAGGGGTTGGAAGCGGCGGGCGTATCATACGAGCTCGACCCGCATCTGGTCCGCGGCCTCGACTATTACCGCCATACGGCGTTCGAGTTCGTCACCGACCGGCTCGGCGCGCAGGGCACGGTGATTGCCGGGGGCCGCTACGACGGCCTGGTCGAGCAATTGGGCGGTCCCCACACTCCGGCAATCGGCTGGGCGGCAGGGATCGAGCGTTTGGCGATGCTGATCGACGCTCCAGAGCCGGAGCTGATCGACGCTGCGATCGTCGTGGAGGACGAGGCTGCGCTGGGTCATGGTCTTGCCTGTGCCGCTAAACTCCGAGCGGCTGGTCTGTCGGTCGAACTCATCGCCACGGGCAGCCCGCGCAAGCGCTACGACCGCGCAGTCAAGAAGGGCGCCCGGGAAATCATCGTGCTGGGATTTGCCGATGGGAACCTAACCCGCCGCGTCAAGTCAAACGATGTGGCTCGTGCCGAGGCCCTGCTGGCTTCATGAAAACCATCTCGCTCGACCGGATCGTCTCGATCGAGACGAAGAAGCATGAGCTGGCCGAGGCGATGGCCGCGCCCAACCTCGCGCCCGACGATTTCGTCCGCCTCAGCAAGGAATATGCCCAGATCGAGCCGGTCGCGGCCGCTGCGCGCGAAGTCCGCCGTCTTCGCGCCGAACTCGAGGTGCTGACCGGCCTTGCGCAGGACTCCACGGCCGAACCCGAGCTCAAGGAGCTGGCGGTCCACGAGGCCGAGGAAATCCGCGAAAGGCTGCCCGAGGCTGAGCGCGCGCTGGCATTGAAGCTGCTGCCCAAGGATGCCGCGGACGACCGCGCGGCGATGCTCGAGGTGCGGGCAGGCACCGGGGGCGACGAGGCGGCCCTGTTCGCTGGCGACCTGCTTCGCATGTACCAGCGTTTCGCCGAGGAGCAGGGCTGGAAGTTCGAGCTGATGAGCGCTTCGGGCGCCGATGTCGGCGGCTACAAGGAGGCGGTTGCGTCGATCAGCGGCTCCGGCGTGTTCGCCAAGCTGAAGTTCGAAAGCGGGGTGCACCGCGTTCAGCGCGTTCCGGTGACTGAAAGTGGTGGACGAATCCACACATCGGCGGCGACCGTGGCGGTGCTGCCCGAGGCGGAGGATGTCGACGTCCAGATCGACGACAAGGATTTGCGTATTGACGTCTATCGCTCGTCCGGACCCGGGGGCCAGTCGGTCAACACCACCGACAGTGCGGTTCGCATCACCCACCTGCCAACCGGGCTCGTGGTGATTCAGCAGGACGAAAAGTCGCAGCACAAGAACAAGGCCAAGGCGCTCAAGGTATTGCGCACCCGCCTGTTCGAACTGGAGCGCGAGCGGCTTGCCTCGGAACGGGCCGGGGCGCGCAAGTCGATGGTCGGTTCGGGCGATCGGTCGGAGCGGATCCGCACCTACAACTTCCCGCAGGGACGGGTAACCGACCATCGCATCAACCTTACGCTTCACAAGCTCGACGCTATCCTCGAAGGACCGGGACTCGGCGAGCTGGTCGAGGCGCTGGTCGCCGAGGACGAGGCGGAGCGGTTGTCCAGCTTGGAAGAGGCGTGACCGCCATCGCCCGGGCGCTGAGCCGCGCCACTCAGCAGCTCTCTTCGACCAGCGACACGCCGCGGCTTGACGCCGAGCTGTTGATGGCAGCGTCGCTCGGGATCGGTCGCGACAGGCTGATCCTCGACGATCCCCGCGGCGAGGCGCCCGCGGCCTTTTTCGATTTTGTCGAGCGTCGCCGCGCCGGCGAGCCGGTCGCTTATATCACGGGCCAACGCAGCTTCTGGACGATCGACCTCGAAGTCGGCCCCGGCGCGCTGGTCCCCCGGCCGGACAGCGAAACCTTGATCGCCGCAGCGGTCGAGCATTTTGCCGGCACCGAGGGACCCAGGCGCATTCTCGATCTTGGTACCGGACCGGGGACGCTGTTGCTTGCTGCTCTCGACGAATGGCCGAAGGCCACCGGGATGGGCGTCGATGCATCGGAAGCCGCCCTCGCCTATGCCCGGCGCAACGCCAAGCGGCTGGGAGTCGAGCAGCGCGCCCATTTCAGGGTCGGCGATTGGGCCGAGGGGATCGACGAGCGATTCGATCTTCTTTTGTGCAACCCTCCCTATGTAGCAGCCGGCGCGGAGACCGGCCCCGGTGTCACCGAATATGAACCGGCCGAAGCGCTGTTCGCCGGGCCCGAGGGGCTCGACGACTACCGCCGGCTGGCCCCCGACGTCGGCCGGTTGCTGGCACCCGGCGGACTGGCGGCGATCGAGATCGGCTTCGACCAGGCCGGGGCAGCATCGGCGCTGTTCGAGAAGCATGGCCTGTCCGCCGCTATTGCGCTCGACCTTGGCGACCGGCCCCGTGCGCTGCTGATTCGCGGTTAGTCGAAAAGGCTTGGAATTTTCGGCAGTCACCATTACATCGGTGTCCAGGGACGGGGCCGCTCCCCTAGAAAATGATGCGCCCCCGCCACCTACCTCCGACGATATAGCCGAGCTTTCGCAGATGCGTTTGACGGCAAAAGGGAGGGTCGACTTGCGCATGCGCGGGCCGGTCCGCTGCGTTGGGGGCCACACTTCCGGTGAAGGGAAGATTGAAGGCGAACGGTCGAAACCGGCGCCAGTGCGACAGGGAAACAGAATTTGATCAACAATCGTCAGGGCGGCCGTCGTCGTGGCCGCGGCGGACAGCGTCCGCAGGGAATGCCCAGCAGCGCCGGCGGCAATCGCCAGGACAACCGCCAGCGCGGCAATGCCGCCCAGCTGCTGGAAAAATACAAGAGTCTGGCGCGAGATGCCCAGCTCGCCGGCGATCGCGTCCAAACTGAATATTATCTTCAGTATGCCGACCATTATTTCCGCGTGCTCGAGGACAGTCGCTCGCGCTTCGAGGAGCAGCAGGCCCAGCGGCGCCCGCGCCGCGAGGATGAGGACGACGGAATCGAAAGCGACGAGGAAATGGCCGCCGAAAGCGAGTCGGCCGAGGATGAAGGCGACGAATATCGCCAGCGTCCGCGTGGCCGAGATCGTGATCGTGGCCGCGAGCGATTTGAGCGCGCCGACCGCGGCGATCGCGACGCCCGCGCCAATGGCGCCCGCCGTGAGGAGCGCGACGAGGATGCGGACGAAGGCGAGGAGCGGATTGCTCTCGGCGTCCTTCCGCCCTCCATCGGCGCGACCGACGTGGAAGCGGAGGAAGAGGCACCCAAGCCTCGCCGTCGCGCCCGCAAGCCGCGCACTGACGAGGATGGCGACGAGATCGCGCCGGCCGCTTAATATTCTGAAATGCTGAAATATCGGGGCGGCGGGACTTCTCGCCGCCCCTTTTTGTTGCCCAAAAACCTCGAAAATTACCGTCACGAAACGGCAATATTTGAGTCACGATTGCGTCTCTGCTCCGTCCTAGTTCCCTCCCTGTCGGCGAACGGAGGTGTTCGCTCAAAGGGACCTGTCACATGACCTCGAAGACATTCATCTATGCCGCGACCGCGGCGGCCGCACTCTCACTTCCAGCGATGGCCGATGCTCGCAGCCTGCGCGCGGTTGGCAGCTCGACCGTCTATCCGTTCGCCAAAATGGCCGCCGAGCGGGTCGCCCGCGCCAATCCGCGGCTCGGCACGCCGATCATCGAATCGACCGGCACGGGCGCCGGCATGAAGCTGTTCTGCGCCGGCGTCGGCGAGCGCTTCCCGGACATCGAGAATGCATCCCGCCGGATGAAGGCGTCGGAAGCCAAGCTGTGCGCCGCCAACGGCGTCAAGGATGTCACCGAAATTCAGATCGGCCTGGACGGCGTCGCCATTGCCACGGCCAAGGGCACCCAGATTGCGGGCCTCACGCAGCGCGACCTCTACCTGGCGCTGGCCAAGACCCCGTTCGGCAAGCCGAACAAGGCCAAGACCTGGAAGGACGTCAACGGCAAGCTCCCGGCGCTGCCCATCCGCGTTTACGGTCCGCCGACGACGTCGGGCACCCGCGACGCGCTCGGCGAACTGCTGCTGACCCCGCCGTGCGAGGCCAACCCGTCAATGGCTGCGCTGAAGAAGTCCGACGAGAATAAGTTCAAGGCGATTTGCACCGGCATCCGCACCGACGGCGCCTATATCGAGGCGGGCGAGAACGACAATCTCATCGTCCAGAAGCTGGGTGCCAATCCGGGGACGCTGGGTATCTTCGGCTACAGCTTCCTCGAGGAAAATGCGGCGACCGTCAAAGGCGTGGCGATCAATGGCATCCAGCCGACCTATCAGACCATTTCCTCGTTCAAATATCCGGGTGCCCGGCCGCTCTACATCTACGTCAAGAATGCGCACGTCCGGGCGATCCCGGCGATCCGCGCCTTCGTGGCGGAAATGACCAAGGAAAGCGCGATCGGTCCCAAGGGCTACATGCTCTCTGGCGGTCTGGTTGCCGCTCCGGCGCCAATTCGCGCCCGCGCCCAGCTTGCCGCGCGCAACATGACCCCGGTCAAGTTCGCCGAGCTCAAATAGCCATCGACCGTCACGCAAGTCATGCGCGCCGCCCTTGTGTGGCGCGCATCAGCCTCACAAGGTGGGGCGGGGGGAAAGGGAATAAAATGAAGCGTAGCTACATCATTCGCGCACTGCTCGCCGGAAGCGCCTTGTTCATCAGCACCGCCGCCCTGGCGCAGGGACCCGAGGCACAGCCCGACCAGTCTGACGCCACCGCGGACGCGACCATTCAGCAAGCAGCCGACCTTGACGATGCCCAGGCCAAGATCGAGCTGCTCCAGGCCCAGGTCGAAGCGCTGCAGGAGGCAATCGCGCAAATCCAGGCCGCCCAGGCCAAGGCCGTCCCGACCTGGAAGGGCGCCCCGGAGCTGGCTGACAAGGACGCCGGCTTCACCTTCAAGCCCAAGGGCCTACTGCAATATGACGCCGGTTTTGTCGGCTATCCGAACGGGGACGAGCTGCGCGGCACGGTTGGCGGGATTAACTTTGGGAACCTCGGCTGGAATACCCGCGCTCGCCGTCTGACCTTCGGCGCGGATGGAACGCTGCCAGGCGGCTTCCGTTACAGCGCCGAGTTCAATTTCGCGCAGGCAGGCGTCGATTTCGAGGACGTGCTGATTGCCTATGATTTCAAGGACTCGCCGATCACAGCCCAGGTCGGATATTTCTATCCCTTCTCGAGCCTCGAGACGATGACCAGCTCCAAATATACGTCGTTCCTGGAGCGCGCCGGAATCACCGACGCCTTCAGCCATAATCGGCGCATCGGTGCCGCGCTGGTCGCGAATGACAAGGTTGCAGACAAGTGGGTCGCCCAGGCCGGCATCTTCAGCGAGGAAATGAATAATGCCGACCTCAATCGGACCGGCTGGGTAGCGGCCGCGCGCGGCGTTTTCTCACCGACGCTCGGTACGACCCGCCTGCACCTTGGCGTCAACTTTGAG
>Ga0157380_10003747_pt1 | contig 10457 bp, 11 predicted proteins | sample S35metaG_FD_119757 | JGI IMG/M metagenome (GOLD analysis project Ga0157380, IMG submission 119757) | Switchgrass rhizosphere microbial communities from Kellogg Biological Station, Michigan, USA - S3-5 metaG | ecosystem: Host-associated > Plants > Roots > Rhizosphere > Soil | place: USA...
AGAAAGCCGAAGAAGAAGGGGAAGCTCAAGCTGAAGACGAAGCGTGCGGCGGTCAAGCGCTTCAGGATGACCGCCAACGGCAAGATCAAGCGCGGCCAGTCGATGAAGCGCCACATCCTGACGAAGAAGGCCCCGGGCAGGAAGCGCGGGCTGGGCGCGGTGGTGCTGGTCTCGGACGCCGACGTCGCGCAGGTCAAGCGGATGCTGCTGGCCTGAAGTAGACTGGTCGTACGCGGCGGGCGCGAGTGCCCCGCCTGGCGCCAGGAGCCGCAAGGTGCCGAACCCCCAAGCCTCGCGACAATGGGCAGCGGTCGAGCTGCCCGGGCCGATGTCGCCGCCTGGAAGAGCGACGGGACGGGCCGCTTTCGGCCCGGCCAGACGAAGGGACGAGAAGGACCATGCCGAGAGTCAAAAGAGGCGCCAAGCGGCGCGAGAAGCGCAAGAAGCTGCTGGCGCGTGCGAAAGGCTACTTCCTCGGGAAGAGCAAGCTCTACAAGTTCGCGAAGGAAGCGACCGACCGCGCGGGTAACTTCGCCTACGCCGGCCGCAAGCGCAAGAAGCGCGACTTCCGCCGCCTGTGGATCATCCGCATCAACGCGGCGGCGCGCGCCAACGAGATCAGCTACAGCCAGCTGATGTCGGGCCTCAAGCGGGCCGGCATCCTGCTCGACAGGAAGTCGCTCGCCGAGATCGCCGCGCGCGACGCGGCGGCGTTCACCAAGCTGGTCCAGGCGGCCAAGTCGGCGCCGGCCAGCGCCTGACGAGCCCGTAGTCGGGGCGGCGTAGCACCGCCCCGCGTGCGAGCGGGGAGCCATGGCCGACAAGTCCAAGGAGCTTCGTGAAGCCGCGCGTGCGCTGAAGGCCGAGTTCGAGGCGGCGGCCGCCCGGATCTCGGACTCGGCCGCGCTTTCGGCGCTGCGCGACCGCTTCCTGGGCCGCAAGTCGGGGGCGCTCTCGGGGCTGCTCAAGTCGCTCGGGCAGCTCGGCGCGGACGAGCGCCGGGAGATCGGCCAGGAGCTGAACGCGCTCAAGGCCGAGATCGAGGCGCGCGTCGCGGAGTTTCAGGCGCGGTTCGAGGGGAGGCTGCGACAGGATGCGCTCGTGCGCGAGCGGCTCGACACCTCGCTGCCGGGGCGGCGGCAGTACGTCGGCCGGCGCCACCCCCTGACTGTCGTGCGCCAGGAGCTCGAGGACATCTTCGTGGCGATGGGCTACGAGGTGTACGACGGCCCCGAGGTCGAGGACGACTACTTCAACTTCGAGGCGCTCAACATGCCGCCGGACCACCCGGCGCGCGACATGCAGGACACCTTCTACCTCGAAGGGCCCGGCGGGCTGCTGCTGCGCACCCACACCTCGTCCGCGCAGATCCACTACATGCTCGAGAACGCGCACCCGCCCGAGGTCCGCATCATCTGCCCGGGCAAGGTGTACAGGCGCGACAGCGACGTCACGCACTCGCCGATGTTCCAGCAGGTGGAGGGCCTGGTGGTCGGGCAGGGCATCGGCGTCGGCCACCTGAAGGGAACGATCGAGGCCTTCCTGCACGCGCTCTTCGGCGAGGCCTACCCGGTGCGCTTCCGTCCCTCGTACTTCCCGTACACCGAGCCGTCGGTGGAGGCGGACCTCGGCTGCATCGTGTGCAAGGGCAAGGGCCGCCTCGCCGACGAGAGCCCCTGCCGCATCTGCAAGACCACCGGCTGGCTCGAGATCCAGGGGTCGGGGATGGTGAACCCGGCGGTCTTCGAGGCCGTCAACGCCCGCCTCGGGCGCGTCGTCTACGACCCCGAGCAGGTGAGCGGCTTCGCCTTCGGGCTCGGGATCGAGCGCGTGGCGATGGTGCGCCACGGCATCGACGACATCCGGCTCTTCTACGAGAACGACCTGCGCTTCCTGGAGCAGTTCCCGTCGTGAAGCTCCCGCTCTCATGGCTGCGCGAGTACGCGCCGTTCACGGTCGAGCCGCGGCGGCTGGCCGACGACCTCACGGGCGTCGGCCTCGCGGTCGACGGGATCGACACGCACGGCGCGGAGACCGTGCTCGAGCTCGACGTGACCACGAACCGTGTCGACTGCATGAACGTCTACGGCGTCGCGCGCGAGGTCGCCGCGATCTACGGCCTCGCGCTGCGCCCGCTCGAGACGGCCGCGAGCGAGCGAGGCGCGCCGGCGGGCGACGCGCTCGAGGTCGCGATCGAAGCGCCCGAGCTGTGCGGCCGCTTCTCGGCGCGCCTGCTCGACGTGAAGGTCGCGCCGTCGCCCGCGTGGCTGCGCGACCGGCTCGAGCTCGTCGGCATCCGCTCGATCAACAACGTCGTCGACCTCACGAACTACGTGATGGTCGAGATGGGCCAGCCGAGCCACGCCTTCGACCTGGCGCGCGTTCCTGGCGCGTCGCTGGTCGTGCGCTGGTCGCGGGAGGGCGAGACGGTCGAGACGCTCGACGGCCAGACGCGGACGCTTCCGGCGCGGGTGGGCGTGATCGCGGGCAAGGGCGCGGAGCCCGCCCTCGCGCTCGCCGGGATCATGGGCGGCGCCTCGAGCGAGATCCAGGAGGACACGCGCACCGTCGCCCTCGAGGCCGCCTGGTGGGATCCGCTCGCGACGCGACGCTCGGCCCGCGTGCTCGGGATGCACACGGAAGCGTCGCATCGCTTCGAGCGCGGCGCCGACGTCGCCGCGGGCCGGCCCGCGCTCGCCCGCCTCGCCCACCTCGCCCTGAAGATCGGGGCTGGCAGCGTGAGGCCGGGCGTGATCGAGGTCCGGGGCCGCGAGCGAGAGGCGCGCTCGATCCGGCTGCGCTCGGCGCGGGTGGATGCGCTGCTGGGCGCTCCGGTGCCGTGGGCGCAGCAGCAGCGCACGCTCGAGGCGCTCGGCTTCGCGCTCACGGGGACGGCCGCCGAAGCCGAGGTGCGGCCGCCGACGTGGCGGCTCGACGTGGCCCGCGAGGCGGACCTCGTCGAGGAGGTCGGCCGGCACTTCGGGCTCGACGCGATTCCCTCGGCGCTGCCGCCGTCGGGGCGCGTGGGCGTGCTGCGGGCGTCGCAGCGGCGCGAGCGGCGCATCCGCGAGGTCCTGACCGGGATCGGCATGACCGAGGTGATCAACTACGCCTTCGTGCCGGGCGCCGACGTGGCGCCGCTGCCCGCCGTGAGGCTCGCGAACCCGCTGACGAACGAGCAGGACACGCTGCGCACGTCGCTGGCGGTGCCGGGGCTGGTCGGGGCGCTGCGCACCAACGTGCGTCTGGGCCGGCGCGATGCCGCGCTCTTCGAGCTGGGCCGCGTCTTCCTCCCGGGCCCCGAACGGCCGCGCGAGGAGCGCCGGCTGGGCCTGCTGCTGGCGGGGCAGTGGTATCCCCGCCACTGGTCGCTGAAGCCGCGGCCGTTCGACCTCTTCGACGTGAAGGGGATCCTCGAGCTGCTGTTCGATCGCCTGGGCGCGACGCAGCCGAGCGTGGAGGCGCAGGGCCCGCTGCCCGAGTTCCTCCACCCCGGGCGCGCCGCGCGCCTCGCGAGCGACGGCCGCGCCGTGGGCTTCGTCGGCGTCCTGCATCCCGAGGTCGCCGATCGCTACGAGCTGAAGGGCGAGGCGGTGCTGCTGGAGCTGGACGTGGAGAGCCTGCTCGAAGCGCCTGCGGGCATCGCGCGCTTCCGGAGCCTCGACCGCTTCCCGGCAGTCGAGCGCGACCTGTCGATCCTGTGCGACGAGTCGACCCCGGCGGCCGAGATCGACGCCCGCGTGCGACGGGTGGCGGGGGAGCGGCTGCGGTCCGTGAGCCTGGTCGACCGCTACACGGGCAACCAGGTGCCGGCGGGCAAGGTCAGCCTCACGGTGAGCCTGCGCTTCCAGGACCGCGAGCGCACGCTCACGAGCGAAGAGGTGCAGGCCTCGGTCGACGCCGTCGTGCGCGAGCTGCGCGCGGCGGGGCTCGAGATCCGGGGAGAATGAAGGAGGAAGGAACCGTGGAAGACGGCTTCAAGGTGCTCGAGGAGCGGATCCAGCGTGCGGCCGAGCGACTCAAGGAGCTGGCGAACGAGAACAAGGCGCTCCGGAGCGAGGCCTCGCGCGCGAGCGAGCGCGCCGAGCGTGCCGAGCGCGAGCTCGGAGCGCTCAAGGAGCGGGCCGGCAGCTCGGCGGCCGACGCCGAGAAGGTCGAGGCCCTCGCCGGCGAGTTGAAGACGCTGCGTGCCGAGCGCGAGGAGCTGCGCGCCCGCGTCGAGAAGCTCGCCGGGCTGCTCGACCGCCTATAATCCGGTCATGGCGGACAAAGCCAACCACGTCCAGGTCGAGATCTTCGGCCAGACCTACTCCGTGAAGGCGGGAAGCGACCCCGGCTACGTGGAGAAGCTCGCGGCCTACGTCGACGAGGAGATGAAGGACGTGAGCCGCGCCAGCGGCGCCGTCGACAGCCTGAGGGTCGCGGTGCTGGCGGCGCTCAACCTCGCGGACGAGTGCTTCCGGCTGCGCCAGGAAGCGGACAGCAAGCACTCGAGCGGGGCGGCCGTGGACGAGCGCGCGATGCGGCTCGCGCGCAAGCTGGGAGCCGCGCTCGGAGAATAGCGGCCCTTACCCTTGTGGAGCCTGCCCGCGGCGGCTATCATCCGCGTCGAGGCTCTCTGCTCTGCCCGTGATGGTTTCGGAAACCTCGAACCAACGTCCTCAATAAGGGGGCCCGATTCGCCTCGCGGTGAGCATGCCTCCGCGTCGAGGAAGCCTGAAGCGCGGCTCAGGGCTCCCACTTTGTGACCCGGTTCAGGTCACCCGCCACACGACAGCGCGGAGAGCCTCTTTTTGACTTCCCTCACGCAGACGCTCGCCGAGCTCGGTGAGCGCTCCTTGCTGCGGCACATTCGCGGGCGGCTGCCGAACGGCGCCGGGGTCAGGGTGGGAGCCGGCGACGACGCCGCGGCCGTCGAGATCGGGCCGGTCGCGCTCGTCACCACCGACAGCCTGGTCGAGGGCGTGCACTTCACGCGCGACAGCGCGCCGGCGCGGCTCGTCGGGCGCAAGGCGCTCACCGTCAATCTCTCGGACATCGGCGCGATGGGCGGCATCGGCCGCTACGCCACGGTCAGCCTGCTGCTGCCGCCCGACGTCACGCTCGGCTGGGTGGACGCGCTCTACGACGGCCTGCTCGAGCGGGCCGCCGAGGCCGGCGTCTCGATCGTCGGCGGCAACCTGGCGCGCTCGAGCCAGGGCGTGGTCGTGGACGTGACCCTGCTCGGCGACGGCGCGCGGCTGCTGCTGCGCAGCGGCGCGCAGGCGGGCGACCACGTGGTCGTGACCGGCACGCTCGGCGCGGCCGCCGAGGGCGTTCGCCTGCTGAAGGAAGGCGCGCGGCTCGACGGCGACGGCGAGCTCGTCGCGACCGGGATCTGGACCGACTCTTCGGCTTCGGCGGTGCTCGCGTGCCTGCGCGCCCAGCTCGACCCGCGCCCGCCGTTCGCGGTGGCGCGCTCCGTCGCGGAGCGCGGGCTGGCGCACGCGGGCATGGACCTTTCCGACGGGCTGTCGAGCGACCTCTTCGAGATCTGCGCGATGAGCGGGGTCGCGGCCGTCGTCGAGCGCGCGCTCGTCCCGATCGATCCCAAGGCCGCCGGGCTCGCGCGCGCGAGCGGCGGCGATCCCTACGAGCTCGCGCTCCACGGCGGCGAGGACTACCAGCTGCTGCTGGCGGTCGCGCCCGAGGGTCTCGAGGAGCTGCGCGAGCTCGCGCGCGTCTTCGGCGCGGAGATCACGCCGGTGGGGCGCTTCGCCCCGGGCGAGCCGGAGGTGCGGCTGCGGGAGGCCTCGGGCGAGGAGCGGCCGCTCGTGCCGGCCGGCCACGATCACTTCCGGGCGCTCGCGTCCAGCTAGCCGGCCGCATGCGTTGGCTGCGCCGGATGGGCCAGATCCTGCTGCAGGTCGAAGGCAGCCCCACGCGCGTCGCCGCGGCGTTCGGGCTGGGCGTCTTCATCGCCTTCTTTCCGCTGCTCGGGATCCACACCGGGATGGCGCTCGTGATCGCGATCCTGCTGCGGCTCAACCGCGTCGCGATCCTGGTGGGCTGCTGGATCAACAACCCCTGGACGATCGCTCCGATGTACAGCGCGGGCACGCTGCTCGGCTGCGCGCTCCTGCGCGTGCCGCCGGTCGGTCCGCTGAGCGTCGACTGGCACCTGAAAGGCCGTGCCTTCTATTCGGCGCTCGCGGCGACGCTGCGCCCGCTCGTCTGGCCGTTCGTGGTGGGGAACCTCGTGCTCGGGCTCGTGGCGGGGCTCCTCGCGTTCCTGCTGCTGCGCACGCTGCTGGCGCGCCGCGCGAAGCAGGGCTCGGGCTAGAGCGGAGGCGCGAGCGTGTGGTGGGCGGTCGCGCCCTGCAGCGCGGCGCCCAGGCGGAGCAGCGTCTCTTCCTCGAAGCGCCGGCCCACGAGCTGCAGGCCCACGGGCAGGCCCGCGGCCAGCCCGCAGGGCAGCGAGAGCGCCGGCAGGCCGGCGAGGTTCGCCGGCACGGTGAAGATGTCGGCGAGGTACATCTGCAGCGGGTCGTCCGTCTTCTCGCCGAGGCGGAAGGCCGGAGCCGGCGTCGTCGGCGTCGCGATCGCGTCGCAGCCGGCAAAGGCCTGCTCGAAGTCGCGCCGGACGAGCGTGCGCACCTGCTGAGCCTTCAGGTAGTAGGCGTCGTAGTAGCCGGAGGAGAGCGCGAACGTCCCGAGCAGGATGCGGCGCTTGACCTCGTCGCCGAAGCCGTGGTCGCGCGTCTCGCCGTAGAGGTGCAGCAGGTCGCGCGCGCCTTCGGCGCGGGCGCCGTAGCGCACGCCGTCGAAGCGCGCGAGGTTGCTCGAGGCTTCGGCGGTCGCCACCAGGTAGTAGGTCGGGATGGCGTGCTCGAGGTGGGGGAGCTCGACGTCCACGATCGCCGCGCCGGCCGCCTGTAGCGCGCGCAGCGACTCCTCGAAGCGCGCGAGCGTCTCCGGCTCGACGCCCTGCGCGAGAAAGCGGCGGGGGACGCCGATGCGCAAGCCGGCCGCGCCGCGCGGCAGCGCCGCCCGGAAGTCCGGCACGGGGTCGGTCGCGCTCGTGGCGTCGTGCGGATCGTGTCCGCAGAGCACCGAGGCGGCGAGCGCCAGGTCCTCGACGCGGCGCGCGAGCGGCCCCACCTGGTCGAGCGACGAGGCGAACGCGACCACGCCGTAGCGGCTGGCGCGGCCCCAGGTCGGCTTCAGGCCGGCGACGCCGCAGAGCGCGGCGGGCTGACGGATCGATCCCCCCGTGTCGGTGCCGAGCGCGAGCGGGACCATGCCCGCCGCCACCGCCGCCGCGGAGCCGCCGGACGAGCCGCCCGGCACGCGCCCGGGGTCCCAGGGATTGCGGGTCGTCGCGTAGGCGCTGTGCTCGGTCGACGAGCCCATCGCGAACTCGTCCATGTTCGTCTTGCCGACCACGATCGCGCCCGCGGCCTGAAGCCGGGCCACGACGGTGGCCGTGAAGGCGGGACGGTAGCCGCGCAGCAGCTTCGAGCCGCACGTGGTGGCGAAGCCGGGCGCGTGCAGGATGTCCTTGACCGCGAGCGGCACGCCGGCGAGCGGTCCGACTTCGGCTCCCCCCGAGAGCGCCCGATCGAGCCGCCGCGCCTCGTCGAGCGCCCGCTCGGCGTCGAGCGCCAGGAAGGCGCCCACGCGAGGCTCGAGGGCCGCGGTTCGGTCGAGGTGCGCCCGCATCACCTCCTCGGCTCGAAGCTCCCGGCGGGCGACGCGCTGCTGGATCTCGGCCGCGCCTAGGCGCGTGGGCTCCGTCATCCGGGCAGGACCCGCGGGACGCGGAAGAGCCCGTCCTCGTGGTCCGGGGCCTGGCCGAGCGCCGCGTCGCGGCCGAGGCCGTCTCGCGGTGCGTCGTCGCGCAGCTCGGCCGAGGCGCCCCCCGCCATGGGCGGCACGCCGGTCGTGTCGAGCGCCTGCAGCGACTCCGCCCACGACAGGATCGACTCGAGCTCGCGGGCGAAGCGCGCGCGCTCCTGAGGGTCGAGCTGGAGCCGGGCGAGACGCGCGACCGAGTCGACCGTCTTCTCGTCGATCCGCGGCATCGCCGGCTACTTTATACTGCGCCCGTCGCCCTCGCATCGCCCTGGAGACACGATGGTTCTCTGCCCCTATTGCGCCGCGACCGTTCCCGAGCCGACGCCGCCCACCTGCCCGAGCTGCGGCGCGGTGCTGACGGGCGACGTCGAGGAGACGGCCCCCTCCATCCCTCCGGCGACCGAGCCGGGCGCGAGCCCCGGGCCGCCGCCACTGCCGGCGGCCCCAAGGCCCTTTCCCGGAGCCGCCTTGCCGCCTGCCGGCCAGGGCCGCCCCGGATCGGCGTGGGACGAGCGCGCCCGCCTCGGCTTCGTGCCCGCATTCGTCGAGACGACGCGGCAGGTGCTCACGGGTCCCGCGGAGTTCTTCCGCCGGATGCCGGTCGTGGGAGGGCTGGGAGGACCGCTGCTCTACGCCGTCACCGCCGGCTGGATCGGGCTCGTGGCCGCGGCGCTCTACCAGTCGGTCTGGGTCTCGATCGTGGGGCCCTCGGTCCTCCCGTTCGGGATCGAGCGGGAGGAGTTCGCGCGGGTGCTCGCGTTCATGGAGAGCTGGGCGGGGCTCGTCGCGCAGGTCGTGTTCGGAGGTGTCTCCGTGACGATCGGGGTCTTCGTGACCTCGGGCATCCTGCACCTGATGCTGCTCCTGCTCGGCGCCGGCCAGAAGACCTTCGAGGCCACGTTCCGCGCGGTCTCGTTCGCGCAGGCGCCGATGGTCCTCTTCGTGATCCCGGTGTTCCTGGTGCCGGGGTGCGGGGCGCTCGTGGCGATCTGGTCGCTGGTGCTGTACGTGATCGGCCTCTCCGAGGCGCACCAGATCGGCCGCGGCCGCGCGGCCGCTGCGGTTCTGCTGCCGCTCGTCGCGCTCTGCTGCTGCTGCGCGGGGTTCGCGTTCACGCTGGCGGGCGCCATCGCCAGCCTGGCGGGTCACGCCCGGTGAGCGACGCGCCGCGCGCCTCGGTCGAAGCACCCCCGCACGTGCGCTTCTTCGCCCGCGAGGGGCCGCCGCTCGGCCTGATCTTCGGGGCGATCGGCGCGCTCGGCACGCTCGCCGTCGGCCTGCTGCACCTCGACCGGCTGCCGTTCGCGCTGTGCTACGTGAAGCTGATGACGCGCCTGCCCTGTCCCACCTGCGGCTCGACGCGCGCGCTCGGCCGGCTGTTCGCGCTCGACGTCCCGGGCGCGCTCGCGATGAACCCATTGACGACGCTCGCGGCCTTCGCGACCGTGCTCTGGGCGGCGGCCGACCTGGCGCTGCTGCCGCAGCAGCGGGCGCTCGGCCTCGAGCTGTCGCCGCGCGCCGGCCGCGCGCTGCGGATCGCCGTCGTCGCGGCCGTGGTCGCGAACTGGGCCTTCCTGGTGGCCGCCGGGCGCTGAGCGCGCTCTCTCGGCCGTTCGAGGCCGTCGCGTATACTCGCTCTCGCATGGACGACGTCGCGCGCGTGGACCTCTCCGTCGTCGTGCCGCTCTACAACGAGAAGGACAACCTGGCGGAGCTGCACCAGCAGCTCGTCCAGGCGCTCGAGCCGCTCGGGCGCCCCTTCGAGCTGGTGCTGGTCGACGACGGCAGCCGCGACGGCACGCGCGAGGCGCTCGTCGAGCTCGAGCGGCGCGACGCGCGCGTCCACGCCGTCCTGCTGCGCCGCAACTTCGGGCAGACGGCGGCGTTCTCGGCGGGGTTCGAGCGCTCGCGCGGCGCCCTGGTGGTGACCTCGGACGGCGACCTGCAGAACGACCCCGCCGACATCCCGCGGCTCGTGGCGAAGCTCGAGCAGGACGAGCTCGACATGGTGTGCGGCTGGCGCAAGACGCGGCACGACCCGCTGTCGAAGCGCATCCCGTCGTTCTTCGCGAACCGCCTGATCTCGTGGTCGACCGGCGTCGCGCTCCACGACTACGGCTGCTCGCTCAAGGTGATGCGCGGCGGGCTCGCGCGCGGCCTGCGGCTCTACGGCGAGATGCACCGCTTCATCCCCGCCGTCGCCTCGTGGTCGGGGGTGACGCTGGCGGAGCTGCCCGTCAACCACCGCCCGCGCACGCGCGGCACGAGCAAGTACGGTCTCGGGCGCACCGTCCGCGTGCTGCTCGACCTCTTCACCGTGAAGTTCCTGAACTCCTACGGCACGCGGCCGGCGCACCTCTTCGGCCTGATGGGCCTCGCCTGCGGCGGGCTCGGGTTCGGGGTGCTCGCGTACCTCACGGTCCTGAAGGTCGGCTTCGGCGAGGCGATCGGCGGCCGGCCGCTGCTGCTGCTCGGAGCGCTCTTGTTCCTGACCGGAGTGGTGCTCGTCAGCTTCGGCCTGATCGGCGAGCTGCTCGTCCGCATCTGGCACGAGAGCCAGGGCAAGCCGATCTACGTCGTCCAGGAGCGCCCCCCGGCGCCTTCCGGGCCGGGAGCGCCAA
>Ga0157380_10003748_pt1 | contig 10454 bp, 11 predicted proteins | sample S35metaG_FD_119757 | JGI IMG/M metagenome (GOLD analysis project Ga0157380, IMG submission 119757) | Switchgrass rhizosphere microbial communities from Kellogg Biological Station, Michigan, USA - S3-5 metaG | ecosystem: Host-associated > Plants > Roots > Rhizosphere > Soil | place: USA...
ATCCAGACCGGCGACAACACGCTGATCCTGCGCGAGACCATGAAGGACCTCGAGAAGCGCCTCGACCCGCGCCGCTTTCAGCGGGTGCACCGTTCGACCATCGTCAATCTTGACCTCGTCCGGCAGGTCAAGCCGCATACCAACGGCGAATGCTTCCTGGTGTTGGATTCGGGTGCGCAAGTGAAGGTATCGCGAAGCTATCGCGACGTGGTGGCAAGGTTCGTTCATTAGCCATCGATTTTTGAGGGACAGGGCGTGACCGGCCGCATGCGCAGGGCCTGAATGAGCGGAGGAACGATGATCAGCAAGTTCGAGGCGTTCGCTGCGCTTCATGTCCCCGGTGATCCGGTGATCCTCTACAACATCTGGGACGTCGGCAGCGCGAAGGCAGTAGTTGCGGCTGGGGCCAAGGCATTGGCAACTGGCAGTCATCCCGTGGGCGACGCCAGCGGCTTTGGCGACGGCCACCAGGTGCCAATCGATTTCGTCTTTGCCAATGCCCGAAGGATCGTCGAGGCGATCGAGCCGCTGCCGCTGTCCGTCGACTTCGAGGGTGCTTACTCGACCGACCCTAAGCAAGCGGGCGACAATGTCGCTCTGCTGGCCCAGAGCGGCGCTGTCGGCTGCAATTTCGAGGATCAGGTGGTTGGCGGCGAAGGCGTCCACCCGCTAGACCAGCAATGCCATCGGATAGAGGTGATCCGCCGCGCGGTGGGCGATGATTTCTTCCTCAATGCGAGGACCGACCTTTACCTAAAGGTCCAGGATCATGACGATACGCTGGTCGGGCAGGTGATCGAGCGGGGCAAGGCATTCGCCGATGCCGGGGCAAGCGGCTTCTTCGTGCCCCGCCTGGCCGATCCGCGCCAGATCGAGCGGATCGTGCGGGACGTGCCGTTGCCGCTCAATGTCATCGCCTTTCCCGGCGCTCCACCCAAAGCCGAATGGGCAGCGGCCGGCGTCGCTCGGATCAGTCACGGACCCTTCCCGCACCGGGCATTGATGGCCCAACTGACCGAGGCTGCAAGCGCCGCCATCAACTAGTTTGTTGACCGCAAGATTCGAGAAGCGAGTCTTGAGAGCGAGGCCGAAGATCATCCGGCTCCAAGGAGAAGATCATGGCCAGCAACGACCTGTTCCAACGGTTCGCCGCGCTACATGTCCCCGGCAATCCCCTCATCCTGTTCAACGTTTGGGATGCCGGCAGCGCCCTGGCCGTAGCCAAGGCTGGCGCTAAAGCGATCGCCACCGGCAGTGCATCGGTAGCAATGGCCAATGGGTTCGGCGATGGGCAGCAAGTGCCGCTAGAATTTGCCCTGGCGAACGCCCGGCGAATCGTCGAGGCCGTGGATCTGCCGGTGACGGTTGATTTCGAAGGCGCCTATTCGGCCGAGCCTGCGGAGGGCGCCCGCAACATTGCGCGACTTGCTGAAACCGGGGCTGTCGGCTGCAATTTCGAGGATCAGATCGTCGGCGGCGAGGGGCTGCACCCGATCGAAGTGCAAGCCGAACGGATCGCCGCCGCTCGGGCTCAGGCGGGTCCGGACTTCTTCATCAATGTCCGCACCGACCTGTTCCTGAAGGCGAAACAGGAGGCGCACGACGAGGCGATGCTCGATGAAGCAATTGCGCGCGCCAATTCTTATGCCGAGGCCGGAGCGAGCGGTTTCTTTGTGCCGATGCTGGGCAATTTGGACTTCCTGCGGCGCCTTTGCGCGGAGTCTCCCGTGCCGGTGAATTTCATGACCTATCCGGAATGCCCTTCCAATGCGGATGTCGCCGCGACGGGCGTCGCACGGATCAGTCATGGACCCTTCCCGTTCATGGCACTGATGGGTCAGCTGGAAGCGGTAGCGCAGGTGGCGCTGGCCTAGACCCGTTTGCGCCGCCACCAGCGGCTGCTGCTCTTGCCTGACTTGAGTACACTGCGGCGGAAGATTGCGGCTGCGACCTTGAGGATCAGCGCGACCCAAAGCGCCTGCCAGACCACGGCGACCAAGTGAGGCCATAGCGCCGGCTGTTCGGCCGCGCGCGCGATCATCGCGAATGGCGAGGAAAGCGGGAAGATGGCTGCGGCGATCGCCGGTGCACCCATGGGAGCGCCAACTCCGACGGCGGCGAAACCAAACAAAAGTAGCTGCCCCATCGTAACCGGCATCGACAAGATCTGCACCTCGCGAGCGGTCGAGGCCTGTGCGCCGATGCCGAGGAACGTTGCCCCGATCAGCAAATAGCTCATCGAGAAATAGAGAAGAGCTAGGCCTAGAAAGGCAGGCCAGCCGACCGCAGGTGTAGCAAGCGCGGCCAGGCCCCCCTCTTTGAGCAGGTCGATCAAGCTTGCGGAGGCGGCCGCCCAAAATGCTATTCCGACCAGCGACGTCGCCAGCATGGCGAACAGCTTGCCGAGGAAGATGGAGTTGACCGGGACTGCCGCTGCCAACACTTCAATCACTTTGCTCGATTTTTCTTCGATCAATTGGCTTAGCACCATGCCTGCCAGCATGATCGTCAGCACGAACAGCAACGTCTGACCGAAGCGGGCGGTCAGGTTGCGCGCGAAGGCTTCTAGTCCGGAGGTACTTGTTGTGGGAGTCAGGTAGAGCGGGGAGCCCAGGACCGGCCGTTCCACCGCCATTCGCCGCGCCTCGTCGACGTAAAGGCGAATTTGCCGGGCCGTCCGGCCCTTGTTGGTCACCGCACCGGTGAGATGCGGGAAGATGAGGCCACCATCCAGCACCGCAATGACCGGGTCATCATTGTCCGACAGCAGTCTTTTCCGTTGCTCGTCCAGGTCCGGTTGGGCGGCGACATGGCGAAGCTCGAGCGGCTCGGTATCACTCAGTGGTGCCAGCCGCTCGCGGGCAGCCATCAGACGCTCAAAATCTTGAGGCGACCCAATCACCGCGACTGGAGGCGGCTTCGAATTGCGGTCGACCTGCGCCCCGATCCCGACGAAGCCAAAGCCGATTGCTAGCGGGAAAAGCGGGCCGAGGAGGAAGAAAAGGAAAGTCTTGCTCATCACCGTCGCGGTGAAGTCGCGGCGGGCGATGACGAAGGCGGCTCGGATCGCTTCGGGCAGTTTCATGCGGCTTCTTCAACCGCCGGGACGTGGCCCATCTCTCGCGCCGCCGCTTCGCCGGCGATGGCGATGAAGGCGTCGTGCAGCCCAGGCCGCTCGATACTCAACGTCTCGATACCCGCGCCGCCTTCGATCAACGCCTTGAGTAGCGGCTCCGGGCCGCTGGCGGGAAGTTCGAATTGCCATTCGCCGCCGACCAGCTTGGCCGATGGCGGGAGCGCCGCCCGCCATGAGCCGTCCTCTGCCCGCGTGCGCAAATGGACGATCGGCCTTAGTCGCCCGCGGGCCTCATCAACCTCGCCCTCGAACACCGCCCGCCCTTCTGCGATGATCGCAATGCGCTCACACAAGCGCTCGGCATGGGCAATCACATGGGTCGAGAAGATTATTGTTACGCCGGCAGCGGCCTGGTCACGGATTAATTGTTCGAGCTTCTGCTGGTTGATCGCATCCAGCCCGGCAAACGGCTCGTCGAGGACAATCAGCCGCGGATTGTGAATGATCGTGCCGAACAGCTGGACGGTCTGCGCCATCCCCTTCGACAGGGTGCGGATCGGTCGCTTGGCCCAATCCTCATGGCCACGAGACTTGAGCAGCTCCATCGCCCGCCGCCGCCCCTCCCGGAGGGGGAGTCCCCGCAGCGCACCCATGAAGGCGATCGCCTCGACCGCCGGCATTGCCGGATAAAGCCCGCGCTCCTCGGGCAAATAGCCAACTTGATGCGCGATTTCGAGCGGCCGGTCATGGCCCAATATTGTGCGCGTGCCAGAGCTGGGATCGATGATCCCAAGCATCATCCTGAGGCAGGTCGTCTTGCCAGCGCCGTTGGGGCCGAGGATGCCGGTAATGCTGCCCTCGGGGACGGATAGGCTGACCCCGTCGACCGCGCGCTTGCCGTCAAAGTCCTTGACGAGGTCGCGGGCCTCAGCGGCGATTGGTCTTTCCCCCATGCCCTCAATGGGTAAAGGGTGGCTGCGCCATGACAAGCCTCAAGGCACGGATTTTCGAAAAAGCGGCGGAGCTGGGATTTTGCGCCTGGGGTATCGCCCGCGCTGACTCTGTCTCTGAAGCTGGCGAGCGCCTGAGAGAATGGATTGCCGCCGGTCATCATGGCGAGATGAGCTGGATGGAGGCGCGGGTCGACCAGCGTGCCAGTCCACAGGGCCTGTGGCCGGAGGCCAAATCGGCGATTGCGCTGGCGATGAGCTATGCCCCGGCGACCGACCCACTAGCGCTGGCCGAAGCCAAGGGCCGCGGACGCATCTCCGTCTATGCGCAAGGATCCGACTATCACAAGGTAGTCAAGAAGGCGCTGAAGGCGATGGGGCGTTGGCTGGCCGACGAGTTTGGCTGCCAGCTCAAGGTGTTCGTCGACACAGCGCCAGTGATGGAAAAGCCTCTGTCCGCCGCAGCCGGGATCGGATGGCAGGGCAAGCACAGCAATTTGCTCAGTCGCGAGCACGGCAGTTGGCTGTTCCTTGGCGTGATCTACACCACGTTGGAACTCGATCCTGACCTACCAGCGGAGCCCCATTGCGGCAGCTGCACTCGCTGCATCGACGCTTGTCCAACTCAAGCGATCATTGCCCCCAATTTGGTCGATGCGCGCCGGTGCATTTCCTACCTCACCATCGAGCATGCGGGGCCGATCCCGCATGAGTTTCGCGAGGCGATTGGCAACCGCATCTACGGTTGCGATGATTGCCTGGCGGTCTGCCCCTGGAACCGGTTCGCCAGCGGAGCCCAGGCCAACAAGGCGTTCGCACCACGCGCGGAACTGGCGGCGCCGGCATTGGCCGATCTGTTGGGCCTCGACGATGCTTCATTCCGAGAATTGTTTTCCGGCTCTCCGATCAAGCGGATCGGGGTCAACCGGATGATCCGTAATTGCCTGATCGCCGCAGGGAACAGCGGCGACCGGTCATTAGGCCCCGCGATTGAGCGGCACCTGGCAAGTGAAGATCCCGTAGTGGCCGACGCCGCCCGATGGGCGCTGGCACGCCTCTAGTGCGTTTCGATCGCGGCTGCGCAGCCCTGTGCGCTGACGTCGCCCCCTTGCAGATTGCGAGCTTCAATCAGCGTCGCTCGCGGAGTGCCACCGCCCGGCGGTGGATAAAGATAGATGTCGAGCAGGCAATTGGGCCCGGCGAACTGAAGCTTGGTGCCGTCGCCCTCCACGATCTGCAATCGGGGGCGCCCAAAATGCTGAATAAGTTCGCCGGCCGTCATTCCATTCAGGGTACGGTGATCGTGCCGGCTGGTGGCGGGACTAGTGGAGACGGCCGGGATGGGGCCGGTGACCGGCGCGGGCCGCGGCGCGCATCCGGCAAGCAACATGACGCCGGCAAGGACAATGAGACGCATGTCCCGTTTGTGGCGGGGAGAGAAGACGCTGGCAAGCTTGCCCCGTCGGACCGGCGCGGCTAGGCGCGCCGCATCCCATCCGGCAGGATTAATCGATTCATGACCAAGCCCCGCTACGACATATTGTGCATCGGCAACGCGATCGTCGACGTGATCGCCGACACCAGCGACGCCTTCCTGTCCAACCAGGGCCTGCACAAGGGGTCGATGCGATTGATTGACGAAGCGGAAGCGGTGCGGCTCTACGAAGCGATGGGACCGGGCCGGGAAATCAGCGGCGGGTCGGCCGGCAATACCGCCGCCGGTTTGGCCGCGCTGGGCCTCAAAGCAGCCTTCGCCGGGCAAGTCGCCGACGACCAGCTGGGGCAAATTTATCGACACGACATCGAAGCACAGGGAATCGATTTCCTGGTGCCCGCACGTACTGACGTCGGCGCCACCGCGCGCTCGCTGATCCTGGTGACTCCCGATGCGCAGCGGACGATGAATACCTTCCTCGGCGCGGCCCAGGAGCTGGAGAGGAAGTCAATCGACCTGGCTGCGGTCGCCGACAGCGGGATCACCTATCTGGAGGGCTATTTGTGGGACCCGCCGGCCCCGCGCGCGGCGATGGCGGCGGCGATCGAGGCTGCTCACGCCGCCGACCGCAAGGTGGCCTTTACGCTGTCCGATACATTTTGCGTCGACCGGCACCGCGAAGGTTTTTTGCATCTCTTGCGAAACGGCAAGATCGACATTCTGTTCGCCAATGAGGCGGAAGCCGTGTCGATGGCGATGGTCAACGACTTTGAGGAAGCCATCGCCTGCATCGCCAAGCAGGTTGCGACGCTGGTCGTGACCCGCAGTGAAGCGGGTGCGCTTGCCATTTCGAACGGCGAGCGCGTCGATGTCCCGGCGGAGCCGATCGAGCGGCTGGTCGACACGACCGGCGCCGGCGACCTGTTCGCGGCCGGTTTCCTGGCCGGAGAATCCCGCGAGCTGGGCCTTGAGGCGTCGCTAAGGCTGGGAGCGATCGCCGCCGCCGAGGTGATCCAGCATTATGGGGCGCGACCTGAAAAGGATTTGAGGGCGCTGGCCGAGGGCGTGCTTGCCTAGTTTGCGACGGGGCCTTTCAGCTCGATTTGGTTGCCCGACGGATCGCAGATGTAAAAGGACATTCCGTCGCCCTTGGCTCCGTATCGGATGCCTTCCTCGACGATGGTAATCCCGTGACGCGCAAGATGGGCCCGCATCGCCTGCTCGTCACAGGGGCCGGTCGAAATACACACATGATCCATGTTGCGCCCGCCCTCGACCTCGGGCCGGCCCCATTCGCCTTCGCGGGAGCCGATGTCGACCAGGTCGATCAGTGACGCTCCGGCGCGAAGCTGGAGCATGCCATATTCCGCAAGCGAGCGGTCGACGCTGCAGCCCAGAACCTGCTCATAGAAGCGCTGCGACTCCGCCATGTCGCGAACCAGCAGCACGACATGGTCGATGCCCTCAAGCTCGAATGGCGGACGGCTCATGGCCCATGCTTACGCCTGCTTGGCCCAATGAAAAAGGGCGGGCCCGTCGCCGGACCCGCCCGAAATGTCCAGGAGACTCCAGCTACGGCCGGATTACCGGCTTGCCGCTTTCGTCCCTCGGAGCATCCTCCGGGAAGTAGGGCGTCTCAGAGTCGGCGACGACAGGGTGGCCCTTGGCCAACTCCGAATTGTGCATGCCGTAGATGAAGTATAGCGCGATGGCCGCCACCACATACCAGCCGAAGAAAATCAGCACTCGATTTTCGACGGTGAAGATGAGCGCGAAGCAGCTGAGGATGCCCAACGCCGGCAGAACCGGGTAGAGCGGAACCTTATAGCCGCGCGGAATTTCCGGATGAGTGCGGCGCAGCCAGATCACCGTCAGGCAGACAATCCCGAACGCGGCGAGAGTTCCGACCGATGTCGCATCGCCGAGGAAGTTGATGTCGAAGAAACCGGCGGCCGAGGCCACGGCGAGACCGACAACCATGGTGTTAATCCACGGCGTGCGGAACTTCGGGTGCACTCGTGAGAAGACTTTGGGCAACAGGCCGTCGCGGGCCATGGTGTAGAAGATGCGCGTCTGGCCATACATCAGCACCAGGATGACCGAAGTCAGGCCGATGATCGCACCGACCTTGATGGTCTTGGCGAACCACGCCCACTGCGGACCGAAGGCGTCGACCGCGACCGCGACCGGATCGGGGACGTTGAGCGAGGTGTAGGGGACGATCAGGGTCATCACGATCGACACCAGGATATAGATGATCGTGCATGCGACCAGCGAACCGATGATCCCGAACGGCATGTCCTTCGCCGGGTTCTTGGCTTCCTGTCCGGCAGTGGAGACCGCCTCGAAGCCGATGTATGCGAAGAAGACGATCGATGCTGCTCGCAGAATCCCGCTCCAGCCGAACTCACCCTTCTCGCCGGTCGGCGGTGGAATGAACGGATCCCAGTTCGGCAGGTAGGTGGGCAGGTGCATCAGAATGATGGCGCCGCCAACCAGGATGAACGCGACCAGCACCGTCACCTTGATGGCGACGATGACATTGTTGAATTTGGCCGATTCTGACACGCCGATGACCAGCAGGATCGCGAGGGCGGCGGAGACCAGGAACGCAGGCAGGTTGAACAAATAGACGACGGGGGCGCCATTGACGAGCACGTCGACCCCGTCCTTCTGCAGATGGTGCCCGGTCGGCCCGGTCAGCGCCGAAGGGATGACGAGCCCGAAGTCGCCAAGCAGGCTGACCACATAGCCCGACCAGCCGACTGCGACGACTGAAGCAGCAAGTCCATATTCCAGAACCAGCAGCGCGCCCATAACCCAGGCCGCGAACTCGCCGATCGTGGCATAGCTATAAGTGTAGGCCGATCCCGAAACCGGAAGGGTCGAGGCCAGCTCGGCATAACAAAGGCCAGCGAATGCGCAGATGATGCCGGCGATGACGTAGGAGAACAATACCGCGGGGCCGGCGTGCAGCGCTGCGGCATTGCCGGTGCGGACGAAAATGCCCGCCCCGATGATGCATCCAATGCCAAGGAAGACCAAATTCCAAGGACCCAATGTGCGCTTCAATTCGCTGGTCCGGGTTTCTTCCTGGATGTTGGCAACGCTCTTGCGCAGCCCTATCCGGCCCAAAAAGCTCCTTGGTGCCGCAGTGGCCATTCCTACTCCCCTCGAAGATTAATATCTTGTTGGCGCGGGACCCTAACGCCTCGGAGCGTGGGCGCAATCCCCTTGCCCGAGAATGAACGGCCTTGTGTCCCTAGCGTGACAACATTGGACCCAGCGGAGCCCCGCCGAACACATGGACGTGAAGGTGTGGAACTTCCTGGCCGCTGCGCTTGCCGCTGTTGGAAAGGAGCCGATAGCCCTGGGCATCGGCTCCGGTCATCCGCGCCACTTCGCCTACCGTCCTGACGAAGTCGGCAATCTCGGCGTCGGAGGCCTTGGCGGCGAAATCGTCCCAGCTAACGTAGCCTCCCTTGGGGATCACCAGCACGTGGATCGGTGCCAGCGGATTGATGTCATGGAAAGCGAGGCTGTGCTCGGTCTCCATCACGGTCTTGTTCGGAATTTCGCCTCTCAAGATTCGTGCGAAGATATTCTGCTCGTCATAGGGCTGTTTGGCATCGATTGGCATGCCGCTGACTTCCTAGCGGCAATCGCGAACGTCAAGCCAATTGTGCGGCGGGCCCGCACCATATAATATCCGCGCATGGCTAGCCGCGCGCCGCGCCTCAACCTTGTCCGTTACTTTTTTGAGCCTCTTCGTGGTGGACCGTTGCTTGCGGCCGGAATTGCGATTTGGCTTGCCGGCGCCGCCTATTGTCATGGCTACCAGGCCTTGCTTGCCGGCGAGAGCGTCGGCCCCTGGTCCGGCAGCCTGACCTGGTCGGCGATTGCCGTTGTTCCCTGGTTCGCGCTGTTCGAATGGTCGAAGCAGCCTCAAAGCATGGACACGGTTCGCCGCCCCGCGCTGTTGGCCTGTTTCGTCCTCGGCATCGCAGCGGCGTCGATCAGCCTGGAATATCTGGTCGACTTTTGCCTGGGCGATGTCACCGACCATCTCGGGTTGCTGATGATGCGCCGCCTGCCGGCAATTGGCGTGACGATCCTGCTGATTGGGCTGACGCGCAAAGCGATGCTCCGCCGCCCGCCGACCGCTACCGCCATCGAGCTCAAAAGCATTGCCCCATCGATCGACTGGATCGAGGCCGCCGACAATTATGTCGAGGTTCATGTCGGGGCTCGGGTCCTTCTGTTTCGGATGACCATGGCCGCTATTGAGCGTGAGCTGGGCGGGCTCGGCATTGTTCGCATTCACCGGCGGTTCCTGGTCAACCGGACCCGAGTGGAGGCAGTGCTCGGGTCGAACGGCGACCGCCGGGTCCGGATCGCCGGCAAGGAATTGCCGGTAGGCAGCCGCTACGCCGCGAGCCTGCGCGCCTAGCCGGCGTTCGCCACTTCACCACAAAGCTTTTGAGTTTCGGACCGGTGGGGACTGCCCTTCGCGAGATCCGGAGGCGCCAGTGAAATCCATCTTCTCATATGCGTTGATTGCAGCCGGGGCCGGGCTTGCGGCCTCATGCAACAACACTGCTCCCGAACCTCCGAAGCCGAGGCCGAAACTGATCGTCCAAATTACCTTCGATCAGTTGAGGGGGGATCTTCTCGAACGCTACCGCCCGGCCTTCACCGGAGGATTCAAGCGCGTGCTCGACGGGGGTTGGTGGGTTCGCCGCGGTAATGCCGAGCATGGGCTTACGGTGTCTTTCCCAGGTCATGCCACCCTGGCGACCGGAATGTATCCCGCGCATCATGGCCTGACGGCGAACGAATGGTGGCAGGAGGCCGACGGCCGCTGGAGGCCGGTTAGCGTGGTGGACGACAAGCGCTACGCAATGACAGGTGACGGGACCGGGGTCAGCCCCCGGCAGATGACCGCCAGCAGCCTAGCGGACTGGGTCAAGGCTGCGTCGCCGGCTGCCAAAGC
>Ga0157380_10003749_pt1 | contig 10453 bp, 14 predicted proteins | sample S35metaG_FD_119757 | JGI IMG/M metagenome (GOLD analysis project Ga0157380, IMG submission 119757) | Switchgrass rhizosphere microbial communities from Kellogg Biological Station, Michigan, USA - S3-5 metaG | ecosystem: Host-associated > Plants > Roots > Rhizosphere > Soil | place: USA...
ACCTCCAGCAAAGGTAACGGATTCGCCCACGATCACCTTCCCAATGTTGAATTGCCGTATTAGGCCGCTGCAGAACCAGCACGGAGCGAGCGTCGTGACCATTATCTTGTCGCGGTACGATCGCTGCCGCCCCGCTTTGCGAAATGCGTCAGTCTCTCCGTGTACGGATGGGTCATTTTCCTGCACGCGGCGATTGTGTCCGCGTCCGAGCAGATTACCCTGGGAATCAAACAACGCAGCTCCGATAGGAATTCCGCCCTCCGCAAGGCCGATATTCGCCTCTTCAATTGCGACCGCCAGTAGCTCGTGGTTGTCGAGACCAGGATCCATACGTAACGATTTTATTACCATGGTGAACCTTGTGCTAATCTGCTTTACTAATGTCGCAGGATCTTCAGCCGGGTGATTTTCTGGTGTTCCAACTTGAGAGCGCAGTTGCCTTATTGCGCGTGCTAGCTATCGACGAAAAGGATGGCCAAAAGGTGTGGCATTTGGCCGCTTATGATGATTTCTTTCCCGATGTCGAAGCTGCCGAGAATGCCATCATTGCTCAAGCTTCCCTATCCGTAGGTAGTCCTCATGTTGCGTTGACGGATCGCGCGTTTGAAAGTACACAGGTCGCCCGGATCGCCCACAACCCATTGACCGACGAGGAAACAGATCGCGTTACGAGCTGGCGACAAAATGACGCCCGAAAAATTCACGACCGTTCGATCAGGCTCTTGCTTGGTTTACGATGACCGTACTTTAGAATCGAGATTTCGGGTTGTTTCGTCAGTTATCGAGGCTGGAGTAGCGGCAGATTGAGCGGGCGTGCTAAGCAGCTTGGACGTAGACGGATCGTGCAAGGAAGGCGGACGCTTTCCTCGCTTCAGCTCTTCCCTTCGTTTCCATTGACTTCGTAGCCGACGTGTTCGAATGAAGGTCTGGATTTGCCAGGCGCCGATAGCAATGAGCAAGCCAGCCGTCAGATAAATGAGCCAATGTGTATTTTCCCGGAAGCCCAAAATGGCGTAGAGCAAGATCGCGAGGGCAAAGCTGGCGATCACTGTCATTAGACTCAGGACCTGATTGACTTTAAGGTTTTCCTCTGGGGGCGCCTCTTGTTTCACCATGCGTGAAAGATCAGTCAGGAACACTCCGCACTGCCGGCAGTATGTTTCAGGAGATTGGTCGGCTTTTCCGCAATTCGGGCAGTACATATCCGCCTTTACGATATTTATGTAAGAAGGTTCAGGCCAGCTTGCGTCGTTTCAGCTCCTTGCTAATCAGATCAAGCTCGCGGCTCATCTGGCCGGTGACCGAAGTGTTTTCCTGAGCCCTGCGTATCAGATAGGGGATAGCGTCACCCACGGGGCCGTACGGGACGTACTTGGACACGTTGTAGCCGTTCTTTGCGAGCACGTATGAAAGATTGTCGCTCATGCCGTAGAGTTGCGAGAAGTTTATGTAAGGATGATCCCTCGCAATACCGAGTGAATGCATTCTGGAGGCAAGCCGGTGGGCGCTTTTCTCGTTATGCGTTCCGGCCACGAAGGCCACCTCGTCGAGATGCTTTAGGCAGTAGTCGAGCGCGAGATCATAGTCTTCGTCCGTCGAGGCCTTATCCTCATGGATCGGGGACTCGTAGCCCATTTGGGCCGCACGCCCGCGCTCCTTTTCCATGTAGGCTCCGCGAACCAGCTTTGCGCCGAGAATATAGCCGTTTGCATACGCCTGTCGTCGCGACTCCCGGAGAAACTGAAGCCGGTCCTTTCGGTAAAGCTGAATTGTGTTGTAAACGATCGGATGTTCGATGTTGTATTTCTCCATCATCTCCGTCGCCAGGCGGTCGATGGCATCCTGTATCCACGATTCTTCCGCATCAATGAAGACGGGCTGACCTCGTCTGAAAGCGTACTCGCATATCTCGTGCACGCGCGAGTGGATCCGCTCGCACTTCGCCTGGCTTTTTCCGTCGAGCTTTCGCTTTGCACTCATCCGCTCCAGCGTGCCAAGCGGAGCGACTCCGGTCACTTTGAAGACGGCAAACGGAACAAGGGGGTCATTCTTAGCGCGGTCGATCGTCTTGATGATCTCGTTTTTCGTTGCGTCGAAGTCCTTCTCGGTCGCTTTTCCTTCAACCGAATAGTCGAGGATCGCGCCGATCCTGGCTGCTCCAAGTTTCTGTACTGCGGGTTCACACTCTTCGATTGTCTCACCGCCGCAAAACTGCTCAAAGATGGTTGACTTGATGAGGCCCTCGACCGGAAGGCCCAGGGAAAGAGCGAATTTTGCGCTTCGCGTACCGATGGCATTCAGAAGAGGAGAATTCAACATTCTGAATAGTCGGTATTTCTCTTTTAGCTCTGAATCGGATTTGTCGGCAAAGGCTGTTTCCGTGTCCAGGAAGTCAAGCTTGAACTCGCTCATAGAGGCTGTGGCGTCCACAAGGTGAAAGACTAGCGAATCGATAGAGATTCCGCAAATTGTCACAAAGCGCGAATTACCTTATGATTCTTGTTTTATCTGCGGCGCCGAATGTGGCGGATTTCTTATGGCGAAAGGGCTTCCAAAAAGATCGGAAAATTATTCCGAGTGGTACAACGAGATCGTTAAGCGGGCTGATCTGGCCGAAAATTCTGCGGTTCGCGGCTGCATGGTGATCAAGCCGTACGGTTATGCGATCTGGGAAAAGATGCAGCGCGCGCTGGACGACATGTTCAAAGCGACCGGCCACGTAAACGCATACTTCCCGCTTTTCGTCCCGAAATCGTTTCTCGAAAAGGAAGAGGAGCATGCTGAAGGCTTTGCAAAGGAATGTGCGGTCGTTACCCATTATCGACTGAAGAATAATCCAGACGGCAAAGGGTTGATCGTCGATCCGGCAGCCAAGCTAGAGGAAGAACTCATCGTCCGGCCAACGTCAGAGGCGGTGATCTGGAATACGTACAAGAACTGGATCCAGTCCTGGCGCGACCTCCCGCTTTTGATCAACCAGTGGTGCAACATCGTTCGTTGGGAAATGCGCACGCGACTTTTTCTTCGCACCACGGAATTCCTCTGGCAGGAAGGGCATACCGCACACGCTACTGAAACCGAAGCGGTCGAAGAAGCGGAACGAATGCTCGACGTGTATACGACTTTTGCCGAGGAATGGGTAGCGCTGCCGGTGATAAGAGGCTTGAAGACGCCGAGCGAGCGTTTTGCCGGCGCGGTCGAAACCTATTGTATCGAAGCGTTGATGCAGGACGGTAAGGCCCTCCAGGCAGGGACATCACATTTCCTCGGTCAGAATTTTGCGAAAGGGTTTGACGTTCAGTTCGTCAACAAAGAGAACAAGCTAGAGTACGCCTGGGCCACGTCGTGGGGCATGACGACCCGGATGATTGGCGCCATGATCATGGCGCATTCGGATGACAACGGCCTCGTGCTGCCGCCGAAGCTGGCTCCGATCCAGGTAGTGATCGTGCCCATCCACAAGTCGCCCGAAGATCTCGCAGCGATCTCTGCAAAGGTCGATCCGATCATCTCTGAATTGAAGTCTGCTGGAATTTCCGTTAAGTACGACGACGACGACAATCAACGCTCAGGCTGGAAATTTGCGGAATACGAACTCCGGGGTGTCCCGGTCCGTCTCGGAATTGGAATGCGGGATTTAGAGAACGGAACGATTGAGGTCGCCCGACGCGACACGCTAACAAAGGAATCACGTCCCCTCGACGGGGTCGTGGAGTATATCAAGGCCTTGCTTGATGAGATTCAGCAAAACGTTTACGACAAGGCTTTGGCGTTCCGCGAAGCAAACACCTTCGCGGTGGATACGTGGGATGAATTCAAGGAACAGATCGAAAAAGGGGGCTTCATCCTCGCGCATTGGGACGGCACCGCCGAAACTGAAGAGAAGATCAAGGACGAGACCAAGGCCACGATCCGCTGTATCCCGCTGAATTCAATTGAGCAGGCCGGTAAGTGCGTGTACTCCGGCAAAGATTCCGCAAAACGCGTCATCTTTGCCCGTGCATATTAGCTTCTAGATCGTGTTTTGGGGAGGATATCGCGTAGAGTCTAGCTCGGTACTACGACGTACACATTACCGTTTTGCGGTTGTGACGCCTCCTTCGGCGCGATAAAGAAAACGTAGATAAGACCGATAAGAGCCCCGCCGAACAGAAGGCCCAGAAGGATTTGTCCCCCTACGGAGCCACTAAATTGACTCTGCGGTTCGCTAACGTAAACAACGGAAGTGGGGGACTCGGGAATTCCAAAGATCGGTCGGCCGCATTTCGGACAATCGTCAGCCTCGGTCGACATCTCGTGACCGCATCCAGGACAACTAATTAAGGACATTCAGTTTTTTCCTCCATCCAAATCCGATGCTTTTGGGATGGAGAATTCTACCAGACTTTCTGTAAAGTTAAATTTGTTTTTTTGGAGTCGATCTGTCGACATGCCGGAGAAGGACAAGTTCGTTTCGATTCCTCCGGCCACTACTATCGGCCAATCTTATCGTCAAGTGAGATCCCGAGGATTTTCGGATTCTCAATAAACTCAGCGAGCTTATCCGGACTGAACGTTGCCCGGATCAGCACAGCATCATTTCCATCGATAGTTACAAGCGCGATCTTGAAGTTCTTTCCATCTTCGCGCAGGTACATATACACTTGCTCACTGTCACGCGACCGGACGTTAAATACGGAGGTCCATTCTGGACCGAAAGAGCTTCGCATGGCCTGCCGCATTTCCTTATCGAGCGTCTGTCGCGAGAATTTCAGATCTTCAAATATTGTCACGTTAAAGCTCTTGACCCCGGCCGGCCGAACCACCTTGACGGCCGCGCGTGCCAGCCACATGAACGGAACCGACACCTTTTTTGCGCGATATTTTGTCTTTAGATGATTGGTTATCGCATCAAACTCGCCCGGTTTCCCGTAAGCAACCGGCGCGGCACTGACGAAAATGAACAATACGAGGGAGATCGCTATTAGTAATCGCTTCTGTTGTGTCATTACATTTCCCTCCCTATTAGTTCTTGATCTTCGGCATCGGCTTGTCACTCTCGATGTCGATCTTCGGAATGTTCATTTTGCCACTCAGCTCGACCAGCGCTTCGATATCGATCGGGCCGATGACATTTACAAGCGCGACGCTCTTCGCGTCGGATACAACAACAGCTACCCCGCTCATAACGTTGCCGGTGAACATCGTGAACACATCGACCTTCTGGTTGTTCCGCTTGCTCCGGACATTTGCCAAACGTTCCCAGCCCGGCGCGTTCAACTGCGCGCGGATCTCGTCGACGTCCTCCACGTTGTATTCATTTTCTTTTTCAAAGTTGTACACGCGAACGTACACGGCCTTCAGGCCCGCGATCGCATCGCCCACTTTTTGAGCGTCCGGATCGTTAACCTTGGCCGTTACTCGCTTCGCGAGCTCTAGAAGCTTGCCGTCGACATTCACTTCGACCACATCCCGAGCCTTTGCTTCTAGACCGGCGAGATTGTCAAAATTTAGCCTCGCCGGATGATCTTGCCCGCTGCTGGGGACAATTAAGACAAAGATCAAAAGTGCGAAAATGCCTGTTATTTGTTTTGCGATTGACCTCATAGTTTTCTCCATTTATTTCTCGTTGCGAATAGTTTGCGGTCCGGCATCCCCTTTTCGGTCAATGGTATCCTGAACCACGCGTAACTTAGATCCTGCTATCGACAAGGCGAACATCAGCCGGTCGTATGCATATTTCTCTTCTTTCGTTAGATTGGCTTTTTCGACCCTGGCCGTCTGCACGGTACGCCTCGCTTTCGAACGAACATCATGCGTCTTCGGCCTCGATAAATAGGCCGGTTCCGCCATCAAGACGATATCTTTCTCCCTGTCTGCCACCGGATATGGGACCCGGTCATCGTTTCTCGCTTGGATAATTTCCGGAATCGCTTCTTGCTTCTGACCGCGAGTGGCGACCGACGTGATGGGTGCTCTTATGATCCAGATCGCCGCTAGCACTAATGCCGCCGCTGTTGCGGCGAACGAGAGTCCTAGGACGAAGCGACGTTTTGAGGTACTTGCGGCGGGAATAGTATTAGTACCCGGCAACTCAGGCACCGAGTTCGGGTCGAATCGATACTCCGCGAGCAAAGTCTCAAGATTTTCGACCTCCGCGTCGCTGCCTGTTTTTGACCAAAGATATTCGTGATTCATTTCTTTCCTTCGATACCGAGCTTTTGGCGCAGCATCGTCATTCCCCGATGAAGATTGACGCGTACGGACTCAGGGGTCCTTCCTGTTTGCCGGGCGATCTCCTCGCCGGTCATTCCTTCCACGAGTCGTAACACAAGCGTTTCGCAATATGCATCTGGCAGCGTCTTTATCGCGTTCAGCACCTCGCCCGCCTCAGTGTGGAGATCGCTTCTGCTTGCGAAGTCGTCTTCCAATTCTTCTGTACGTCGCGAGGTGCGGTAAAAATTCGCAGCATGATTCTGAGCTATCTTAACAAGCCATCCTCCGGCCGCATTCTTGTCCCTTAATGAGCCGAGATTCTTAAATGCTGCGAGGAATACCTCCTGCAAAACGTCTGGAACTTCGTCTCTGGGCAACCGGGCAAGCAGGATGCCATGCACAAGGGGCCCATAGGTCCGATAGAGATCATTGAAATCTTGCTCGCTACTGGCGGAACAAAATTTTGGAACCTCTGCTCGGTCTGGCATCTTGAGAAATGCCGCAGGTGTAATTGTCTCCTCGTTTGTCGACATCGATTCTGTTCGGAGAGCTTCTGTTGCTTAGGTCGCAAAAACCGGAAAAATGTTAACAGCGAACTAAATATCTTTAATCTTCTGCGGAGCTTCGGGCCAGTCTGCGTCCGGAGCCACCGGGTCAGGCTGCGAACTTCCAATTTCGTCAGCCGAAATGTCAGCGACGATGAAATTCTCGGGTGGGACCGGATCGCCGAAAAGCCGCCTCAGCATCGCGAGCTGGCCGGCATGGGTCATAGCATCGGAAAAAGGCCCTTGTAGCAACTGTTCTTCTCGAATCCCGTTCAGCTCGTCATCATCCGCGAGATGCGTCGAAAGAAGTTCAAGCATTTTGTGAAAACGCTCGATCTCGTCCGCAAACGTGTTGAGCGGCTCGGGTCGGTAACTTCCACCAATGAAGAAAGTTCGTGAATATCCAAGTACGCTCGTCATATGGCGGACAAGTTCTTTCGGCGTTCTGATCTTGCTTCCGGCTTCAAAGTCGCCGAACCCGGCCGGCGCCCCGCGCAGGGCCTTTTGCGTGCGATAAGCGAGGGACCCAAGGAAGTGCCTCAATAATTCACGCCTTGTCTTGATCGAATCCTCGATCGCCACTACAGGCTTAATTTCACTGGCCATTGTGTCATTCTATTCCAATGTAAAGATTTTCAAAACGCTCTGTAACATTAGACTTTTTGCCCATTTGCGGCGTCTAACGCATTGACCGAAGGAAGTTTTCGTCGGTCCGGAAAGTTTGGGGTATGATTCTCGTGAAATACTAGTCAAGCACGAGTCGATGTTTACTGACCTGACGGATGAAAAACTAGTCGAATTAGCGGTCAGGTCCGAGCCTGAGGCATTCGGCGAGATCGTTAAGCGATGGGAGCGAAAGATATTCGCTCTGTGCTTCGGTATGCTCGGCCGGGAAGATGACGCCCGGGACGCGGCACAAGAGGCATTTGTGGCGGCGTACAAGAATCTCGGGAATTTTCGGGGTGATGCAAAGGTTTCGTCGTGGCTCCACCGAATCGCCGTCAACCAATGTTTGACAATAAAACGTCGTGCACGTACACGTGCCGAGGAATTTCTGGATGATGAAAATCACGGCGAAGATCGGGTTTTCGTTGCTGCCGCCGCTCATTCTCCCTCTAACCGAACTGAGGAGGCGGAACGGAATGTGTTGGTTAGGCAAGCGGTCGGATCCCTGCCCGTCGACCTTCGGCAGGTGGTTGTGATGAAGGAATTTGAGGACATGACGTTTCAGGAGATCTCGGATACGCTCGAGATTCCACTAAGTACGGTGAAAAGCCGTCTTTATACTGCTTTGAAGCAGCTGCGTTCGAAATTGGAACGCGTTCCGATGGAGATCGGATAGGAACGAAGAAGATGAGAAACGGAAAAGATTCGTGTTTATTCGGTGAGGAGCTTGTGTCGTACATCTACGATGAGCTGCCTACCTCAGAACGTCATTCGTTCGAGAGCCATCTTTTGAATTGCTCTTCGTGCACGGCTGAGTTCGCCGAACTTTCGGTGTCGCGTCTCGGTGTGTACGAATGGCATCGCGATGAATTTGTCCCGCTCGAAACGCCGCGGTTTGCGATTCCCTATGTGTCGCCTGAACCCGTATCTTCTTGGCTCCGTGCCGTCCGAGGTTTTGTCTTCACGCCCGCCCGCCTTTCGTTCGCTGGCGGGGCATTTGCCCTGGCGATCATGGCCTTGGGATTCGTCTATCTGACAGATTCGAACTCTGGGGCGGTGGCGGTAAACCAAGTCGAGGCTCCGGTTATTGAACTTGCGAGGCCCGAGAATCCAACGGATGTTGCTAAGGTAGCGAGTGAAGTATCGGCCGATAAGTTTATCACCGACAAAGTGTTAGCTCAGCCGATGCTCACCAAGGAAAATTCAGAAAAGAGTGAGCGCAGGCCAACGTTAGTTCAGGCCAAGGCAGCGCAGAAGCCGTCGGGCCGACAACTTACTGCGCGTGGAAATCCTGTAAAGGCTCCCCGGCTTGGGACGTTTGAAGAGGTCGAGGACACGTCGCTTCGTCTGGCGGATCTAGTCGCGGATATTGATAGTTATAGGAAATGATCATGTTGAGAAGAATACTTTCCCCATTGGTTCTGATCCTAACGTTGGGCCTCTTGGCTTTTGCTCAAGATCAGCCGCCTCAAAACCCGCCGGCCGGAGACCAGCGACCGAATGTTCTTGCTCAGTTAGGGTTGTCGCAGGAACAGGTTCAACAGTTTCGACGCCGTAATGCGGAACACCGTCCGTTGATGGAGGCCGCGCAGAAGCGATTGCGTGAAGCAAACCGCGAGCTTGATAACGCGATCTATTCCGATTCGCTTTCGGATGAGACATTCCAGTCAAAACTTCATGCATTTCAGGAAGCACAGGGCGAAGTGACACGTCTCCGGTTTCAGAACGAGCTTTCTATACGCAAGATCCTGACACCTGAACAACTAACGCTGTTTCGCGAACTCCGCCGTCGTTTCTCGAATGCGAGAGACTTTATCCAGGAACGACAACAGCAGCGACGTCGCCGGATGCAGGATCGAATGCAGCCGCGAAACCCAAACGATCAACAAAAACCTCCGCCAAGTAATGGAGTCAAGCCAAACCGAAGAGTTGTATAGTTCCCGAACAGACCGGACGCAGAGGCCGCCTCATATTGGGCGGCCTCTTGTGCGCGTGTTGCAGGAATTTACCCTTCATTGTACCCTTATCCGAAGCTAAGCGTTTCCACTCCGCACGAAGGTTAATGGACCCTCTAACTCGCTTTCTCTCCGAATTGCAGGAAGTCAGTCTGCTGATATGGCTCTCGTTCACCGGCCTTTTTTCGCGTCCGCGATATGTCGGCGAAACCGTCAATCAAATGGATCTGATCGGCGTAGGCTCGCTCCCTATCGTCCTTCTGACCGGTTTTTTTACAGGCGGCGTTCTTGTTCTACAGGTTTTCCCTACGCTTCAAGCGTATAGCGCCCAAAACGATGCCGGTAATGCGGTCGCAACATCTCTGATCCGCGAGCTCGGACCCGTCCTTACTGACTTAATGGTTTCAGGACGGATAGGTGCGGCCATTTCCGCCGAGCTTGGTGCGATGGTAGTCTCTCAGCAGATCGACGCAATGCGCGCGTTTGGCACCGATCCTATAAGAAAGCTCGTGGCGCCGCGGATCGTCGCATTGATATTTATGCTGCCGCTGCTCACGGTAGCTGCGGACATACTGGGCTTGATAGGCGGCGGCTTGGTGGCTAACTGGCTCTATAATCAGGACTACAACGTGTTTATAAACTCGGTTCGGGGCGGCATCTCTACATCCGACCTCGTCAGCGGCCTGATCAAGCCACTGTTCTTTGGTTTGATAATCGGAAGTGTCGCGTGCCACAAGGGCCTAACGACTACAGGAGGAACCGTCGGCGTGGGCCGGTCGACCACGAACGCGGTCGTTATCGCATCGATCTGGGTGATCATTTTCGATTTCTTTCTATCGAAGGCAATGCAATACTTATTCGATCTCGGCCAGTTATAATTCTACGTGTTCGAACTCGATCCATATTCAACCGTCAGCTCCAACGGCGACTCAAGCCTCTTTGACCCCGTCGTTCCGGCCATCGAATTTGAGGGCGTCTGCCTTGCGTACGACGATAACGTGATCCTCGATCATATAGATCTAAAGGTAGGGCGGGGCGACTGCAAGATCATCCTTGGCCGCAGCGGTGGTGGTAAATCGACGATCATTCGAC
>Ga0157380_10003750_pt1 | contig 10452 bp, 8 predicted proteins | sample S35metaG_FD_119757 | JGI IMG/M metagenome (GOLD analysis project Ga0157380, IMG submission 119757) | Switchgrass rhizosphere microbial communities from Kellogg Biological Station, Michigan, USA - S3-5 metaG | ecosystem: Host-associated > Plants > Roots > Rhizosphere > Soil | place: USA: Michigan...
CCCATCAGCCGGATCACACGCGAGGTCGCGAAGAGTTGGAGCAGCAGGCCCACCAGGTTGACCATCGCGCTGATCGAGCCGGAGAACGCGGTCACGAACTGCCGGCTGTCGGCCACTGCGGCCGCGCTGGTCCCGAACCGCGCCACCGCCTCGGACACGATCAGGCGATTCAGGACGTAGCCGCCGGTCGTGTTGACGACGTTCAGCAACACGATGAGCACGGCGATCCACAACAGGTAGCGATCGCGCAGGATCAGCTCGAAGCCGCCTTGCGGTCCCAGGGTCTCCTCGGCGACAGCCCTGGCCTCCGGATGCGCGTAGCGCGCCTCGCGGGTGTTGACGATCAGGGTGGTCCCGAGCGCCGCCATCAGCACGCACGCGCCCATGAACATGAGCGTGTAGGGCGTGTAGTTCAGTCCCTGAACCAGAGGGGCCACGGCCGCCGCTCCGACCCACGCACCGAGCGACTGCCCGACGCCCACGAGCGGAAACAGGCGCCGGCCCTGCCCCTCGGTGTAGAGGTCGTTCGCGAACTGCCAGAACTGCGAGACGATGAAGACGTTGATCAAGCCGATCCAGATGTAGAACGCCACGCCCTCGCGCAGCCCCGCCACGCCGCCCAGGTAGAACGCGATCAGGGTGGCGGAAAAGAACGTCATGACGATGGCGATCAGCTTGATGCGGACGAACCGCGTGCCGAGCCACCCGTAGAGCGGCACCGCGGCCATCAGCAGGACCGCCTGCGCGGCGGCCGAGTACGAGGCCACCTCGGCCCCGCCCTCGGTGAGGATCAGGCCGTCGCGCGCCGGCTTCATCAGCGAGTAGCCGGCCAGCAGCAGGAAGATGTTCACGGCGAGCAGGACCGTGCTGACGCCTTCGCCCGCGCGCACGTCGGCAAACACCGACAGCACCCGCTCGAGCGCGTTCTTCGGCTTCTCGCCGATGACACGGAAGACCGGCAGCGAATAGTGCGACGGCTGTTCCGGATGACTGGCCAGCGTGCGCGGCGGAGAGCTCTTGCTCATGGCAGCCCCGTCAACTCCGCTGCGACCGGCTGACCGGTGTACCCAGCTTCGGCCAGCACCGCCCCACGGCGGGCGCCTCGTCAGCGCCCGGAGGTGTCCCGGTGGCCGCCCGCTCGGCTGGATCCGTTACGACACGGCGGAGGTCCCACCAGACCTGCGCGTCCTCGGCCGTCCATCGGCTCTCGATGACGGCGGCGTCGAGCCGCCTCGCGAGCTCCATGGCCGACGCGGGTCGCGCCCCAGGCTCCTTCTCGAGACAGTCCAGGATCACGCGATCGAGCGCCGGCGGAATCGGGAGCTCGGTGCGGGTGCTTGGCGGGGGCGGGACCGTCTGGACGTGGGCGAGCACCACGGCCACGGCGGTGTCACCCTCGAACACCGGATGGCCGGTCAGCAGGTAGTAGGCGACACAGCCGAGCGAATAGAGGTCGGCGCGTCCATCGACCCCGGGCTTCCCCATCGCGATCTCCGGGGCCATGAAGCCGGGCGTGCCGGCTGTCACTCCTTCGAGCGTCAGCATGCTGCGCCCGGAGGACGCTTCCACGTGCTTGACCAGCCCGAAGTCCAGCACCTTGACGAAGTCGTCGTCGGGACCCAGACGACACATGAAGAGGTTGGCGGGCTTGATGTCGCGGTGGATCAGGCCTCGCGTGTGCGCCTCGCCGAGCGAATGACACACCTGGCGAAGCAGGTGGACCGCCCGCGCGGGCTCCATCGGGCCGAACTCCTTCACGAAGTGATCGAAGCTGACGCCGTTGAGCAGCTCCATCACGTAGTAGAAGTCGCCCTCCTCGGTGACGCCGAAGTCGTAGACGTCGATGGTGTGCGTCGATCCAAGCGTGGCGGTATCCTTCGCTTCACGCTCGAACCGCTGCACCAGCGCTTCGCGGGTCCGCTGGCTCGCACCGAGCACGTCGGCGCGAATCAGCTTGATGGCGGCGGGCCGCGCCAGCAGCCGGTGCTTCGCCCGCCACACCTCGCCCATCCCGCCCTGGCCGATGCGCTCCATCAGCTCGTAGCTGCCGATCTCGCGCGCCTGCTTGAGGCGCACGTTGACCCGGTGCACGATGCCGGCCACGACGTAGGCCACGATCGCGCACAGGTAGGTCGAGGTCAGGAAGAATGCCGTCACCGCAAACGGACGCTCGATCGGCACCCCCATCACGTTCGACGAGAGGACCAGCGCCAGCGGCCCGGTCGACGCCGCCAGCAGCGACGACACGAGCACGCTTCGCGGTGGGAGCGGGACGACCAGTGGGAAGCCGATGATCCAGACACACTCCACCGGAATCAGCGGAAACGCCGAATCGAGCCCCGCCGGCACGCCGTCCCAGAACTCGCGAATCGCGAGACCGAACGCACCCGCCACTTGGAACGACATCGCCAGATTGACGAGCGCGCGGTTCGACAGTCTGCCGCCGCGTACGATGGCGTAGACCGCGACGCCCATCGCGACGGCGATGACGCCGATGGCGTCGTGGAATCCAGGGTCGAAGGACACCCCGTTGGCCCAGGCGGAGGCGATACGCCGGCCGAAGTGGCCGATCAGGCCGGTGACGGCGTAGATCAGCCCCAACCACCCGAGGCGCCGCGCCGCCTCGGCCATCATTTCGGGCGGAAACGTGCGGGACCATTGGCTGCCGTGTCCAGCGGTCCCCTCGACGCGAACGCGAGTCATGGCAACCGCCGCAGGCCGAGGGACGAGGCGCTCTTGGGCATAGGAGTGTCGGACGCCCGGCGGCGCGGCTCAAGCGCCAGCCGCTCGGTGATTCAGCCGATGATGTCAGACATTACGGTCTCCTCGTCCATGCCATTGATCAGCAGGCAGGCCTCAACGATGAACTCGCGGTCGCGGATATGGAGGATGTCCGAAATCAGGAATGAATTTGCGGGTCGGTGGCGCCAGAGTTATGGGCCAGCTCGGAGTTTGGGACAGTTTTGCGCCAGCCCGGGCACCCTGGTTCACAAGCGCAGTAGAATCCTTGGAGATTTCCAGTCGGGGCGTAGCGCAGTCTGGTAGCGCGCCTGCTTTGGGAGCAGGATGTCGCAGGTTCGAATCCTGTCGCCCCGACCACTTTTCGAGTTTGCGGTTTTCGATCTAGCCCGGTCTCCCCGTGAACAGCGTCGCCGCGTCCACGAAGCACAGCGGATTTCCAAACGGGTCGCTCAGATAGAACGACCGCTCCCCCCACGGCCGCACGGCGATCTGCCCCATCGGCAACCCGCCATCTCCGATCGCCGCCGACAGCCCACCCACGCGCCGCGCGCGTGCAACAAGAGGGCATCTCCAACGACCTGACGTTGCGGAAGAGCGACGCACCTCTCACGACCGCACGCCGTTGCGCCAAGAGCGTCCCGCACTCGCACACTGTGCGTTTTCGAACACGTCATGTGGGGTAACCCGAACGAAGTAACCCGATAAAGAGGTGGCCCACGGTGAACCGTTTCGGGGGAGGACCCGTCTTAGCAAATATCCAACCCCGGAACAGAAACGGCAGCAGGGGAAGCTGCATCTCGGGAAGGAAGGGCGGGACAGCGCCGCGCGGCAACGCGGCGCCATCCCTGGGTCGCAACCCGCAAGCAACTGCGGGCTGGACTTCTGCTCAGTATAGGAGCAAGCCAGCCTGGCAACTGGAGGCTGGCCGTGTGGACCGCCGAAGCAGTACTGGTGTGCGCGCTGAGCCTGCTGGGGCGCGGGATCGCCTCGTTCCCCCCGATTGACCTGGTCGCCACGGTGCCGGCCGACGTGTCGCCCGCCGCCGAGGCGTTCGTGCGTATCAATACCGGTCGCATCTCACTGGTCACGACGAGCTCGACCTTCCGGCGGCTGCGAGAGGCCAGGGACCAGTGTAGCGACACCATGGCTGCGCGCAAGCTCGCCAGCATCCTCGTCCACGAGGAAACCCACGTGAAGCAGGGCGCCGACGAGAAAAATGCCTATGCGGCCCAGCTCACGACGCTGACGGCGCTCGGCTCTGGAATCGGAAGTCCGCCCTATCAGGAAGTCGTGCGCGCGATGCGCGTGACTCTTTCACTGCGCCGGCCCGCGCCGGAGCGCCTGATGGTGATCGCGAGCGGGTCGTAGCGGAGAGCGGGTCTGAAGACCCGCGGCCCACGGACTTACGCGGACTGCGCGACGTGATGCACCGGCATCGCCGGCAGCGGTCGCGCGTGCTCGGCGATGAGCGCGCGCAGCTCGGTGATGCGCACGGGCTTCCAGACGTAGCCGGTGGCGCGCAGCGCGACCCGCTCCTCGGGCAGCACGGGCCGGCCGCTCAGCACCACGGTCGGCACCTCGTCGAGCCGCGACTGCGTTCGTTGCAGCTCGCGGAACCTGAAGCCGTCCATGTCGTGCATGGTGAGGTCGAGCAGCACCAGCGCCACGCGATCGGCGAACTCGGTCAACAGCGCAAAGCCTTCGGCGCCACCAGCGGTCACCGGCGTATAGCCGGCCCCCTGGATCACCCAGGCGAGCACGTCTCTTACCGCCACGTCGTCGTCCACGAGCAGGACGATGGGCGGCTGGTCGTCGTGCGTCTCGCCGTTGATGTTGACGCGCTGCGAGCGTCGCGGCTGCATGGCGTTCCCCTTCCCAGGATGTGGAGTGATCGATCTACTCCTGTTACGGCCGGAGATCAAGGGTATCGAGCGCTGGCCGCCTCGGATCGCACCTGAGGCAAACGTTCCCAGGGTAGATCCGGCCTCGGACTAGCCCGTTCGAGGGAGCATCCGGACCAGGGCGGCCAGCAAGCCCGGGCGTCGACGGCTGAAGGCGACGTCCACCACCCGGCGGTCGCCGGACCGCGGCGTCCGAAGTTTGAGCGTGAGGAGTTCCGCGTCCATCTGCGCGATCCGGTCCCGTGCCTGCGTTGACAAGCCCCGACGGCTGCGATTCAATCCACCCCGCCGGTAGTTGCACTCCGGAAATAACTCCCAGGGAGCCCTTCGCATGCACCGATTCGCACGGTCCGCTCACGCGCCACTCACCCGCCTGATCACGGCGCTGCTCACGCTGGTCCTCGCCGCTCCGGCGATCGCGCAGTCGAAGGGCGACAAGTGGGTGGCCACCTGGGCCACGGCCCTCGTCTCGCGTCCCCTGCCCGGCCCAAGGGGTGGAGGTCCTGGAGGGCCGCCGCCCGGCACAACCGCCCCGGCTCCGGCGGCGGCGCCTGCGGCCCCTCCGGCCACCGCCCCGGCGGGTCCCGCTCCCGCGGCACCAGGCGGCGGCCGCGGCTTCGTGCCGCCCGCGACGGTCACCAACCAGACGCTGCGCCAGGTCGTGCGCACCAGCATCGGCGGCAGCCGGGTCCGCGTGGTGCTGAGCAACGCTTTCGGTACGGCACCGATCGAGATCGGCGCGGCCAACGTCGCGCTGCGGGACAAGGACGCCTCGATCGTGGCGGCGTCGTCGAAGCGGCTGACGTTCGGCGGCGCGCCGACGGCGTCGATCCTCGCAGGAGCGACGCTCGTGAGCGATCCCGTGGATCTGGCGCTGGCGCCGCTGTCCGACCTGGCGATCGATCTGTTCATCCCCGGCGATCTCGGCGTGAGCCCGTCGCCGGTCACGACGCACAACGGCGCCTCGCAGACGAACTATGTCTCCGAGGCCGGCAACCACGCGGGGAGCAACACGCTCGCCCCCGCGCTCCGGCCCGGCGCATGGTTCCTCCTGGCGCGCGTGGAAGTGATGGCGCCCGCCAACACGATCGGGGTGGTCACCTTCGGCGACTCGATCACGGACGGCGCGCGCTCGACCAGCGACACGAACAACCGCTGGCCGGACGTGCTGGCGCGCCGCCTCGCGGCCCGCAAGGGCACGGGCGTGGCGGTACTGAATGCCGGCATCAGCGGCAACCGCGTGCTCGGCGACGGCGCCGGCCTGAGCGCCCTGGCCCGCTTCGACAAGGACGTCCTGCTGCAGACCGGGGTCACGCACGTCGTCGTCATGGAAGGGATCAACGACATCGGCGTCGCACGCAGCAACCCCTTGCCGGGCGCCGCGGACCTGATTGCGGGCCACAAGCAGCTCATCGAGCGTGCCAAGGCGCGGGGCCTGAAGATCTACGGCGCCACGCTCACGCCGTACGAGGGCGCGGCCTATTTCACGCCCGAGGGCGAAGCGAAGCGGCAGGCGCTCAACGACTGGATTCGCACCAGTGGTGCCTACGACGCGGTCATCGACTTCGACAAGGCGACGCGCGACCCCGCCGCGCCGACGAAGTTCCTCCCCGCCTACGATTCGGGCGATCATCTCCACCCGAACGACGCCGGCTACACGGCCATGGGCAACCTGGTCGATCTGGCGCTGTTCAAGTAAGGAGCACACGACATGGCATCCCGATTCGTTCTCCTCGCGGTGGCGGCGCTGTTGGTGGCCGGCGTCACACCGGCACGCGGCCAGGCTTTCGCGGATCTCAAGAGCGCGCTGATCGACTACTCCAAGGCGGACCTCGAGCCGAAGAAGGCGTGCGAGGCACTGGGGCAGTTCAAGTCCAAGGAGATCGCGCAGATCGCCGCCACGCTGGTCCCGGCCGGCGCGGCGGCTCCGGCGCACTGCCGCGTGACCGGCACGCTGTCGCCCGAGATCGCGTTCGAAGTGAGCCTGCCGGCCAAGTGGAACGGACGCTTCTACATGATCGGCAACGGCGGTCACGCGGGCGAGAGCCTCGAGGATCCGGGCCGGGTGGGGCAGAAGAACCAGGCGCTGCAGCTCGGATTCGCGTTCGCGCAGACCAACACCGGCCACGACGCCCGCAAGGAGCCCGGCGGGTCCTTCGCGATGAGCAACCCGCAGAAGGCGGTCGACTACGCCTACCGCGCGGTGCACCTCACGGCCACGACGTCGAAGGACATCACCAAGGATTACTACGGCCGTCCAGCCGCCAAATCGTATTGGAACTCGTGCTCCAACGGCGGCCGCCAGGGGCTGATCGAGGCGCAGCGCTTCCCCGACGACTTCGACGGCATCGTGGCCAACGCACCGTGGGTCGATCAGACCGGGTTCACGATCGGTGCGATGTGGAATCAGCGCGCGCTGACCGCCACGCCGGTGTCGGCGGCCAAGATGGCGACCGTCGCCGACAAGGTGATGGCGAAGTGCGACGCGATCGACGGCCTGAAGGACGGCCTCATCGACGACCCGCGCAAGTGCACGTTCGACCCGGCCCGCGACGTCCCGGCGTGCGCGGCCGGCACCGACGACGCGAGCTGCCTGACGCCGGCGCAGGCCGCGGCGGTCGCCAAGGTCTACAGCGGACCGGTGAGCAACGGGAAGCCCTTCTTCCCCGGCTTCATGCCCGGGAGCGAAGCGGTGATGCCGGGCCTGTTCGGCGGCGGCAGCGGCAGCGGCAGCGGGTGGTCGAACGTGATCCTGCCGCCGGCACAGCCGGGTGCGAAGCCGGCGGACTTCAACCTGGCCGAGAACACGATGAAGTATCTGGTGCATACGCCGCCGAAGCCGGACTACGACTACGCGACGTTCGACTTCGACCGCGACGTCAAGATGCTCGACGCATGGAGCGCCAAGGCCGACGCGAAGAACCCGGACCTCGCGAAGTTCAAGGATCGCGGCGGCAGGCTGCTCATGACCTACGGCTGGTCGGACACGATCCTGCAGCCGATGATGGGTGTGAACTACTACGAGGCCGCGCTGGCGAAGAACGGCCGCTCCACGCCCGACTTCTTCCGCCTCTTCATGGTGCCCGGCATGGCGCATTGCGGCGGCGGCATCGGGCCGGACCGTCACGACGCGATGACGGCGATCATCAACTGGGTGGAAAAAGGGCAGGCGCCGGCGACGATGGTCGCCAGCAAGGTCGTGGAGAACAAAGTGGTTCGCACCCGGCCGCTCTGCGCCTATCCGCAGGTGGCGCGGTACAGCGGCACGGGCAGCATCGACGACGCGGCGAACTTCCGCTGCGTGGCACCGTAGGCCGTCAGGCGGGGCTGAAGCCTACATAGTCAGGCGGGTCTAAAGACCCGCAGCCACGTCGGGCCGGCTGAGCCATAATTCTGCATGCTTCTTGTGACCATGCTGGCGGCGGTGGCGCTGACACAGGCCGCCCCGGCTCCGCCGCCACCCGGTGACCTGATCGCCGACGTCCGCACGCTCTCGGCTGCCTCGGACAACGACGCGCGGTTCGACGCGGTCACGGCGCTGCTGAAGCGGCAGGGGCTGCCCTTCACGGTGGAGACCTTTTCGCTCGACAAGCCGGCGGCCGCCAGTCCGGACCAGACTCCGGATCCGCGCTCGCGCGGCCGGAACATCGTGGTGTCGATCGGCGACGGCGCCGAGCAGATCGTGGTGGGCGCACACTACGACGCCAAGTGGATGGCCGACAAGACGCTCAGCCACGGCGCGGTGGACAACGCGGCATCGAGCGTGATGCTGGTGCACGCGGCGGCGGCGCTGCGACGCGAGCGGCTCGGCCGGAGGGTCACCTTCGTGTGGTTCGACCTCGAGGAGTCGGGGTTGATCGGCTCGACGAAGTATCTCGAAACGCACGCCGGCGATCGCATCGCGGCGATGCTCAATTACGACATCAACGGCTACGGCAACACGGTGCTGTTCGGGCCGCCGGCGGGCGGCGCCGACCCGCGGCTGCTGCGTACGATGCTCGAAACCTGCGCGGCCGAAACCATCGACTGCCTGCGGTTCGACGGAATGCCGCCGAGCGACGACCGTCCGTTCGGGGCGCGCAAGATTCCGACGCTGTCGATGGCGATCCTTCCGGCCGCGGAAGCGCACCAGATATGGCTGGTGCTGCACGCCAAGGGCGCGGGTCTCGCGCCGGGATTCATCCCGCCGATCCTCGCGACGATTCACACGCCGAACGACGTCCCGGAGAAGCTCGACGCGAACGGCATCGCGATCGCGCGCCGCCTGGCGATCGCCCTGATCCGGCGCGTCAGCGAGATACGCTAGAGCGGGCGCGGCCAGTTGTGCGACAGCAGAGCGCGGGATTGCTGCTTTTCAGACGGCGGCCGGGCGGCCTGGAAGTGCTGCTCGTCCATCCGGGCGGGCCGTTCTGGTCACGCAAGGATCTCGGGGCCTGGTCGCTGCCGAAGGGCGGCTACGAACCCGGCGAGACGGCACTCGAGGCGGCGAGGCGCGAATTCCACGAGGAAACCGGCTTCACCGTCGACGGACCATTCCTGCCGCTGACGCCGGTGCGCCAGGCTGGCGGCAAGCTGGTGACGGCCTGGGCCGTCGAAGGCGACCTCGACGCGGCAGCGGTCCACAGCACGACGTTCACGATGGAATGGCCGCCGAAGTCGGGGCAGCAGAAGGAATTTCCGGAGGTCGATCGCGCGGCGTGGTTCCCGCTGGATCTCGCGGCGCAGAAAATTCTCGCGGGCCAGCGTCCCCTCGTCGAGGAACTGCCCTACGTCGTCGCCGGCATCGCGGGCTCGGGCAGCTCGTAGCGCCGGTCGGTCTGAAGACCGACCGCTACTTTCGCTGCTGCATGCCGACGGTGTCCTGCCACTCGATCGAACGGCGGATGGCCTCCGACACCTGCGCCGGCGTCATGTGCGCCTCCAGCGCATCCCGTCGCCGCCCCGCCTCCACGCGCAACGCCTCGTTCTTCCATCGTGATGCCGACAAATTGAGCCACATGTGCGCGGCGACGACATCGGTGCGCGCGCCGTTGCCAGGGCTCAGGAGGATGCCGAGCCGCAGCTGCGCCGCGGGATCGGCGCGATCGGCGGCCTTGCGATACCACGCCGCCGCCTGATCGCGGTCGCGCGCGACGCCGACGCCATTCTCGTACAACCGGGCGAGGTGGAACTGTGCCGCCATCGATCCGCGGTCGGCGGCCATGCGGTACCAGTGCGCGGCCTGCGACGGGTCGCGTGCCACCGGCGGGTCGCCGGTCTCGAGCAGCATTCCCAGATTGAGCTGCGCGAACGCGTCCCCCGTGCCGGCGGCGCGACGCAGCCATCGCACCGCGGCCGCGGGATCGCGACGCACACCGGCGCCGTCGAGATACATCGTAGCGAGGTTGGTCTGCGCCCCGGCGTGCCCGGCGTTGGCGGCCTCGAGATAGAGCGCCACGGCCTTGGCGGCGTCGCGTGGCACGCCGTCTCCGGTTTCGTAGAGGGTGCCGAGAGCGGTCTGGGCCTCGCGATCGCCGGAGGCGGCGCGGCGTTGCAGGTCGGCCAGCGACGCGGCGGGCGGTGTCTGGGCGGTAAGCGTGGCAGCGAGTGCCCACGCGATCAGGACGCTACCGAGAAATGGCCGAACCATACGGTTCGGCCATTGTATCGAGCGCGAGCGGCGGGTCTGAAGACCCGCGGCCACGTACTATTTCTGGCGGCGGCGCTCCGCGCGCTCCTCGACCCGCTTCTGCACGGCGGCGCGCTGCTCGGGCGTGAGCAGCTGCAGCACCTCGGCGCGGATCCGGGCTTCGGCCAGCGCCAGCGCGGC